>LWDU01039695.1_pt1 | contig 20244 bp, 20 predicted proteins | sample 727161 | NCBI WGS metagenome assembly LWDU01 (sample SAMN04566230, study PRJNA314399) | hydrothermal vent metagenome | isolation source: deep sea hydrothermal plume seawater | place: Mexico: Gulf of California, Guaymas Basin | collected 2004-07-11
GTGACGAAGGGTTGCTCCGCTTGTTGCATGCGCAGGGTTGGTTCGATTCCACGCTCGCTGAGGCGGCTAGAGACCAAAGACCAGGAAAAGGGCACGACCTCGATAGGCAACGGCGCTTGTGTGCCCAATTTTTTGACGAGTTTTGAAGGATCGATAATGATCACTTGCCGTGCGGTAGCGGAGGCGACTATTTTTTCGCGCAACAGGGCGCCGCCCAGGCCTTTTATCAGATCGAGATCGGGGTCGACCTCGTCAGCTCCGTCGATGGTCAAATCGACCGCCGGGTCGTTCTCCAATGTCGTCAGTGTTATGCCCAACTCGCCGGCGAGTTGGGCGGAGGCTTCGGAGGTCGGGATCGCTTTGACTTCTAACCCGGAGGCGACGCGTTCGCCGATGGCGCGGATGGCGAATTCGGCGGTCGAACCAGTGCCGAGCCCGACGACCATACCGCTTTCGATATATTCGGCGGCGCGACGGCCGGCCACTTCTTTGGGGGGCATATCTCTCCTAGATCTTCATGCAATAATGGACTTGCCGGGCGACTTCCTCGAAACCCAGGCTGGGGTAGAGATGGGAGCCGATCGGGTTTTGCGCCAGCGTTTCTATCTTTGCGATTTCCATCCCCTGGGAGCGCATATATTGCAAGCCATGTTCGAGCAGTTTGCGGCCGATGCCCTGCCCTTGGGTGTCGGGCAAAACGGCGATATTAGGTATGCCGCCGATCTTGCTCTCGTGGTCAATACGGGTGCTGATATAACCGACGACTGCGCCGGCTTCTTCCCAGACGAAGACACCGCCGACTCGTTCGTCTGCGACATCGTCATCAATATGGCGCAACTTTCGAAATTGCCAATCATGTCCGCCAATCTGGCCGAAGCGCTCTTCTATATTGCGGTCAATAGATACGCCGTCGAAACAAATGGCGGTGATGCGTTTGAGCGCGTCTATGTCGTCGGGCTTATAAAGTCGTATCATGGGTGCTAATATGGGGGCTAGCCCCCGTTCCGGCAAGCGGCGGCGGTCCTATGGTTTTGCTTGGAATTTTAAGGCCGGCAGGGTGCGTTTTAGCAAGAGAGCATCGGCCAGGAATTTGGCGCCCCAATTGGGCAAGGCATAAGGCACATAGGCTCCCCCGATTGGCGCTGAGGCGGGTACGCCTCCGAATAGGCTTGTATTTTCATTGGTTAAAAATTGACCGGCTTTTACCTGCTCGATAAGGGTCTGGGCAGCGTGGGCGAAATCTGCGGTTTGCGCTGGGGCGAGAGCGTGGAGCTTGAGCAGGAGGATGGCCAGTTGCGCGTTGCCTGGTAGGCAGGAATGTCGGGCGCGGCCGCCCCAATTTTCGTCGAGTGCAGCGGGCAGCCTGGCTGGGGGTGCTTGCAGTTGGGCTTGTTGCGCGGTGAGTAGTTGCTGCAGGTCCGATGAGAGGAGGTCGATTAGCTCGTCTTGCGAGGGCGGGCCTAACGCCAGGCCGCATTCGAGCAGGCCGCGTAGGGTGTAGGCGATGGTGTGCGTGATGGGGACTTGTCCCGGTTCGAGGGCCATGTGCGCGAAGCCGCCTGCGGGCAGGCGCTGGGTTTTGAGCCATTGCAGAAAGTGCTCGGCCGCGGCGCGGTATTTTTTTTCTCCGGTCGCCGCGTGTACCTCCAATAGAGGCCAGGCCACGCGGGTGTGGTAGGCACGTGGGGCGTCAAGGTAGGTGTGGCGGGTCCACTTGCCGTCGGCATCTTGTATGTCGAGCAACCAGTCGGCGGCACGGACCGCTGCTGTCAAGAATCTTTCCTCGGCGGTGGCGCGGTAGAGGGCGGTCCAGCCGAGGATGACCTGTCCGGTATTGAAGACGATGGGATAGTCGTTCAGGCCGATGCCGCCGCGCACCCCGCCTGAGGGCAACTGCACTTCGATTTCCCATTCGCCGAGTGCTATGGCGCGGTCTGTCTGGTCGACGGCCAGCAGAGTCGGGATAATATAGCCGGTCGTCTCCGGATAGGGGGGCATCCAGCCGCGTTTAAAAAAATAACCGGCCGAGACGCCGCCTTCTACCGCGTCTTGGGCGCGACATAGCCAAGAGACGGCGGCTGCGAGATGCTCGTCGTCGCTAAAGGTCGAAGGCTGGGTCTCTTGCCGGTCGCGCCAGAGCACGGACCAGTGGTGGGGGCGGCTGGCAAGCCGCAGATTTTCATAGAGGGCGATAAGATGTTGGTTCAATTTTGTAGCCGCGGGCGAGTTGGTCAGGATTCGCTTCGCTATATATTATAACTGATGTTTCATTTTGCGCACGAGAGGCGAAGGAAGGTGGGATGATCAAGCGGATCTTACGTCGCATACTACCAGCTGGGGTATATGGCGTGGGCAAGGCGAGGCTCAAGCATTTTCGCGTTCGTCGCCAGTTGCTCAAACCCAAGATCGGAGAGGATGCCATGCGTCGTATTCTCGCCGATGATTTGCGACTTGTTCGCGGCGATATCGTATTTGTACACAGTTCGGTTGATGCGCTCAACCTTGACTTTCCCTTCTTTAAATTGCTCGGTATGTTGCGCGAAGTTGTCGGAGCAGAAGGAACCCTGCTTTTTCCCGCGAGCCAATTGACCGAGCGCCCCGAAACTTGGTTGGCCGGTGGGCAGGTCTTCGATCTCAAGCGCAGCCCGACGTCAATGGGTTTATTGGCCGAGTGGGCCAGACGCCAACGTGGCAGCGAGCGCAGTATGCACCCGACGCACTCGGTTGTCGCGCAGGGGCCGCTGGCGGTCGAATTGCTCGGCGAGCACCACCGGAGCCCATCGCCTTGCGGGGTGCATAGCCCTTATTATAAGATGGTTGAGAGGGGGGGAGTTGTAGTGGGTTTAGGTGTCGACGCAGATGTGCTGACCATGGTGCATTGCATCGAAGATGTGCTCGGCGGACGCTTTCCGGTTCAGACGCGGCGTCCCGAGTTATATTCTGCTCGGGTATTGGATATGGAGGGGCACGAGTCCGTAGTCAAAGCGGCCATCGGCCACCCGCGCATGCGCTTTCGCCGTATGTTGGATTTTATGGAGCGCCATATCGACGGACGAGTTTGTCGGAGACTGCGCGTCGAGGGCGTACCATTTTACCGGGTAGAAGCTAGACCTCTATACGAAAGGATGATGACCCTGGCCCAGCGGGGGGTGACGATATATTGGCGCAGCATCCATCGGCACAGTCCCTTTGAAACCATCTTGAGCTATATGGCGGACAAATTGGAGGCGAGATAGAATTATGCAAAGGCGCGAGAAGGTCGCGGCGCTTGTAGGGGCGGTAATAGACGAACTGAATTTGCAACGCGGTCTCGGTGAAGCGCTAAGCAAGGCCGCGGATGCCCCGCTTTTTACCCAGGGTGGCCCGCTTGATTCGCTGGGCTTGGTCAATCTAATCGCGGATCTGGAAGGTCGGGTGGAGGCTGAATTCGGCGCATGGGTCAACCTGGCCGATGAAACCTTGTTTACAGGCGCAGGCAGCCCCTTCCAGAGCGTCGGCCGCTTGGTCGATTATATAGACGGAATCCTATGAGCGATGACGCTTGTCTGCTCTTGGCCGATTTTAACAGCGGTAACCTCGCGGCCTATTTGCGCAATGACCAAGCTGCACCGCTCTTTGAGGTGGTCGAGGCCCCTTATGATCAGGTGATGCCAATTCTTGCCGATGCTGGGCACGCGAGTTGGGCTGCGGGCGCGCAAATCGCGGTAGTGTGGACCCGGCCCGAGGCGGTGAGCCCGACCTTTGCTGGAATCCTGCGCGGTGATGTCGCCGATCTCGGCCGCTTGGCGGCAGAAGTCGACCGCTATACCGAATTGCTCGTCGAAGCTGGTCTCAGGGTGCAATTGATGCTGGTGCCGACTTGGGTCGTGCCGACCTATCGCCGGGGTCTGGGCATGTCCGATCTCAGACCCGGCGGTGTCGCGCATGCCCTGATGACGATGAATGGGCGCCTTGTCGCGGCATTGGGCGGTGATCCGCGTGCCTATGTGCTCGATGCGCAGAAGTGGTGCGAGAGGGCGGGCGCCAAAGCCTTTGACCCCAAGCTTTGGTATTTGGGCAAGATCCCCTTTGGTCACGAGGTGTTCAAGGCGGCGATTCCGGATATAAAGGCCGCGCTGAGGGGCGTGAATGGCCGCGCGAAGAAGTTGCTGGTCGTCGATCTCGACGATACGCTGTGGGGTGGAATCGTCGGCGAGGTAGGGGTGGAGGGTTTGGTATTGGGGGGACACGACCGGGTGGGCGAGGCCTTTCTCGATTTTCAACGGGCGTTGAAGGCGCTGGTGCGCCGCGGGGTACTCTTGGGCATTGTGAGTAAGAATGAGGAGCAGGTGGCGCTGTCGGCGATCAATAGCCACCCGGAGATGGTATTGGGGCGAGCGGATTTTGCCGGCTGGAGGATCGATTGGACTGATAAGGCGCATCATATCGCCAGCTTGGCTGCCGAACTCAATCTGGGGCTGCAGGATGTCGTTTTTATCGACGACAACCCCGCTGAACGCGCCCGTGTGCGTGAAGCTCTGCCCGAAGTTTTGGTCCCAGATTGGCCGGCCGACCCATCGCACTATGCCGCGACCCTAGAGCAGATGGTCTGCTTCGATGCGCCGGACCGGACCTGGGAAGACGGCGCGCGCAATCAGATGTATGCCGAGGAAAAACAAAGGCGCACCGATCGGGAGGCTGTGGGGGCACTTGATGAATGGTTGCATACCCTGGCGTTGCAGGTTTCGGCCGAACGGGTGAATAGGACCAATGTGCGGCGGACGATCCAGCTATTGAACAAGACCAATCAGATGAACCTCAGTACCCGGCGTTTGAGTGAGGCCGAGTTGGTCGAATGGGTAGGGCAGGAAGGGCGGGAGGCGTGGGTTTATCGCGTTGAGGATCGCTTTGGCGATTCGGGTTTGACGGGCATCCTCAGTTTACAGGCCGTCAGCGGTGGCGGTCGGGTGGTAGACTTTGTGCTCAGTTGCCGGGTTATGGGACGCGGTGTGGAGGAAACGCTGCTTCATCATGCGGTTGCGCGTGCACGGGTTTTGGGTTGGGAAGAATTACTCGTTGAGTATTTGCCGACAGAAAAGAACAAACCCTGCCTCGATTTGATGAGCCGAACGCTGCGGCCACTAAAGGGAGATTTGCAGCTCTTTCACTGGCCGATCGCATCTGAATTCCCGCTGCTCGGCCACGTCGAGTTTCGCTCGTGAAAACCATCGCCCATTGCATCTCCCCCTACTTGCAGACCGCCGGCCCTTGGGTCTACGAGCAAATTTGCCGGCTCGAGCGCTTTCGCCCTGTTGTTTTGACCCAGGGCGCTTGTAATCTTGAACACTATCCGGTTGAGCCGCTGTACTCGGCTGAAAACTTTCCGCCGTTAAAAAAAATCTGCAATAGGATCTGGCGTAAAACGACGAATAACTATCCTTTCTATAAAAGTATTTTACAGCGCGAGAACGCGGCGTTGATCCATGCGCATTTCGGCTATGAGGCGTGCCGGCTGTTGGCTAGCAAAAAGGCGAGCGGCTTGCCGCTATTGACGACCTTCTACGGGGCGGATGCGACGGAGTATCCACGCTATCCCAAGTGGCGTGAACGCTATCGGCAGCTCTTTGCTGTCGGGGATCTTTTCCTCGCCGAAGGTGGGGCGATGGCGCAGAAGCTAGTCGATCTCGGTTGTCCGCAAGACAAGGTGCGCGTGTGGCGGCTGGGGGTAGATGTCGAACGGATCGAATGTGTCGAGCGCTCGCCGGGCGAGCAAGTGCGCTTTCTCATCTGTGCGGGCTTCAAAGAGAAAAAGGGCATTCCCTACGCACTTAAAGCCCTTGCTACTGCCCAGGCTGACCGGCCCTTTCCCTATGCGCTGACCCTCGTCGGCGATGGGGAGGACCGACCGCAGATCGAAGTGCTGGTTGACGAGTTGGGTTTGCGCCCGTGTACTATTTTCAAAGGCATGATGCCCTATGAGCAAGTGCTGGCGGAATTACCCCGACATGATATCCTATTGCAGACCAGCGTTACCGCGCAAAACGGCGACGGCGAGGGCGGCGCCCCGGTGATCCTGCTCGACGCGCAAGCTTCGGGAATGCCGGTGTTGGCTACAACACACGGGGATATTCCGGAGTATGTGCGCGACGGCGAAAGCGGCTATTTGGCCCAGGAGCGAGATGTGGGGGGGCTGGCCGAACGCATGTTGCTCTTGGTAAGTGAGTCGGAGCGTTGGGCTGAAATGGGGAAGGTGGGGCGGTCTCATGTTGAGGACCGGTATGGCGCTAAGCGGCAGATTGAAGAGTTGGAACAGATCTACGACGGGTTGCTTTGAACTCCCCGCTTTCGATGATATTCTTGGGTCCAACCTAGGTCGGGGTCTGCGGCGAAAAAGGTTTTTTCGACGGGTAGGCGACCAGAGTAGAGGGCTGTTGAGAGGATTAAGCCGTTGTAGGTGACGGCTGCGAAACATAGAGCGCTAAGGCAAAATTTGATGGAGGGCATTGGGAAGGGGGCGGTATTTTATTCCTCCTCCTCCTCCTCCTCCTCCTCCTCGATCCAGTAGCGTTGGTATTCTTCGAAATAGGCCAAGGTCTCGAAATCCTCCATGCGGTCTAGAAAGAGCACGCCGTCGAGGTGGTCCATCTCGTGTTGTAGAACGCGGGCGAAAAAACCTTCGGCCGCGAATTCGACCTGCTGCCCTTCACCGTTGAGCCCGTTGACGTCCACCGCCGCTGAGCGGGGGACGACACCGCGGATTTCGGGGATGCTCAGGCACCCCTCCCACCCATCCACTCGTTCGTCCGACATTGCAGTGAATTCCGGGTTAAATAGTACGGTTAGCGGAATAGCTTCTTCTTCTGGATCCACATCCGGCATCCCCAAGACGATCAGTCGCAGGGGTTGGTAGACTTGGGGCGCCGCCAGCCCAATACCTTCGTAGTCGACCATCGTTTCGACCATATCAGCGACTAAGCGCTGTAATGGCGGGCTTGTTATTTCTTCGGGCGGTATGTCCCTTGCGCGTTGCCGCAACACGGGGTGTCCCATGCGCGATACTTTGAGAATGGCCATGGCTTTTTCTCTTTTCGGGTAGAAAAGAGAAAAAGGGCTGTCCGCGAGGATCTGTCAATCGCTGGGTTTTATTTGAGGTATTTTTTCAATGTTCGCGCGCGTTTGGCTTTGAGGTGTCTAAGCACCTTATTGCGGGCCTTGGCCGAGAATTGGCGCAGCAGGAAGATCGCGCTCTGATCGTCGAGTGCGGCGACTTCCAGGGCGATTTCTTTGGCGGGCAGGGCGACCAGCGATTGCGCCAGCGCTTTCAGCATGGCGTCGCGGTCTTTCTTTAAGGCTTTTAGTTCGCGTCCTAACTCTTGTTTAAGCGTGCCGAGTTGATTCATGGCGGCCTGATTGGGCGCAAGGTCGGCCGGTAGGTTCACGGCGGATGCCGCAGGTTGTTCCGCAGGGGGGGAGGAGGATAGTGTTTCGCTTGCCAGCGTCGGTGCCGGCGCCGGCCGTTTCGGGGTTGCGGGGTTGGTAGAGGTGGTTGATTGCGACCGACGTGCCGCACGCTTTTTGCGAGTGCTTGGGCGGCGTTTTTCTGTGCGGGTCTCCACAGGTGTTTCTTGTTGGATGCGGCTTTGAGCCACTCGGCGGCGGGTAGGGCGTTTAGCGTCGGTGTCTACCGCCGCCAGCATAATGGCCAGAATTATCCCGAAGGAGAGGGTCATGCCTACGAAGATCAACAGGAGCGATTTGGGGTTCATGGCAAAATTTGCTGCTGTTGTGGGCACGTTTGGTGACTCCACCTCTGATATTTAATACGCGGTGAAGTAGGTCAAATAGTGTAAAAACAGATATATAAGTCTCTTTGTCTACTCTTTTGCTATAAAGATAAGCAAAGAATAGGCCAATTATTGGGTGAGCGAGCGGCAGCAGCGGAAGCCGACTAGGTCGAGGCGGTATTCAGGCCCCATATGATAGCCATAGCGGGTGTCGGGTCGGGCGAAGTTGACACTTTGAAAATAGGATCCGCCCCGTACTACTCGCCAAAGGTCGGGTTGTGAATACCAGGAGGCCGTCCACTCCCAGGCATTGCCGATCATATCGTGGACTCCATAGCTGTTAGTACAGCGCTCATAGTCCCCGCTCGGGGCTAAACCTGGGCCGCGTTGCCATGCTCCATCAACTTCGATGGGTGTATTGCAGCGTCCCGATTCGAATTGATCCCCATAGGAATACTTGAAATTCTGCGGACCAGTGCAGGCTTTTTGCCACTCTTGTTCGGTGCAGAGCCTTTTGCCTTCGGCTGCACAAAGCGATTCGGCCTGGCGCCAGGTTACGTCGACTTTGGGCAATAGGCCGCGCTGATTGGGATACTCATACCTATCTATATAGAAAGCCCCTTCGATCAGCACCATGTTTTCTTCTTCGGCTAAGAGTAGTGCAGGTAGTGCTAATAGGCCACATAAAATTAGAAATCTATTCATTGCTCATTCCAAAAATTGAATCGCGCGCAAGCGCTCGGTTTGCTAAAACCTCGTTGCAAGTCTCGCTCCAGGCCATATGTGTGGATTGGCTGGAGATTGTGCGCTTGCAGGGGGATATGGTTTCGATATTCAAGGCTCATTGTCGCTACCCCACGTTTGTTGGGTAGCGACAATGGGCATAAGACGCGGAAAGTAACGCATTAGTTCTCCTACAGAAGAGACGCTTAAGGTTGCGAAATATACGAAAATCAATGTCGATCAACCAACATGGTTTGGCGCTAAAAGTCCATGGAAAATATTTCCGACCTCGATTCATTGGTGCTCGGGCGGTAATATCTACTTAAAGCTATGTAAAACAGGGGTATAGAATGGAGCAAGTTAAGGGCTGATTTATGTGGCACAGAGCTTGCTTTCCTATGGGATGTGAAACGGCATTCTACCAGTCATAATAACGAGAGACCATGATTGAAGGACTATTTATCTCAGCATCGGGCATGTTGCCAAAGGCTACGCAACAAGAGTCGATTGCAAATAATCTTGCAAATTCCGAAGTACCTGGTTTTAAAAAGGATAACCTCTTTATGCGCGAAGTGCGCGAGGCGATGAAAAGGCAATCTGGCGACTATCCAGACTGGCGCATCAATCGCTTTGAAGGGGTCTGGACGGACCATGAACAAGCCGAGTTGCGCAAAACAGGTGATGTATTCGATATGGCTTTAAGTGGCAAAGGTTTCTTTGCGCTTCAAACGCCTACTGGTGTGCAATATACCCGCAATGGCAATTTTTCCAAAAATGACCAGGGCATGTTTGTCAATCCGCTGGGGTATCAAGTCCTCGATGAGGGCGGGGCGCCGATCGTTATACCTGAAAATATAATAGCGCCGATCATCGATGGGGCAGGGGTTGTGCGAGTGCGCAACGAAACCACTGGGGAGGATACTGAAATCGCTACGGTGCAAATAGTTGATTTTCCAGAGCTCTATGATAAAAATTCTATGGCGCAGACGCCCTATCAGAATCCGCTAAGAAAGTCCAAGGATGGGCTCTTTATTCCTCACCCCGCGACCCCACAGGTACCGGCTGATGAGGTGGAGATTGTACAGGGATTTTTAGAAGAGTCGAATGTTGAACCGGTAATGGAAATGGTCAAAATGATCGATACTTTCCGCTCCTATGAGGCGGAACAACGAGCTATTCAGGTCCAAGACAGCACTTTGGAGCGGGCCGTCAACGACCTCGGTCGCGTCAGTTAATAGATAAAGGGAGATATAAAATGAGTCGGGCACTGTATACCGCGGCGACAGGGATGATCGCTCAGCAGATGAACGTCGATAATATCGCCAATAACTTGGCGAATGTGAATACGACGGGTTACAAGAAGAGCAAAATGGAATTTAAGGATTTGCTCTACCAACAATTGCGCCTTGCCGGTGCGACACAAGCCGAGGGCGCCCAGGTGCCAGTGGAATTGCAAATCGGTTATGGCACGAAAGCTGTGGCGACACAGCGAATCTTTTCGCAGGGCACCATCACGCCGACGGGTAATCCGCTTGACGTTTCGATCGACGGCAATGGCTTTTTACAGGTGACCTTGCCTGACGGTTCGACATCCTTTACCCGTGACGGGGCATTGAAGATGTCTTCCGACGGCACCATCGTCACCTCTGACGGTTATGCGCTCGAACCGCAAATCACCGTGCCGCAGGATGCTACGGATATCAATATCTCTTCCAATGGCGAAGTGTCCGTCAAGCTGCCCGGTACTGCGGACTTTCAGACGGTGGGGCAGTTGGAACTGGCTCGATTCATCAATCCGGCTGGTCTTAAGAGCGTTGGGCGGAACCTGATGCTCGAGACGCAAGCCTCGGGTGCGGCGATTATCGGTGCGCCGGACGGAGAAGGATTCGGCAAGCTGTCACAGCGCTTTTTGGAACTGTCGAATGTGGAAGTGGTCGACGAGATGGTGAGCATGATCGTCGCCCAGCGGGCCTATGAGATCAATTCTAAGGCGATTCAGACTTCCGAGGAAATGCTCTCGAACGCCAACAACATGAAGCGATAGGGCTGAAGCGATGAAAAAGGCGATTTGGATTTTTATCATATTGAGCTTTTGCGGCGGTCCAGTCTTGGCGCAAAGCAAGGTCTCTGCTGCCGATATCACCAAGGCCGTCAAGGTGTTCGTGCAACAAGAACTTGAGGGTAGCCTCGAAGGCGAAATGCGTATTGAGGTCAATACCCGTTGGCAAGGGGTAGTGGAACTGGAGTCGGCCGGTGAGTCGCAGATCCGGGTGCGTCGCGCTTCGTCGCGGCCGCTGCGTGGACCGACGGTCTTGCGAGTGGGCATCGACGTTGACGGGCAGACGCTGAAGACGATGAGTGTGACCGCCGATATCCGTTATCTGCGACCGGTGCTGGTCGCCCGCTATATGTTGGGCCGGGGCGAGGCGCTGGAAGAATCGATGGTTGAAATGGTGGAACGCGATATCACCACCTTACGCAACGGTTATTTCACCGAACCCGCCCTGTTGCAGGATATGCAGACGCGCAGAAGTTTGGCAGCGGGGGCCGTCTTGACCCGCAACCACGTTGCGGCCATTCCGGTAGTGAAACGCGGTACGGCGGTCGAACTCGTCGCCACGGCATTGGGCGAGGCGATGCAGGATGGCGGGGTTGGTGAGCGGATCCGGGTCAAGAACAGCGACTCGGGCAAGATTCTTTATGGGCAGATACTCGACGCCTATACCATTCAGATTGGGCTATAGGGGGCGCAGTTGATGTTGAGCGTGAAAAAGGGGATGCAAATAGCCGCGTTAGTCGTCACCCTTGCAGCGACCGCCTCATCGGCGCAGATCCAATCGATGTTCGCGGATCCTAAGGCCAACCAGGTCGGTGACGCGTTGACGGTGATTATTCAGGAGAACGCTTCGGCTTCCAATCAGATGTCGACGAAGACGGCGAAAAACAACAAGACGGCTATCGGCAGCACAATCGCGGGTGACGGCAATGTCCTGGGTTTCATCCCGCTGCATTCGCTCGACAGCGAAATTAACAACCAGTACACGGGCGATGCATCGACTTCGCGCAGTGCGCGGTTGACGGCACGGATGACGGTGACGGTTGTGGGCAAGAAACCGAATGGAGACCTGATCGTCGAGGGCGTGCGCACCTTAAAGATCAATGGAGAGAACGAGGCTATTTATGTAAACGGCTCGGTCAACCCGGCGATGGTGCGCCGCGACAATACGGTGCTTTCGTCGAGTATCGCCGACTTGCAGATCGAATACACTGGCAAGGGTACCATCACCCAGGGCACTAGGCCTGGGGTGGTCGTGCGCTTTATCAACTGGATTTTTTAGGTTATGCGGGCGGGAGGATTCATCAGAGTTGGGGTCTTGGCGGTCTGCGCGGCCGTTTGTGGTATGTGTAGTCGTGCGGAAGCAGTGGCATCGGTCCGGATCAAAGACCTTGCGAAAGTGCAGACGGCACAGGATATACAGCTGACCGGCGTCGGTTTGATTATCGGACTTGAAGGGACTGGGGATGGTCGTCGGGCTGAATTCACTTTTCAGATGATGGCCAATATGATGCACCGGATGAAAGTGGCCGTCACGCCCGAGCAGGTTCGCGTGCGCAATGTCGCCGGCGTCAGTGTTACCGGGACCTTGACGCCGCACCAGCGCAAAGGCAGTCGCATCGACGTGCATGTGGCCTCGATCGGCGATGCCTCGTCGCTGCAGGGCGGTATGCTGCTTCTGTCGACAATGATGGGCCCGGACGGTACGGTATACGCTACGGCGCAAGGGCCGATCTCGATTGGCGGTTTCAACCTTGGTGGCGGAGCTGCCGGATCGGTGCGCAAGAATCACACGGTAGTAGGCGCGGTGCCGAACGGGGGAATCATAGTCGAGGAAATGTTCCAACAGGAAGAACTGAACAAGGATGTAACGCTGATGTTGTACGATGCGGATTGGACGACGGCCTCGCGTATGGCCTTCGCCATCGGTGAGCATTTCGGCGAGGGAGACTTGGCGCGGGCGATGGATGCGGGAACGATTGTGGTGGCGCTTAACTCCCAACGCAGTCAACTCAACGCGATCGTCGATTTTGTTGCGGAGTTGGAAAAGGTCGAAGTGATCCCCGATCTGCCGGCCCGGGTAGTCGTCAACGAACGCACCGGCACGGTGATTATCGGCGAGAACGTATCGGTTTCGGCTGTGGCTATGTCGCATGGAAGTCTCCAACTAAAGATCCCCGGCGATGAGGGCGGCGATCTTTTCGGCGGCGAGGCCGAAGTGGTTGAGGAGCCGGATCGCCTGCATCCGATCATCAGTTCGTTCGACGTTGGGGCTATGCCCACAGTGCGGGAATTGGTGCGTAATCTCAACGCTTTGGGAGTTACGCCGCGCGACTTGATCTCGATTTTGCAGGCGTTGAAGACGGCCGGCGCGTTGCGCGCCGAATTGATCATCCAGTAGGAGAGTGGCGACGTGAACGATTTAATGAGCATTGCGACATCGCTGAAGGGGACGAATTTCACGGGTAAGCAGAAGACGGTGGATGTCAAATCGTTTCGGGGGGCCGAGACCATCGAGCAGCGGCGCGAAGCGCTCAGGGAGTCGACCAAGCAGTTCGAGGCGATCTTCGTTCACCAGATGATCTCGGCAATGCGCAAGACCGTCAGCGAATCGAGCCTGACGCCCAAGAGCAATGGCCAGAAGATTTTTGAAGGCATGTTGGATGAGGAGTGGAGTAAGAAACTGGTGAATAAATCCGGAGCAGGGAGTCTAAGCGAGATACTCTATCGGCAATTGAGCGCCAATATGGGGCTTGACGAGGCGGAAGACAGCGCCAACGTGCAGGATCAGTTGTGGCCCGCTCCGCCACCGGTATTGCCAATGAAAAACAACGGCACAAAGCGATGAATGACCCGGTATTGATAGAGTTGGTCGAAGTGATCAACGAGGAAGTGCGCACCTTCCATCGGTTGCTGACATCGCTGCAGGAAGAGCAGCAGGTCATCGTCGAAGATGACTTGGAAGGTATTGAGGAGATTGTCGCCGAGCAACGGGAGTTGGCCGTCTACGCCCATCAGGTCGAAGCCCGGCGCATCCAGTTGGTCGACGAGTTGGCGTTGCATCTGGATTTGCAGCCCGATAACATGAGCTTGAGCCGCTTGGTGGAAGTGCTCGAAGGGCCGCACAGCGAGGAGTTGGTGAATATGCGTGGACAATTACTCGAGCTCAACGGCCAGATTCGTGCGACTAGCGAAAATAATGCTTTTCTTATCCGTCAATCGCTGCGCTATACCGAACGCTGCCTCGATATTCTCACCGGGCAGCAGATCGAGCGCCGCGTTTACGGGCAATTTGGCAAAGCCAAGCGGCGCGCCGGCGCGCGTTCGGTATTGAACCAGACCGCCTGAGGAAACCAGCATGGCCATTACATCATCTGCAAGCCACGGCATTGAGATCGGCCGCCGCGCCCTCCAGGCGCAACAGGCATCGCTCAACGCTACCGGGCACAATATCGCCAACACCAACACGCCGGGTTTTTCACGGCGTCAGGTGCGTTTGGAAAATGCCATCTCCAGCGGGCAGAATGGTATTGGATCTGGTGCCGACCTGGAGGGGGTGACCCGCCAGCGTAGCCGTTTTATTGATGCGCAGATGCGGGTGCAGCAGCAGGTCTTGGGGCGTTGGGAGGTTTTGGAACGCGCGATCGGCACTATCGAGGCGGTGTTCAACGAACCGGCTGGCGCGGGGTCGAGCGAGGCGGGAACGATTTTTAACGAGCCATCGGGTTTGGGGCTTTCGGGTTCGTTTAGCCGCTTTTGGAATGCCTGGCAGGATTTGGCGAATGTGCCTGAAAGCGGTGCGGCCCGCGCGGCGGTGCGGCAAGAGGCGGATTTCATGGTGACGACGCTGCACCAGTATCACGACAAGCTTCGCGATACCCGCAATGAGATGGATGCGGATGTCATGGATGAGGTCTCCGATATCAACGAGATGCTCGACGAGTTGGCCGATATCAATGCGCAAGTGCCACGCGCCTCTTTTAATGGCGGCGATGCTAGTGATCTAAAGGACCGGCGCGATCTGATCATCGACGAGTTATCGCGGCGAGTGGATATTTCCCTGACGGAGAGCGAGAATGGCCAGGTTTCGGTGTTGCTGGCCGGGCACAATCTTCTGCAAGGGGACCATGTGGTTCACCTGCGGGTGCGTCAGGCGGTCGATGATGGCACGTCGGTCAGTCGGGTCCACTACGCGGACGACGGGACACTGGCGCCGATCAAAGAGGGGCGCTTGAGTGGCTTGATCGAAGTGCGCGACAATGTCGTGCCGAAGTTGTTGACGAACCTCGACGAGATGGCGGCGGGCTTGATCACCGAGATCAATGCCTTGCATCGCACGGGCTTCGGCAAGGACGGCGGAACGGGCGTCAATTTTTTTGATCCTGATAAGATTGACGCTAGCAATATCGCTGTCGACAACGCCATCCTGTCGAGTCTCAATAATATCGCCGCCTCGGCTGATGGCAATGCAGGCGATAATGGCATGGCCCTGGCGCTGAGCAATTTGCGCAATGGCAATATTCTTTCCGATGGCACTCAGACCATGGAGGGATTTTACTACGAGATGTTGGGCGAAGTCGGGGCGTTGAGCGGCGAGGCGCAGACCATGGCCGAGAATCACAGATTGTTTTCTTCTCAGATCGAGAATCGCCGCCAAAGCGTGCAGGGCGTTTCGCTCAACGACGAGGCATCGCAGTTGGTGCTTTTTCAACGCGCCTATCAGGCGGCGGCACGCACGGTGTCGATTATTGACGAGTTGTTGGAGATTACGGTCAACATATGATTTATCGCCGGGAAGTTCATTGGCCATTAACCGTTGGACTTATTTTAACGAGGCCCCTATATTTGGGTCAATTGAGCAGGAGATAGCGCCATGCGAGTCACGACGAGGATGGCAGTTGGCACCCTGACGAACAATTTGGGTCGCTCATACGAGCGTATCACGCGTTTCCAGAACGAGCTGTCTTCCGGTACGCGCCTAAATAAGCTCTCCGATGATCCGGCCGGAGTCGAACGCTCGCTGGCATTGCGTTCAGAACTGCGCAATATAGAACAGTTCCAGAAGAATATTGGCGACGGAGTGGGGTGGTTGCAGTTGAGTGAGGCTACTCTCAACGAACTCGAAACACTCTTCGTCCAAGCGCGCGGGTTGGCTGTGCAGGGGGCGACGAGCACTTACAATTCCTCCCAGCGCAACGCTATCGCCGACCAGGTAGACCAGTTTCTCGAGCATGCCGTTAGTTTGAGCGGAACTCGCTATCGGGGGCGTTATATTTTTTCGGGAACTCAGACCGGCGGTGCGCCGTATGTGCCGAACCGCGATGAGAACGGCAACGCCCTCGGTATCACCGCTAGCGGTGATACGAGTGGCAGTATCGAACGCGAAGTGATCGACGGGATCATTATGCAGGTCAATATCCCGGGCAGCGAGATTTGGGAAGATCCAAAAGACATCCGGTTGCCTTTGAATACCCTGGCTCGCGGGTTGGGCGCTGAGGATCGGGCGCAGTTGGACCAAATCGTCGGGCAGGACCAACAGCTTGATATCGATCGGTTGAACGCGCTATTGGACGAAACTGAAGTAGTTGATCCGCCGATTAGCGAGGCCGTACATGAGGTTTTGGTGCAGGCGCGTGACTCGTTTGAAGATCAGCGGACCAACCCATTCGGCGTGTTGATTGAACTGCGCGACGCTTTGCGCGACAATAATATCGGTGACGTGCGGGGTACCTTAAACAAATTGGTTAATGTGCGCGAGAACATTTCCTCGGTTCGTGGGTTGATCGGCGCCCGGGTTAACCGTATGGAGACGACCCAGAACATGCTCGACCGCGTTTCTGTGGAAATGACTTCAATATTGTCTGCCGATGAAGACGTCGATTTGTCTTCTACAATCGTCAATTTGCGGCAGGAGCAAGATATATTTCAGGCGGCTTTGGCCTCCGGGTCCTCAGTGATTCCCCAATCGCTGATGGACTTCATCTAATGAGTCATATCTCTCCCTCTGGTGCTCTCCCTGCGCCGAACATTTTAGACGAGCGTGAGCTGAGAAAATGACGATCGCCGCGTATTCAGGGGATCCTTAGGATGAGCGAATCAGATAAGATAACATTTCAGAACGCCAAGTTCGGCGAGGTGACGATCGAGCGCGGAAACGTGCTGAGCTTCCCATATGGGTTGCCCGGTTTCGAGCGCCATCGCGATTATGGACTGGTCGAAGTCGAAGAGGAGGTGCCTTTTATACGCCTTCTGGCCCTTAAAGAGCCCCGTCTCGGGTTCGTGCTGGTCAACCCGATGCTATTGTGGCCCGAATACAAACCGGACATCGGGCAGGTGGATTTGCAGAGCTTGGGGATAGGACAGGCCGAGGACTTGGCGGTTTATTGTATCGTAACCTTGAGCAGCGAACCAGGACAGGTTACGGCAAACCTCAGGGGACCGATCTGTATCAATACCGAGACGATGCAGGCCAAACAGATGATTTTGGTGGACGAGCGCTATCATACTAAGCACTCGATTATGGAAGCTAACAGTCAGGAAGCCTAGCGCATTTAGGTCGCTTGGAGCGACCGTTTCAATCAGGGAAGATTCGTTATGCTCGTGCTAACGCGTAAAGCAGGCGAAAGCATTGTCATAGGCAGCGAGATCCGGGTCACTGTGCTAGAATTGCAGGGACGCCAGATCCGCCTAGGGATAGAGGCGCCGTCTGAAATATCGGTTCACCGGGGTGAGGTCTACGAGCGAATCCGCGAGGAAAACGAGCGGGCCGCACAGGGGGATCAGCAGGAACTCAAGGCGTTGAGCCAAGCTCTGAAAAAAGTGGGCGGCTGAACGAGGTTTGTACGGGAGGCTACAAGGACAGGCCTGTCGATTAAGGATGACATCGGACGCATAGATCGGACGCGAGGGCGTGCCATCACTTCCATGCAGAAGTCCAATGATTTTCACCGAGCACTGGTTTTTAACCGCTGTGAAGCTCGATTGCGGTACTTGGCCCAGACGGGCCACTCCTTCCACTTAATTCACCCACAGCAAAGCTCGCAAAAGACCTGGCGCCGTGCCTTTTTGTCGTCGCCACCGATAATAGTTCTTTCCCTATCTCCGACGGCTACAATGGCTATATCTCCGACGACTATCGCTAGCTGTGCAAAAAAATGCAAGCAGGTCTCGTTTAGCAGATTCTGGCGGCCGAATTGGGTGGCAACGCCCGGTAGGCGATCGAGTAGCACTTCTATATTCGCGATCGCGCACCGGTCTGAATCACAGTTGTTATCCGGTATTTGCTGCTGGGGATCGGGGGCGCGTTGCCGACTGTAACTGTTGCCCTCCGAGTCAGTATCGCCATACCAGTCTACAATAAAGCCGAATTTACCGAAGCTTGTCTTTATGGCGTGGCAGAAAATACGGATGACGACCCCTCCTATGAGGTGATTGTCATCGACAATGCCTCGACCGACTGGACGAAATATCTGCTGCACGCTTTCGAGGGGGATATCCGCGTCGAACACAACGACGAGAATAAGGGATTCGCCCGGGCTAACAACCAGGCGGCAGCCATGGCGAGCGGGGATTACCTACTCTTCCTCAACAATGATACCGTGCCGCAGCCGGGGTGGTTGCGTGAAATGGTGGGCTTGGCCGATTCAGATCCGTCCATTGGCATTGTCGGTTCGAAGTTGCTCTATCCAGAAACAGGCAAGATACAACACGCCGGCATAGAATTAATCAATGGCGTTCCCGACCATATCCACCGAGAGGCCGCTGCCGATGATCTGCGGGTTAACGCGGTGCGCGACTTCGATATGGTGACCGGTGCCTGCATGTTGGTGCGCCGGGGGCTTTTCGCGGAGCTGCAGGGTTTTGACGAGGACTTTCTCAACGGGGTCGAAGACGTCGATTTATGCCTCCGGGCGCGAGAGAAAGGGTGGCGAGTCGTCTATTGTCCGACGAGTGTCGTCGAACGCCACGAAGGCAGCAGCGAGGGGCGTTACGATCATGTGTGCGAGAATCTGCAGCGCTTTGTCGACCGCTGGGAAGGGCGTTTTGACGCTGAGGGCAGATTGATGGTTGGCGATAAAGAGGCGCTTCCCGCGACGCGAAAGATGCGAGGGGTGATACCCGAGCCGATGGCCGTCGAATCGCGGCCCTTCCGCGGAAATTGGGAGGGGGCATTTCTCGTCTATTCGAGTTTGTCCACGGTCAATCGCGAATTGGTCTTGGCGCTTTTGCGGAGTGAGAAATTTGAGTTGGGTTTGTTGCAGGCCGAACCTGGTGAGCCGGCGGAGGTCGCAATCACTTCCCGCCTGTACCCGGTCGCCGAACGGCTGGACAAAGCGTTAGACGGCGAGGTCGACTTCCACCTGCGCCACCATTGGCCGCCGGATTTCAGCCGCCCCCCGGCCGGGAAGCTGATCCTGGTACAGCCTTGGGAGTTCGGACGGATTCCCAGCGAATGGGTTGAGCCGATCCAGCAGAATGTCGACCAGGTATGGGCTTATACCAGTTATGTTCGCGATTGTTATATCGCCAGCGGCATTGATCCGAATCTCGTGGAGGTCGTTCGTCTTGGGGTTGATCCGGAGCGTTTTCAACCAGGCCTTAGCGGGTTGCATTTGCCTACCGAGAAGACCTTTAAATTTTTATTTGTTGGCGGGACATTAGAGCGCAAGGGCATTGATTGTCTGCTCAAGGCCTATCGCGAAGTCTTTACCCCGGAAGATGACGTGTGCCTGGTGATAAAAGATATGGGCACTCGTACTTTCTATGAGAATCAGACGGCGGGTGAGCAGATCCGCACGTTGCAGAACGATCCTGACTGCGCCGACATTCTCTATTTGACCGAAGATCTTCCGGAGGCGGATATCCCGAGTCTGTACAGCGCGTGCGATTGCCTTGTGCATCCCTATCGAGGGGAGGGTTTTGGTCTGCCCGTCGCCGAGGCCATGGCCTGTGGCTTGCCAGTAGTGGTGACGGCGGGCGGGGCCTGTGACGATTTTTGCAATGAGGATACCGCCTATCTGGTGTCTGCGCGGAGGGTGCCGGTTAGGTTTCCCGATGAAATGAAATTGGCGGGCGACCCATGGGTGCTTGAACCCAACCCCGACGAGCTCAAAGCGAGATTGCGCACGGTCTTTGAGCGGCGGGAGGAGGCGCAGCAGCGGGGGAAAGCAGCGGCTGAACATATCGCGGCGCACTTTACTTGGCAAGATGCGGCGGAGGATGCCCGGGCGGCGTTGACGAAGTTGCGGCAGGCCACTTCGTCAACGACGAAGCCTGTGGTCGCTCCGGCGTTGCAAATAGGGGCTATGCAGCAATTGGCCTCGCCCGTGCAGGCGCCGTCCGTAGAAATTACGCTAGTCGTGCTTGGCGATGTGGCTGAAGAAACCATCGATGAAGTAATGGCCGGTTTGGGTGATGGGGTAGTTCGTTTTGATTTGCGCGATGGTGCGGATGCGGCGCTATCGTTGGGCGGGCAACTCGAGGCGCTGCGGCAACGGATGGAGGGGAAATACTTAGTGTGTATTGGGCAAGGACAGACGATCGACGCCGAGGGCATTGCCCAATTGATCGAGCATTTGCGATTACAGAACAATATCGCCGCTGTGCAACCATCGCTTCTAGGTGAGGCCAAAGGCGTCGGTCTGGTAGAGCTGGAGATCGCCGAAGGGGGGGTCATCGCTTTCCGCGGGCAGGCACTTGAAA
>LWDU01000159.1_pt1 | contig 20241 bp, 19 predicted proteins | sample 727161 | NCBI WGS metagenome assembly LWDU01 (sample SAMN04566230, study PRJNA314399) | hydrothermal vent metagenome | isolation source: deep sea hydrothermal plume seawater | place: Mexico: Gulf of California, Guaymas Basin | collected 2004-07-11
AAAGAATAATGGCTTTACAACCACCAACTAATTTATCAGTCACGGGTGTTAATTCTTCTAAAGTCAATTTCTCATTTACTAAGTCCACCAGCGATTCCGCAATGACCTCCGGCAATCAGTATAATATGCGAATTGATACTGATAGTAGGATGGGTTCACCCACAACCACTTCGGATTTTGTCACTGCGAATGGTTCGTCAACCTATTCTGGAACTATTGGAGGTTTGGCATCTAGTACTACATATTACGTGCAATTTCAGTATGAAATAAATGCCGGCGCACAATCGTCTTGGTGTGTGCTGGATTCAGGTACTACTTCTGGAACTGTTCCCGCCACACCAGGTACACCAGCTGTTACTGCTAAAACTGATACAACAATAAATACTTCATGGAGTGCAGTAAGCGGAGCAACAGGATATAAGTTATACTACGGACTTTCTAATAATCCAACTAGTCCTGGGTCAACTCAATCAGGAACAACAAAATCCTTTTCAGGTTTATCAGCTGCAACAACATATTATTTTAGGATTAAGGCATATAATAGCGCCGGCGATTCAGCATATAGTGGAATTCTAGTAGTAGATACAACAACAGTGACACCAAGTATACCAGTAGCATCATCAAATGTGGATCCAACTGAACTTGGCCAACACCCACAGGAACGTATTACTCGTATTTATATGGCACCGGGAATAATTCAACAAGTCAATTGCAAGCAATAGCAGCAAGTAGTGTAGAAACACATACACAGGTTACTACTCCTGGGTCAACATACTATTATAGAACAAGAACAGTAACAACAAATCATAATAGCTTATACAGTGCCTATAGTCCACAATTAACTGCTGTTGCTGCTTCTGTTGCCGTACCAACTAGTTTTGGGTACACGGCTACTTCTACAACAACAATTACTTTTAATTGGACAAATCCAACGTACTCTGATAGAACATATTTTGCTGCTACCGGTGGTACTCCGTATTCTGTGAATAATCCAGATTACGTAACTGGAACTACCCGTTTGATAGGAGATGGTGATACAATAATGGGTACCGCTATTAGTATCGGTCAAAATACGGGTTATAGTTTTGTAGCAAGAAATTACTACGACGGTCATTACAGTGCCTATACTTCTACGTTTACTGGATATACATTACCTGGACCACCCACAAGTGTTACTGCTACTGATCTAAGTGATACGCAAATTCAATTGTCATGGACTGATCCAGCTGGATCTGCATTATCAGAAACATTTACAATTGACTATAGGATAGATAATACAGGTAGCTGGATTAATGCAACGACAACTGCTACAGGAACTTCATATGTTCACTCCGGGTTAACTCAAGGTACACATTATTACTATCAAATAAAGACTGTAACATCTGCTGGTTCTAGTACTTACGCAACTGCAAATGATACAACACAGACAGGGCCAGATCCTGTGGCAGGAGATGCACTGGGATTGGGACAGTTAGGATACGCTACAGGAGTTAATGGGAATGCTACGACTTTGGCTAGTATGCAGGCATGTAATGGCGGAGCAACAACTGAAGTATCATTTAAAGATTTTTACACCGGCGCTGTAGGTACTTTAAGTGGTGTAAGTGCAGTGTGGAAAGGTTCTACTGCAACATTTACAGCAAATTTTAGCAACAAGGGAACACTTTTTGATTCAAGAATAGGAATTGAGGATGGAAATTTTACGTGGTCAAGTAGTAATACTGCTATTGCAACAGTAGAAAGTAATGCAGATAGAACGTGTCTTATAACTACTACCAATGCTGGTGGCACAGCAACAATATCAATGGCATTTGCAGGAAGATACAATTCACATTCTAGCATACCATCCCCACCTGCCAGTGTTAAAACAAAGACGATTACTGCAGTAGGGTAATCTAGATATTTAATAAAGGAGAATAAAAATGAAAGTTACTTTCAATGAAATAATAGATGTAGTACTTCACCATGAGGGAGGTTATGTAAATGACCCTAAAGATCCGGGTGGTGAGACAAATTACGGTGTTTCTAAACGTGCATATCCTGACGTAGACATCAAAAATCTTACAGAAGATGGCGCAAAGGATATTTATAGAAGAGATTATTGGGATAAGAATCGCTGCGGTGATCTTCCTGATGAGCTTAGACACGTATACTTTGATATGTGTGTTAATATGGGACGAAGTCGTGCAACTAAAATTATGCAAGAAACTGCAAATACTAAAGGTGCAGATTTAAAGATTGATGGTGGCATGGGGTCAAAGACAATTGGCGCATTGACAAATGTAGAATTAGAAAGAGTCCGAGCATATAGGGTAAAGTATTATGTAAACCTAGTTGATCGTAAACCAGACTTAGCAAAATTTTACTTTGGTTGGTTTAGAAGAAGTTTAGAAGTTTAGGAGATTACAGTTGACAGATTTTTATAGAGATCTTGTAAATGAGGTCGTTTATGGTACAGATTGTATAGTTCTTGATAAGAAAACAATTAAAAGATTCTTATATGAGACAAATTACCTAAATGAGTTTAAAGGAGTGCAAGGTGTATATTCTGATGAAGGATTATACGACTTTTTTGATAATTTTGCTGACTATAAGCGAATATCAGATTCTAAAGCTAAAAAAGTCATAGGTTGGGCAGTTATTAACTATATTATAGATGATGATACAGAACACAAAGGAAAGACTAGCCCAAAGAAGTGGCTAGACAGGGTGTCAGATCTAATGAAAGATGATGGTGTCGGCGGAAGTAAAGGAAGAGCAGATTCTGCTTCTTACGGCGGTGCTATTATGTCAGGTGTTCTTCATCCAGATAAGATGTATATGAAGGAATTAGAACATGTTGTTGCACCCTTAGGCTGGAAGATAATAAAGTGGATGGGTGTTGGTCCCAATAGAAAAAGTCAGGTTGTGATAATTCCTTCTGAAAGAATAAATAATGCTAAAGTTAACGAAAATGTATCTTTAACAATAGCATTAAAAGAAAAAATTAAAAAAGTTGGAGATGAATATATTGTCTATCCAAAGAATGGGGGTAAGAAATTAGGATCACATAAAAGTAAAGAAAAAGCTCTAGCACAATTAAGAGCAATAGAATTTTCTAAAAGTAAAAGAGAAGTTAAAGAAGCAAGTGCTATTAAGGCACCAGGTATCAAAACAATAGTTGCAGTATACCCAGGAAGATTTCAACCGTTTGGTCCACATCACAAAGAAGTGTATGAACACATAACAAAAATGTTTAAAGAAGTATTTATTACGACATCTAATAAGTCTGGCGGTGATAGACATCCTATGAATTTTTCACAAAAGAAAAGGCACATGCAGAAAATGGGAATTAATGGATCAGCAATTGTGCAAGAGAATCAGCCATATATACCTAAGGGTTTACTAAAAAAGTTTGATGGTGAATCAACCGCAGTGGTTTTTGTGGTTGGTGCGAAGGATAAGGGAAGACTTACAGCTGGAAAGTACTTTAAAGAGTACAAAAAGAATTATATGAGACTTGAGGGTTATGAAAAACATGGTTATATATTAGAAGCACCTCACGTTTCTGTTAAGGTCGGTGGCCAAGAAATAGATGGCACAACGATGCGCAAATTATTAGGTTCCGAAAAGTATGATATAAAAATTAAAGAGAAATTTTTTAAGAAAATGTTTGGATATTTTGATCAAAAAACATTTGACCTCTTTGTTGGCTCATTTAAGGAGGGTATAATATTAGAGGGAGGTGCTTACGGGCACATGGCCCATCCATTTGATGATTATGAGCTAACATTTGGAGACTTAAAATCAATAATAGATCAGGGGTTACAGGGGCATCTAGATAAAGAAGAATCAGTGACAGAAAAGCTAGATGGACAGAACATAATGGTATCAGTTGTAGACGGAGAAGCTAAAGCTGCTAGAAATAAGGGAGATCTTAAGCGTGGGGGCATGACACTAGATGATATAAAGAACAAGTTTAAGCATCATATACCAACTGTCAGGAATGCTTTTGTCTATTCAATGGTAGATCTGAAATCATCTTTAGAGCGGTTGTCTACAAAAGATCAAGAAGAATTATTTGATAATGGTAAAAATTGGGCTAATATAGAAATTCTCTATCCTGATACAAAGAATGTAATAGACTACGATGGCGGAATGCAAATTATACTCCACGGAATCTTAATATATAACGACGCGTGGGCGTCCACAGGTGAAGTAAAGGGCGGTGGCAAAAAATTAGCTGCAATTATTAATAAACTAAACAAAGGAATTAAGACAAAGTTTGCGTTTAAGGGGCCAAATGTTCTTAAGATAGCTAAGGCAAAGGACTATGGTAAGAAGCGACAGAAATTTTTAGGCGCTTTGAAAAAGCTACAGGATATATATAAACTGAAGGATACAGATGAGGTTTCATTATATCACCAACACTTTTGGTTAGAATATATTTTAAATGGTGCAAATCAAACTGATTTCATGAATATAACTGATGATATTTTATATCCACTCATGAAAAGATGGGCATTTTCAGATAAGAGTTATAAAATGACTGAGATCAATAAGCTAAAGGCAGATCATCCAGAGTTTGTAGACTGGGTTAGGGCTACTGAAAAACAAGACCACGCTAAGATGTTAAAGGAAAATATGCGTCCATTTGAGGTATTATTTTTTGAATTAGGCGCAGAGATACTTAGTAATGTTAGTAATTGGCTGGCACCAAACCCATCAGCAACAGTACAAGCACTAAAAAAAGGCTTAGATAAGGCAGCAAGAGAAATAAGAAGCAAAAAAGATCCTTCCTCAATTAGTAAGTTAGAAGCACAATTAAGTAAAATATCTGATATGGGAGATTTATCAAATTTAGTGCCATCTGAGGGATTAGTTTTTAAATATAATGGCAAGATATACAAGTTCACAGGTTATTTTGCACCAATAAACCAAATTACAGGTTTAATGAAGTTTTCAAGGTAGTTATGGCATATAGCAAGGAAATACAAAGACAAAATGATGCATTAGGTGATATATTAGCTGGCCGTGAAACTAAAAAAAGAGTGATGGTTGGTTACAAAGGTAAAAAAGATCCCAAAGCCGGTGAAACACGCCAATCAGAACTAACTGATATTATGAAGGATGTTCGTATGCCGTGGTTTTGCCCTGAATGTAGCAAAATAATGAAGAATCAGAGGCTAGATGGCAAGATGTGGAGACTATATAAGCACTGTTTTGATTGTCAAATCCAAATTGAGCATAAAATGAGGGTTGATGGTACATTTGAAGAATGGGAAAGAGGAAAATATCTCCAAAATAAGAAATCAATAATTGAAGAACAGCTAGCATCAATAACTAGCTGGAGAGAGCAAGGTGATGCATCATTTGTAGAGCCTGTAAATGTTGATACTGGGTTTGTTCATATAGAGACATATAAAAAAGACCCTAAAATTAAGGAAATGGCAGATGAAGCATTAGAAGAATTGGGAATTGCACTATCTGAAATTAATGAATTAATAAGAGAGCATAATGGCGACATCGAAGCAAATTAGAGAACAGATAAAAGAGGAGTACGTTAAGTGCGCGCTTGATCCTGTATACTTCATGAAGGAGTATTGCTACATTCAGCATCCTGTAAGAGGTAAAATTAAGTTCGATTTATACGATTTTCAGGCTAAGACTCTGACTGATTTTAAAGATCATAATTATAATGTTATTTTAAAGGCAAGACAGCTAGGATTATCAACGCTTTCAGCAGGATATTCATTATGGATGATGACCTTTCATCAGGATAAGAATATTTTGGTTATTGCAACTAAGCAAGAAGTAGCAAAAAACTTGGTTACAAAGGTAAGGGTAATGCATAAAGCACTTCCTCCGTGGCTAAGACAAAAATGTGTTGAGGATAATAAACTATCACTCCGATATAACAATGGATCTCAAATAAAGGCAATATCATCTACTACTGAAGCAGGTCGTTCTGAAGCATTATCATTATTGATTATCGATGAGGCTGCATTTATTAAAAATATTGATGAAATTTGGGCAGCAGCTCAGCAGACTCTAGCTGAAGGTGGTAAATGTATCGCTTTATCTACACCAAATGGTATGGGGAACTGGTTTCATAAGACGTGGTCAGATGCTGAGACAGGTGCTAACAGCTTTAATTTTATAAAATTACATTGGACTGTTCATCCAAACAGAGGACAAACGTGGAGAGACGAACAAAATACATTATTGGGCCCTGATATGGCAGCACAAGAGTGTGACTGTGACTTTATCACATCAGGGCAGTCTGTGATTCCTGGTGAAATTTTAAAAGAGTATCAAGACAATTTTATACAAAAGCCAACTGAAAAACGATATGATAATGCAATGTGGATATGGTCGCAACCTGTTTTAAACAGAAGGTATATACTTAGTGCTGACGTTGCCCGTGGTGATGGCGCAGATTATTCCGCTTTTCATGTAATAGACCTAGAAACACTTGAACAAGTTGTAGAATATAAGTCAAAGGAAGGTACAACAAGGTTTGCTGGAATACTAATGTCAGTAGCAACAGAATATAATGATGCATTGTTGGTTGTTGAGAATAATAACGTTGGCTGGGCAGTATTACAAATACTAATAGACAGAGATTATAAAAATTTATTCTGGATGAAGAAAGATATAAGATACATAGATGCCAATAGACAATATACAAACAAATATAAGAATGAAAACAAACAAATGGTACCAGGCTTCACAACATCATTAAAAAGTAGGCCCCTTATTATAGAAAAATTAGCCCATTTTGTTAGAGAAAAAGAATTAAAAATAAATTCCATTAGATTGATAGAGGAATTATTTGTATTTATATTTAATAATGGAAAACCGGAAGCTTTAAGAGGATATAATGATGATTTAGTTATGAGTATGGCTATCGGTCTTTGGATAAGGGAAACAGCATTGAAGCTTCATGATGAAAATATGAGAATGACAAGAGAAACTATGGAAAAAATAGGTGGAAATTCTGGTGTGTATACAGTTGAATCAACAGAAGACTATGGCTGGAAAATGCATGTAGGCGACAAAAAAGAATCACTAACGTGGTTAATAGGTAATAAGGAATAAAATGGCACAACAAGATACATTTTTTGATAGAATTAGACGATTATTTTCTACTAACGTTATTGTAAGAAACGTAGGTGGAAAAAAGTTAAAAATTGTAGATACAGATAAGATGCAAGTAGGATCCAAAAAATTAATGGATCGTTATACTCGAATGTTTTCTACAACAGCAGGCTATGGTGGCTATATGGGGTATTCAGGAGAGCTAGCTAAAGCTCAAAGAATATCATTATTTAGAGACTATGAGGCTATGGATGATGATTCAATTATTTCTTCTGCATTAGATGTATATGCAGATGAATCAACGATGAAGTCAGAGTATGGTAATGTACTTGAAATTAAAAGTAACAATAATCAAATAAAAGATATTCTCCACAATCTTTTTTATGATATACTAAATATAGAATTTAATTTATGGCCGTGGATTAGAAATTTAGTAAAATATGGTGATCTTTATCTGCATTTAAATGTACAAGAAAACTGGGGAATTATTAATATAGAACCGTTGTCTCCGTATGACGTATCTAGAATTGAAGGGTGGAATCCTGAAAATCCTCAAGAAGTAAAATTCATATTAGATACAACAGATCCGAGAAATGCAGCAGGAAATGCTCCAAGAACAGAATTTGAAAATTTTGAGATAGCACATTTTAGAATGTTGTCAGATTCAAACTATTTGCCATACGGTAAGTCAATGATAGAGGGCGGTAGAAAGACCTGGAAACAATTAAGCCTTATGGAAGATGCTATGTTGATTCATAGAATTATGAGAGCACCTGAAAAGAGAATATTTAAGATTGATATTGGAAATTTACCTCCAAGTGAAGTAGATACATACATGAAAAGGATCATCGACAAGATGAAAAAGGCACCTGTTGTAGATGAAACCACAGGTGACTATAATTTACAGTATAATATGCAAAATCTTACTGAGGATTTTTACTTACCAGTTCGCGGCGGTGATAGTGGAACAACAATAGAATCTTTGCCAGGATTAACTTATGAGGCTGTTGAAGATATTGAATATTTAAGAAATAAACTTTTAGCAGCACTTAAAATTCCCAAAGCTTTTTTAGGTTATGAAGAACAAGTTGGATCTAAAGCTACATTGGCTGCTGAAGATGTTAGATTTGCTCGTACTATAGAACGAATTCAAAGAATTGTTGTTAGTGAACTCACAAAAATAGCTGTAGCACACCTCTATTCACAAGGTTTTACTGATTCTGGATTAGTTGACTTTGATTTGGTACTAACAAATCCATCTACAATTTATGAGCATGAAAGATTAGATTTATGGGACAAGAAAGCTGCACTAGCAGAAAGCATGGCAAATGCTGGATTAGTTTCTTCACAGTGGGTATATGATAATATCTTCGTATTTTCTGATGAAGAAGTTGCTAAGCTTGATCAAGAAGTAATAGCTGATAAGAAAGCAACATTTAGACTATCACAAATTGAAATGGAAGGTAATGATCCTGTACAATCAGGTCAAGCTATAGGAACGCCTTACGATATGGCAACTGCAATGGCACCTGAGGGAACGCCAGGCAATCTAGACCAAACAGGCGATGAAGGTGTGCCTACTGGTGCAATGTTTGATGAGGAAGAAGACTATAAGTCAAGAAAAAAAGTAATGAAAAGGAAATCTGCTAGAAGAGATGTTGAAGATAGAAGTAGGCTTGGTGGCGTCCGTGATGTACTTGGTAAACATGATTACGCAAATATAAGAAAGCCTGACAAGTCTAGTAAAATAAGACATAAATATAGAAAAAGTCCATTAGCATTATCACACTTAGACAAGCTTAAATCACATTATGGTGATAAAGAGAAAAAAATGATCACAGAAGTTGATAAGATTGAAGAGGAGTTAAATGGTAAAAAGACTAAAACAAAAAAGAAATAAATTTATATTTATAGATGATAATTTAGCATAGGGTATAAATGAAACATTCTAAATACAGAAATACAGGTCTTTTATTTGAGTTACTTACAAGACAAATAACAGTGGACATTTTAAATAATGTACCCTTTTCTTTAGCAACTGAAATATTACAAAAAAACTTTCATAAAGGGTCAGAACTTTTTAAAGAAAATAAACTTTTTAATGTTCTTATTGAATCAAAGTTTAAATCAGCAGAAAGAGCTGAACACTTAATCGAGACAACAGTCAAGGCATATAGTAAAATTATAAATCAAAATAAGCTTAAATTAGAAAAATATAATCTTATTAAGAGTATTAAAGAATGCTTTGATATGAATGAATTTTTTAAATCTCGCATAGGGAACTATAGAATTTTAGCAGCAGTAAACAATGTTTTAAATGAGGACTATAGTAATCCTGTAATTCTCTCTAAGAATCATTATACTATTGTAGAAAATATGATGTCTGAGAAAAAGACAAAAGAAACAGAATTAATGGCAGCACTGCGTCGTGAAAATAAAGATTTACGCAGCATAGCTTACAAAATTTTAATTGAAAAATTTAATCAAAAATATAAATCACTTTCTAAGAATCAAAAAGATGTTTTAAGAGAGTATATTAATAATATTTCAAATACAAATGGTTTAAATGATTTCTTGCAATCAAGCTTTAAGGGTATTTCTTTTAATTTAAAAAAATCCTTACCAACCATTGGTGACAAAGTAGTAAAGATAAAAATTAAAGAGTGTATCAAATTAATTGAAGGCATTAAATATAGCACTAAACAACATACTTATAATGTTTTAAAATTAATGAGATTTTATCAACTTTTAGAGGATGTACATTATGCGACAAAATAAACAATTAGTAGAGCTCATTAGAAGAATAATTCAACAAGAAATTGAGGAAATGAATACAACTGCAAGCGCTGGTGGGGAGTATTCTACACCACACGCATTTAGTGATGATGAGAAGGATGAGGAAGAACTAAAATTATCTAATGGAATGGCAGTAGTTAAAGAAAATTACTATCAATGGCGTAATAATGAAGAATTAACTACCAAACAAAAGATTGCGAGATCAATGGTAGCCATAAGAGATAGCATTTCTTTAATTGACAAAGCAGTATCATATAATGTTCGATTAAAAAATGAAATGAAATTTGAATCTGGTAGTTATATGGAAAGAACAAAAGTAGCACTTAACAAAATTTCAGAAAAATTAATAAGATTATCAACAAGAATAAAGGACTTAGTATAATGAGACAACTTTTAGTAGATACAATCCCTTTTAACTTTTCTAGAAGCGATATTAATGAATCATCAGCCAAAAATGGTGGAAGATTAATTGTTAATGGTGTTTTACAAAGAGCAGAAGCAAAAAATCAAAATGGCAGAGTATATCCTAAAGAAATTTTAATGAGAGAGGCTAATAAATACTCTAGTGAGTTTATTAAACAACGTAGAGCAATGGGAGAATTAGACCATCCTGACAGTTCTGTTGTTAATTTACAAAATGTTTCACATAATATTTTAGAAATGCATTGGAAAAATAATGATTTAGTAGGCACTGTTGAAGTACTTAGCACACCAGCTGGTAATATTTTAAGAGAATTATTTAAATCAGGCATTAAGTTGGGTATAAGCTCTAGAGGCTTGGGATCAATTAAACAGGAAGGAAATGAAGATGAGGTCCAAAACGATTTTGAATTAATCGCATTTGATTTTGTTTCTAATCCTTCAACACAAGGCGCATTTCTGCAGCCAGTTCATGAATCAAAAGGATCAATAACTGCCATTAGTAAATGGACAGATGTTGAGACTGATATAAGAAACATTTTAATAGGAAAATAAGATGGCAAAGAGCACAAAATTAAAAGATATAATAAACGAAAGTATGGGTATCGGAGGCATGGTTTCTATGGAAGCAGTAGGAGATTTTAAAGGCTCTAAGGGCACAAAATTACTACAAATGGCGAAAGATATTGTTGCAAAAGAAGATGCTGATAAGCTTATGACAAGAGACGATCTTATCAAGACAGTAGCAGAATTTCAGACTTACGGGCCATCAATTTATAAGAAGCATAATTTAGCAGAAGTTGGTCTTATTTTTAAAGAAATAGCAGACGCATCAGGAAAGCATGTTGTAGAAGAGGCTTCTGAATGGTTTGATAGGGTGACTGTACAAAGAAATATGAATGATCTTAAGAAGCAAGCAGGATCGTTTTCTAAAATTGCTAATGAAGCACAAGCTTTACAAGATAGAATGTCTGCTTTGTATGAAGATATGGGCCAAATATTAAATCGTTATTTTAAAATAAATGATGCAACAGAAGAAGGCAAAAACTACAGACAACATGGTGACGAAAAAGAAGAGGAATAAATGGCAATACAAGTCAAGGTTATAGATAACAAAATAGAATGGGCATTACGTAAATTTAAACGTAAAGTTAAAGATGCAGGAATACTTCATGAGTTACAACAACGACAATTTTATTTAAAACCTTCAGCAATAAAACGAGATAGGAATGCAAAGGCAAGACGTCGTGCTCAAATTCGTTCAAAAAAAGCTGAACTTTAAAATATATTTCATATATTTATAAAAAATATAAATGCACTCACATTCGTTGAGTGTTTCGAATTAATCAAATCTGATTATAGTTCCCTAATAACTATACAAAATGTAAACCTCTAAGAGGAGAATCCTTATGGATAAACTATTACAAGAAGCAATTGCTGACGCAAAAGCTGTACGCGAAACTGCGCTAGCAAATGCAAAACTAGCCCTCGAAGAAGCCTTTACACCTCATCTGAAATCAATGCTTTCCAAAAAGCTACAAGCTGAAATGGAAAACGAGGAAGAGGAAGCCGATGCTGGTGATGAAGCTGGCGAGGAAGAAGACCCATTTACTGCGGATGATTCCGTAGAAGAAAAAATGGACTCTTCAGATATTGGTAAAGCTGATAATAAGAAACCAAGTGATGCGTCTAATGATGACGATGGTCAAGGCCCTGAAGAAGAAGGTTCACCTTCTGCTGCAGGCGATGAAGATGATGAGTCTGAAGAGGCGCCTGATCAAGCTGTAGGTGAAAATTCTAACCCTTTCAGTGAAGAAGACGGAGAAGAAGAAGCTCCTGTCCCTGATATGGAAGACGAAGACGAAGAACCTGAGGCAATGGCTGATGATGACGTAGATCTTGAAGAAGTACTACGTGAACTTGAAGCTGAAATGGCTCTAGGCGAAGAAGGTGAAGAAGAGGAAGAAGCTCCTGAAGCTCCTGCCCCTGAAGAACCCGCTGACGAAGAACCTGGTGAAGAAGAAGAACTTGATCTTGAAGCAATTATCAAAGCATTATCTGAAGAAGGCGATGAAGAAGAAGAGGAGGAAGAAGCTCCTGCACCTGAACCTGAAATGGAATCTGTACATGCTGAACTCGCAGAGTATAAGCAAACAGTACAGTATTTGAAGGAAAAGTTGTCAGAAGTAAACCTTCTTAACGCAAAACTTCTTTATACGAATAAGCTATTTAGAAGCAGAAATGTTTCACAAGAACAAAAAATGAAAGTTATTGAACAATTTGACAGAGCTGCTAACGTACGCGAAGTTAAACTTGTTTATACTACATTTGCTGAATCTATGAAACGTAAACCTGTTAATGAATCAGCTCGTACAAAGAGTAAAGCTTCAAAAGCTGTAGCTTCTACCAAAGGTAGGATACCTATCATCGGTGAACATGTGGACTTTAAATCCCGCATGAAGAAATTAGCTAACATTATTTAAAGGAGAAACACTGTGTCTAATTACAATTCACAACTCAAAGACGTAATGGGTGGGTACAATCCTCACAATGAGCTTCTGTCTTCCTCTCGTAAATTGGTCACCAAATGGGCCCCAACAGGCTTACTCGAAGGACTTAAAAATGAGAGTGAAACATCCGGTATGGCAGTATTGCTTGAAAACCAAGCAAAACAACTTATCGATGAAGCTTCACAAGCAGGACAAAATGCAAATCAGGAACAATGGAGTGGCGTAGCCCTTCCATTAGTCCGTAGAATTTTTGCTGAACTTTCTGCACAGGAATTTGTATCTGTACAACCTATGAACCTACCGTCTGGTCTGATTTTTTATCTAGACTTCAAGTATGGTTCAACTATGCAAGGCGGAAAATTACACGCGAAAGGTTCAGACCTTCACGGTAATACTTCCAGCTCTGGCGATCCAGCTGGCGGCTTTTATGGCGGCGGCAAGTGGGGATACTCGATCAATGATCAAGAAATAACCACAGCGAATGAAACGTTCGCAACAGCATCTGTTAATGACGTACGTCATGATTCAGCATTAAGTGCATCGGCAGCAGCCGGTCTCTTAAAAAAGATCACTTTTGATGCACCTGCGGGTTCTGATAAAGATGGTGCAAGAGCATGGGCTATAACTGGCTCAAACGTTCATGCAATTTACCCTGCATTTACATCTGTTTCCGCAGATGGTGGTACAGTCACTATGATTGTATCTGGTTCAGGTGCTGAAGGTAGTTCTGGTAATGATGAATGGCATCTATGGTACCACTTGGCACCAACTGACACCACTCGTGGTGACTTTGAATCTGAATCTAATGCTGAAGGAACTAATCCTGAAGAACCTAATGCTGGTATTCCAGAAGTAGACATCCAGATGAAATCTGTTGCGATTACTGCAAAGACTCGCAAACTGAAAGCTATCTGGACTCCTGAGCTTGCTCAAGATCTTAACGCATACCACGCTGTGGATGCAGAAGCAGAATTGACTTCTATGTTGTCTGAGTACGTATCAATGGAAATTGATATGGAAATCGTTGACATGTTGAAACAAAATGCTTCAGCTAAGACTGAAAACTGGAGTGCAAAAGTAGGCTTCGAATACGATGCTGCTACTAATTCATTTTCAGAAGAGTCAGGTGCATCAAATGCCTACACAAAAGGCGATTGGTATCAGACTCTTGGTCACAAGTGTCAATCAGTTTCTAACGCAATTCACAAGAAAACACTTCGCGGTGGTGCAAACTTTATGGTCGTAAGTCCTGAAGTTGCTACTATCCTTGAAGTAATTCCTGGGTTTTCTACAGATTCTGATGCAGACGTAACCAAATCTTACGCAATGGGCGTTCAAAAGATTGGTTCATTAACTAACCGATTTAACGTGTACAAGAACCCTTATCTACAAGATGATCAAATCCTCTTGGGATTTAGGGGTGCTCAGTTCTTAGAAACTGGCGCTGTATATGCACCTTACGTGCCTATGATCTTGACACCGGTTGTTTATGATCCAACCAACTTTACTCCACGTCGTGGTGTAATGACGCGCTATGCTAAGAAAATGGTAAGATCAGAGTTCTACGGCTTAGTAAACGTCGCAAATACAGACAAAGTTTAATAACTAGTCTTACTTGCAATCTATTAAAGGGGCTCTTTTTGGGCCCCTTTTTTATTTCGTTATACTATTATGATTTCTTTGATATTTATAAAAGGAAAGAAATATTTCTAATTGGAGAATAAAATATGGCTGTACCAATATGGCAAGGAAGTAGTTCATTTTCAGCAGGTAATACTCCTTATGGGTTTTATGATACTGATAGTGACTTTACAACATCAATAGATAAATTTGCAGACTGGTCTGCAAGAAGGCTAGGTTACCCTATTGTCGACGTTGAAATGCAATCTGGGTCTTTTTATGCTTGTTTTGAAGAAGCAGTTACTGAATATAGCTCTCAAGTTAATCAGTTTAATATAAGAGATAATCTACTGCACTTACAAGGACAGCCAACAGGATCAAATTTATCTGGTAAAAAAGTAACACCAACAATGGGTAGGACTATATCTTTAAGTCAACAATACGGAACTGAGGCAGGAGCCGGTGGTTTGATTGACTGGAAAAAAGGAAGTATTAGCGCAAAGTCAGGTACTCAAGAATACGATCTTAACGCTTTATATGGTGCTGCATCTGAATCAGGTGCTGCTATGGAAATTAAGAAAGTTTATCATGATAGCACACCAGCAGTAAACAAATATTATGATCCCTATGCAACTACAGGATTTAATACTGCAAATTTTCTTCAATCCTTTGGCTTCGGTGACTATTCACCTGGCGTATCTTTTACTTTAATGCCAGTATTTGAAGATTTATTGAGAATACAATCTATAGAGTTTAATGATATGGTAAGGAAATCTCAATATTCATTTACACTAATTAATAATAAATTAAGACTATTCCCTAAACCAACCACAAATCACAAATTATATTTTGACTATATACTAACTTCTGAAAGAAATAATACATTAATAACAGGAAGTGGTGAGCAGGCAAATGTAATTTCAGATTATTCTAATGCACCCTATGATAATATGGAATATCAATTTATCAATGATGTAGGTAGGCAGTGGATTAGAAAATATGGATTAGTATTATGTAAAGAGCTTTTGGGTAATATTAGAAGTAAATTTGGGTCAATACCCATACCTGGTTCTGAATTTACAATGGATGGGGAGACACTTAGATCAGAGGCAGCATCAGATAAAGAATTACTTATCTCAGAATTAAGAGAAACACTAGAACAAACTAGCAGACGTGTACTAATGGAGACAGATAGCGAAGAAAGTATGCGACTACAAGAAAAACTTAACAAAGTACCACTTAATATTTATGTAGGATAAGACAATGCCCGGAAGATTTATAAGATCAAGAGATTTAAATTTTTTTGATACAGTTAACAAAGAGCTTTTAGGTGATCCTATAAATAGCAAAACAGGGATTATCAATCAAGAAGTTGTAATCTATAAGGTCTCTGTTTATGAAACAGAAGTAAATTTTTATGGTGAGGCTTCATCTGGTAGAACATATCGAAATGGTGTCAAATTAGCATGCCTCATAGAAGCAGAAGATTTTGATTTTGAGACCACTGAGTTCGGTCCTGATCAAATGCAAAATGGAACATTTTCATTTCTTAGACAATCATTGATAGACGCAAATAATTTTGTTCCAGATATTGGAGATGTGATAGATTGGAATTCTTCATATTGGGAAATAAATGCCTTAAATGAAAATCAATTGATAGGAGGAATGCAAGAAAACAATCATTCTGTAGTTATAACTGCTTATTTGACAGAACCATCTAGATTAAATATTGAAAGGCTGAGGTAGTAATTATGGCCAAGATTATTCCTGCGAATATACAAACAGATGCAGATAAAAGAAATAGAGGAGAGGACGTCTCTAGATTAAAAGATAAAACTTCAAATTTTTCAATCGGTCTTTTAGAAATTGATTCTGCATTATTTTATTATTTTAAAAATGTTATAAAACCTATGATTAAGGAAGCAGAAGAACAAGTTGAGGTTCCGGTAATATATGCAAATTCTGAGAGGTGGAAGTCAATAAAGAAAGATGGATGGTTCAGAGACATTAAAAGAAAAATTATCACACCGGTAATAGCATTTAGAAGAACTAGCTTCGCCAAAGACCCAAGCATGCCTGTTGATAAGTTAGATCCTTCAAATCCCAAGCTTCATCAGTCACTTGAATCTCGTTATACAAATGAAAATCGCTATGATAATTTTTCTGCTACAAGAGGAGTAATACCAAAGAAAGAATTGTATAGTATTGCTGTGCCAGATTATATTACATTAAGTTATGATTTTACTATATGGACTGCATTTACTGATCAACAAAATTCTATTGTTGAAAAGATAAACTGGTCAGAAGGATCATATTGGGGAGAGCCTGGAAAATTTAGATTTATGGCAACAATAGATAGTTTTGAAGACGCAAGTGAGTATGATGAAACACAGCGAAATATAAAGACAAATTTTTCTGTAACATTAAAAGGTTACTTAGTACCTGCACATTTTGATAAGATAACTACAGCACAAAAACATATTTCAAAAAAGACTATTACTATTGGTGATGTCGTAACGAATCAATCATTATAATGTCAAAATTAGTACCAGCAAACAGACAAACAGCAGCTGATAAAATAAACAGAGGCAGAGAAATATCAAGAATTGGTGACAAGATTCGTGGTCTATCTGTTGGTTTGCTAGACATGGATTCTGCACTTTATTGGTATTTTAATAATGTAATAAAGCCTGATATTAAAGAGGCAGGTGAGCAAGTTAAGGTACCAATAATATATGCGAATCCTGAAAGATGGGCAGCAATACAGCGAGGTGGTCGTTTAAGGGTTAATAAAAGGCCTCTTATAATTTATAGAAGAACCTCTATGTCAAAAGATTCGACAATACCGGTTGATAAATTAGATCCAACAAATCCAAAATTGCATCATACTTATCAGTCTAATTATTCTAAAGTAAACAGGTATGATAAATTTTCTGTAACAAAGGGAACTATACCAAAAAAAGAAATGTACTCTGTTGCTGTACCTGATTATGTCGTCTTAAGCTATGACTTTAGTATATGGACTAATTTTACAGATCAAATGAATAAAATTATTGAAAAGATCAACTGGTCAGAGGGATCTTATTGGGGCGAGCCTGGAAAATTTAGATTTAGGTGTACTATTGATAGTTTTGATGATGACAGTGAATTGACTGAAAACAAAAGGTCTATTAAGACTAATTTTTCTGTTACTTTAAATGGTTATCTGTTACCTGATTCATATCCACCAACAGCAGACACAACTCAACAATTCATCACACCAACACAAATGGTAATGAATGAAAATGTAGATTCTACAATAGTAACACCTGATCCAGGAGTAGTAAGCACAGGAACAACAACTATTATGGGTGGCGGAGGCGGATCATCGGAAAGTTCTGGAGGTGGTACTGGAACTGGTAGTATGGAAGTTCTAACATTGCAACCTGGAAATAATTTAGTTTTTAGTAACATATATTATGATGGTACAACACCAGTTACTAGCACAATAGGCATATCAGATAATCCTGTATTTACATCATTATCAGCATCATACATATCTGCTTCAAATATGAATTTATCAGGTGATCTAGATGTGGCTGGTAGTATTACAGCTAAAGAATTTTATACACAATATGTTACCTCGTCTGTCATCTTTCAAAGTGGATCGACAATCTTTGGCGATTCAGCTGATGATACTCACCAATTTACAGGTAGTATTTTATTAGATGGTGCCATAACAGCTGCCACAACCGGCTCATTTGGTTATATAGAAGTTGCAGGAGAAGCAGTAGTTTCAAATGTTGTAATAGATGGTGGTTCTTTTTAGCTAATTCCCATATTTAAATAAGAGGCTATATAGCCTTGTAAAAATATTACTTTGGGTATATACCCATTCAACTTAGGAGAGCTATTATATAATGGCACAGACTGTTAAGCTTAAGAGGTCTGCAATCGCGGATAAAGTTCCAGATACAGGTTCTATGTCTCTAGGAGAATTAGCTGTTAATACAAAAGATGGCAAATTATATTTTCTTAAAGATGACGGAACAAAAACTGTAGAATCAATTCTTACAACATCAGCACCAATTACAGGATCACTACAAATAGACACATTGACTGTGAATACTGATTTTAACTATGGTAGCACTGTATGGAATGAGAATAGTGGAATGAATGAGCTAACAGCATCTAGCTTTTTATTTAAATCTGGCACACCGCCAGAATTAGAAATTTATAATGGTTCTGATGAATTGGTATTTAAGGTAGACAGCAAGGTTGTTGTATTTAGCCCATTGAATGTTACACCAAACGCTATTGCAGGAGGAATGTTTTATTCCGGAAGTAATGAGTGGTACTTAGGACATGAATAATGAATTTAAATAAAATAATAATTCATTATATCAATATTTATAACAGAATTAATATATTCATCGAATCAGAAAATCTGTGTTCTTTGAATCCCATTCTTAGAGGAGAATAAAAATGGCAACATGGAAAAAAGTAATCGTCAGTGGTTCATCACCGGAATTAGCTGAGATAACAAAACTCGACACAGATTTAGCAGTTTTACACGGTGGAACTGGAGCATCATCCGAGGCCGGAGCTAGAACAAATTTAGGATTAGTAATCGGAACCAATGTGCAAGCATCCGACGCTGATTTAACTGATATAGCTGCTTTAGGCCATTCTAATGGTAAGTTTATTGTTAGTGATGGTACTAATTGGGTAGCTGAATCAGGTAATACTGCAGCAACATCATTAAACCTGGGAACAGGAAATGCAGCTTCATTTGGTACAGTAACATCTGCAGGAAATATTGTAAGTACAGGTGGTGCTGGTACAAAGATCTCAGGATCAATCCACTCAACTGGTTCGTTTGGAAAATTGTTGGGTGATGCATCTCAATTGTCAAATTTACCATCTGGATATACTGTAGCTAATAGTTCCACTGCAGATAGAATTTTAACATCAGTTGATTCAACAAATGCAAATGCAGAATCAACGCTTACATTTGATGGTTCAACATTAACAGTAACTGGTGCTCAATCAATTTCCGGAAATCTTCTCAGTACAGGCGGTGTTGGCACAAAGATCTCAGGATCAATCCACTCAACTGGTTCATTTGGTAGAGTAGAAGCAACAACATTTGTCGGTAATGGTTCAGGATTAACAGGTGTTGTAACAGATATAGATGGATTAGGTAGTTCGGTTACTACGCCAACTGCTGATGATTTAATGTTAATATCAGATGGCGCTACTGAAAAGAAAATGACATGGGCAAATATGACCTCTTCAATTTATACTGGAGTAACAGGTGGTGATGTACATATAGCAGGAGGTGGTGTAGCAACTTATCAGTAGAAAGAGGTATGATAGCTGCAGACGCAATTGATGATACTAAAATAAATGATAATGCAATTAAAAGTGAACACTATACAGATGGGTCAATAGATACAGTCCATATTGGTGCTAATCAAATAACTAATGCTTTGATGGCATTGGAATCCGTTGACAGCCTTCAAATAGCTACTGGGTCCATTGATTTGCAACATATGAGTGTTAATTCTATTGATAGTGATCAATACGTAGACCTCTCAATCGACACAGCACATATACGCGATTTACAAGTAACAACAGCAAAGATAAATGATTTAGGTGTAACAACTGGAAAACTTGCTGCTGATGCAGTTACTAATGCAAAATTAGCTAATGATGCTGTAGAGACAGCAAATATAGCCGATGTACAAGTAACAAAAGAAAAAGTAGCTAATAGCACTTTAACAGGAAATCAATTTCATGCTGATGTAGCAGGTAGTGGTATTGCTTTAACTGG
>LWDU01032120.1_pt1 | contig 20240 bp, 19 predicted proteins | sample 727161 | NCBI WGS metagenome assembly LWDU01 (sample SAMN04566230, study PRJNA314399) | hydrothermal vent metagenome | isolation source: deep sea hydrothermal plume seawater | place: Mexico: Gulf of California, Guaymas Basin | collected 2004-07-11
TCAGTAAGAACTATGACATCTCCTGACTGAAGATTTGCTCTACCCCAGCCATGTGCTACCAAATTAATCGCCTCAGTAGTTCCACTTGTCAATATTGCTCGCTGAGCGTTGAACCAGTCTTTTATCCAGCGCCTACAATCTTCATATCCTTCGGTTGCCTCACCTGCAAGTGTATGTACTGCTCTGTGAACATTAGCGTTTGAATTGGAGTAATATTGAGTCATGGCATCGATAACGACTTGCGGTTTCTGAGTTGTTGCCGCATTGTCCAAATAGACAAGCGGATGGCCATTAACCTCTCTTGATAAAATAGGGAAATCATCTTTCAGCGACACTTTTTCACCTCTTTAGTTCACATTCCAAATGTATGGTCATCCTTGTAGCCAAAACACCTTTCAAATCTATATCAGTTAGACAAGAAAATGCATCTATTAAAAATCCTTCAACTATCAAAGCCTCAGCTTGTTGTGGCGAAAGACCTCTGCTCATCAAGTAATGAACTTGTTGTGGATTTACCGGGGCGCTTGCGGCACCATGCGCAGCCTTCACCTCATCTGCTAGAACCTCAAGTTCGGGAATAGAATCTGCTCTGGCTTTATCGCTTAGCAATAAATTTCTGAATACTTGTCCAGCATCTGTACCATTTGCACCTTTAGTAGCAATAGATCTACTCGAACCCGCACAGGCAGAATTTATAACCAATTTTGAATTGCAATTGGCAACTTTATGATTGATTTCAATATGGTTGTCAATATGCCTAGCACCAAGTCCGTGAACTGTGATCGCTTGTTTCAAAGTTGCCCCTTCTCCAGTCAATGCAGTCCTAATATCACTCTTAGAACGGAATCCACCAACGCTAAGTGCTGCGATTTCCATTGTTGCATCTCGTCCAACTGACCAATCTTCACAATGCAATAATTTACAGTCATTAGATAACTCATTAACAAATCCATAGGCAAGTTTGCAGTTATCTGCAACTTCGCCGCTAACATATAATCCACTCCAATCAGCCTCACCAGTTAAATGAAGGATAACAGTTGAATTTCCTTTGCAATTAATGTGCAAATGTCCAGCAACTACATGTCCGCTTGCTCTTGCTTGAATGTGTACCAAACCTACATCTCCCTCTTCACTTAAGAAGACCCGCGCTATTTCTGATTCTAACACCACTCTTGGTGCACCTGAATCTAAGGATTCATTGCCATTGACAGTGAATACTATTTTTTCAGCAATCGGCACACCTTCTTGCGGTTGTATTCTTGGCCACGGTGTATATCTCCACAAATGCTTAGCACGTGGAGGAGGAGACATATCGATATAACTCAACCAATTGAACCCTCCATTTTGATATTGAGTAATTTGTTCATTTCAACTGCATAATCAGAAGGTAATTCTCTCGTAAATGGTTCAAAAAATCCATTGACGATTAGACCCATTGCCTCTTGCTCATTGAATCCTCTGCTCATCAGATAAAACAATTGATCACCTGAGACTTTGCTGACGCTCGCTTCGTGTTCTAAATCAGCGCTTGAATTACCAATTTCCATTGTAGGATATGTGTCTGAACGTGAATCTTCATCCAAGATTAGTGCATCACAAACAATCTTACTGCGACAGTTATGTGCCTTAGGAGTGACTTGCAATAATCCTCTATATGTTGAACGGCCACCATCTTTACTAATCGATTTTGAAACAATATTTGAAGTAGTATTTGCAGCCAAATGGTGAACTTTAGCACCAGTATCTTGGTGCTGGTTTTCTCCTGCATATGCCACTGAAACAACCTCTGCGTGAGCACCTTCGCCTCTAAGGAGAATTGCTGGATATTTCATTGTCAATCCTGAACCGATATTTGAATCAATCCATTCTACAGTAGAATTCTTCATTGCATGGGCTCGTTTTGTCACCAAATTGAGAACATTATTCGACCAATTTTGTATAGTAGAATATCTTATTTTTGCTCCATCCATTGCAATTAGTTCAACTACAGCTGAATGAAGAGCTGTTGAAGTATATGAGGGTGCAGTACATCCTTCGATATAGTGGACACTCGAACCTTCATCTGCCAAAATCAATGTACGTTCAAATTGACCCATATTCTCTGCATTTATCCTAAAATAGGCTTGAACAGGCATTTCAACATGAACTCCTTTGGGAATGTAAAGGAATGAACCGCCAGACCAAACTGCAGTATTTAATGCTGCAAATTTATTATCACTATGTGGCACAACTTTGCCAAAATATTTCTTGACTAATTCAGGATGTTCTCTAAGACCGCTATCCATATCAAGGAAAATTACACCCTGAGATTCAAGGTCTTCACGTATGGAATGATAGACTGCTTCCGAGTCATATTGTGCCGTAATTCCTCCAAGCCATGTATTCTCTGCCTCTCTTAATCCGACTTTATCAAATGTGTTTTGAATATCTTCAGGAACGTCCTTCCAATCACCTTGTGTTGAGTCGGTAGAACGCAAGAAATATGTTATCGCTTCAAAATCAATGTCATTCAGTATTCCAGGGTTACCCCATTTTGGCATCTCTCTTTCAACGAAATGGTGGTACGCTTTGACTCTAATGTCGGTCATCCACTCAGGTTCGTTCTTTATCGCAGAAATATCCCTAACTACTTGCTCGGACAATCCGTTATCAAAACGAATAATTGAATTGTCTTCATCATGGAATCCGAAGCGGTAATCTCCAACGATATCTCTTGCTTCATCGCTCATTGAATCACACCTCATTTTTTACTTCAAGCCAATCATAACCTTTCTCTTCCAGTTTATGTGCCAAATCAGGTCCACCAGATTTAACAATTTTTCCGTCTATCAACACATGCACATAATCTGCTTTAACATGCTCTAATAATCGTTGATAATGTGTGATGACTAAGCAACCTGCATGAGGTACAACCTGATTTATTCCCTTCGATACAATTTTTAATGCATCTATATCAAGTCCAGAATCGGTCTCATCAAGCATTGCTAACCGTGGTTGAAGAAGAACTAATTGAAGGATTTCCAAACGCTTCTTTTCCCCTCCACTAAATCCATCATTAACATATCTTGACAAGAATGTCCTATCCATATCCAGCAACTGCATTGCAGCTTTCAATTGGTTGCGAAATTCCCTTTGCTTTACGGGCTCACCGCGAACTGCCTCAATTGATTTCTTCAAGAAAGTACCAACCTTTACACCAGGCAAAACAGATGGATATTGAAATGACAAGAACATGCCTGCTCTGGCTCGCTCGAATACCTCTAACTCTTCGATTGGTTGGCCATTGTAGGTTATTTCACCACTATCAATTGAATAGGCAGGATGACCCATCAAAGCATTTGCAAGAGTAGACTTTCCGGAACCATTTCTGCCCATTAATGCATGAACTTCACCCTTGTTTATTGTCAACGACAATCCTTTGATGATTTCAGTTCCTTCTACACTTACATGAAGATTTGAAATATTGAGTATTTCTTCCGCCATGACCCTCACTATTCTCGCCTCTCGCCACCCCCTTATCAAGAAGTGTAATCAATAACAACGCAGTTGTATAAAAAAATGGAATAATAATTTGAATAAATGCACCTATACCCATCATTATTGCATGTTATTGTGCCTACATTATTTTGTTGAATAAAATAGTAATACGAGCCTTGAAATGGCAGTTGATTGACGAAGAAGCAAAAATCGCTATTCAGAAAGAAGCATCAAAGAGAATCGCTGAATCAACCGACCCTGTGATGGAAGAACGGCTGCGAAATACTTCACTCCTAACATTAATTGATGATGTGGAATTAGTTCCTGCTATTTTGTCTCGCCTTGGAGAGGTAAGGGCAGCACTTGATGGCCATGGTGGAGGTATTAGTGTAAGTTCAATTGAAGTATTGACAAATGAAGAAAATTATCAATCACTTGATCTAGTTTTGGACTTGACAGGGGCTTGTATTTCTTGTGGTGCAGCGCCAGGAACATTGGATGGAATCAAAAATGACTTGGAGGGTTATGATGAAGTGTCACGTGTCCGGTTCTCGGCGAATTTGTTGGACACTTTTGATGAATTAGGAAAAGAATTTATCTTAACCCATGGTTCTGTCACATTTGTTTGATTTTATTCGGCGCACTCAATAATATTAAGGGATATTTATTTGTCATCAACTATTAAATACATATGCTAACTAATAATATCATGCGCGAGGTACGACTAGAATACGATGGCGCAACCCTAATGTCTACTGAATTTAAAGAACAAATCACGAAAATCTCTAGTATGACGTTGTTAGGAAATGTATATCGTGATTTTGAAAACAACTGCATACACCAGATGGTTGATATTGAGTTGGCAAAGGGTGTTGAACTCGCAGATATTGATAAAATCCCATACATGAAATTACACCGGCATATTCACATGCAAATTGTTGGAGGAAAGGAAATTCATTCTGTTATTATTCGTAATACCCATCACACAATTGGGATTGGTGCTGTGGTTTCAGATGCCTATGTAGTTGCTGGTTCAAGAATAGGACGTTCCGGCAGTTGCTTGATATTACGCGGAACTCCTTCCGGAATTACTGCTATTGTTGACGGTTTCAAGAAATGGAATGACCGTTGTAAAATCTCAGTGGTTAGACCTATTGATGAAAGTGAAGTGATAGAAGGTGCTGATTTGACTAATAAACAATTAGAAGTGTTCAACAGAGCGTGGGAATTGGGCTATTACGAAAAGGATTCTTCCACAAAGGCTGGCGAAGTTGCTGATTCTTTGGGTATTGCACGCGTTACTGTTTCGGGTCATCTTCGCCACATTGAAGAAAAAATGGCCTTATTATTGGCCCGAAGATTAGGAATTTATTGATATTCAATAAGCGAGGACTTCAAGACTGATTGACCGCCGCCCAAAAACATGAGCGCTTGGCAGGAGGGGAGACGCAGTGATGCTGAGCCTTGCCGAGAACAAGATATTGGGCTGTTTGAAGTTACCAATCGGGATGGTCGGGCGCGATTGGGCCGTTTACATACCAAGCATGGTATCTTAGAAACACCTGCTCTACTACCAGTAGTCAATCCGAACATTCGGACAATAGAACCACGCGAGATGTGGGATAGATACGGTATTTCTGCGCTAATTACCAATTCATATATTATTTGGAAACACGAAAATTTGAAGCAGCAGGCACTCAAAGATGGCGTTCATTCATTGATTGATTTTCCCGGCGTAATAATGACTGATTCGGGAACGTTCCAGTCATATATTTATGGAGATGTCGAAGTAGGCGTTGAAGAAATTGTTGAATTCCAAAAAAGTATTGGAGTTGATATAGCTACAATGTTAGATGTTTTTACAAGGCCAGACATGAGCGAAAGTGAAGTTAAAGCAGCAGTTTTGGAAACCGATTCAAGAGCATCTATCAGCATTCAAACTGCAGGAGAAACAATGCTCAACGGACCAATTCAGGGAGGATTGTTCAAAGACTTAAGGATACTTTCTGCCCAAAAAATGGCTCAGCATAATTTTTCCATCCATCCAATAGGTGGAATTGTTCCAATAATGGAGCAGCATATGTACAAAGATTATGCAAAAATCATGCTCGCGACGTTGCCTTATTTGCCACCAAACCGCCCAGTCCATATGTTTGGCTGCGGGCATCCGATGCTTTTTCCAATGTCAATTGCATTAGGTGCAGATTTATTTGACTCCGCTGCATACGCATTATTCGCAAAGGATGGAAGACTTCTAACTCCATGGGGTACTGAAAAAATAGCCGGTCTTATTGATTGGCCTACCACTATGCCTTGTGTTGCATATACTTCTCCTATGGAGGTTAGAGATTTAGATTCTGAAGAGCAAGTAAAGATTCTAGCGCGTTATAATTTGGAAGTTACACTTACAGAATTAGCGAGGTGTAAGCAAGCTGTTCGCGATGGTACAATTTGGAGGCTTGCAGAGAGACGCAGTCACCAACATCCGGCATTGCGCGAGGCTTTTTTGTGGATTACAACAAGCCCAAATAAGGCTGGATTATCTGTTGTTGACCTTGAAGAATTGGCAATTTCAGATCGTGCGGCTGCAAGAGAAAGAGATGACACTCGAGGTTCTTGGGAGAACTCTTGGGATTGGATGGTTAGCGCTCAAGAATCTCCGAGAAAAGGAGGAGTTGCGTGGGGAGGAGATGACACATATTTCCGCCCACATATTGTTGAAGCAAGAAGGCAACTAATCTCTAGATGGAAGATACCTGAACCAATTGGAAATGGCTCTGATGATGTACTTATTCTCCACGGAAGGCCAGGTCCTTGGCGCGAAAGATGTAGTGATTTGATGACTCGCCTAACACATCATGCAGAAGGAATGGAAGTAATGATTATGACGCCTCTTGGACTATTACCTTACAGTATGGAAGATTTGAACCCATTTTCACATGTTACAGGCCCAAGTTGGATTTGGAGAAGAAAGCCGGATTTATCTTGGATAAGAAGAGAATTAGAGCGCTTTGAATTGGGGGATAGAAGAATAATTCTATGCGATTTAGAGGGCGATGGAATCCAAGCAAGATGTATGACTGCACTTGTTGAAGCGGGCGTACTGAAAACAATAACTGATGAAAATGCTAGTAAGATTCCTCTTGATTCTGAAGGGAGGCTCATCGCTGCAGATAAAGTTCGTAGACGCCATGTAAGTGACAAAATGACTGTTCTGCTCAATGTTGAACATGGTCTTGCAAGAGAATTATTACAGGATGCTACTTTTGTAATCAATCGCCAAGGTAGAATCAAAAATGCAATCTCCTCTTCGGGGAAGCACATCGTAAGCCCGCGTTTAACCGATGGTGGAATCTCATTGACTAACGATGGTGCGATTGAATTACATAGTCATCGAAGACGCAAAATTCCTTCCGGTTTTAATACAACACAAGCATGGAATTTCATTGGCGAAGGTCCTGCATGGGTCGTTGTAAATGATGATGCTGAACCATTTGTGCGTAAAGGAAGGAATGTATTCCATGGCTTTGTTTTGGCTGCTGACCCTTGGATTACCCCTGGCAGAACATGCCTTATCGTAAATCAGAAAGGTGAATTGCTTGGCCATGGTCTGTCAAATTGTAATTCTGAAGAATTTGCAACATTCAACAAAGGAATTGCGATAAAGACAAGAGATGGTTTGCGCGAATCCAATTGAGGAATATGTGCTATCAGTACTACGCAATCAACCCTTGACGGGCGAGCATTGAAAGGTCGTCTTTGCCCTCACACAATTGAGGGGAACTGTTTGGAACATGAGCGTATCATCCAAACTCAGAATTTATCGAAATTCTATGGCCCTCATATGGCCCTTGAAAACCTTAATCTCGATATTAAAAAGGGTGCCACTGGCCTTTTAGGACCGAACGGTGCAGGAAAATCTACTTTCTTGAAAACAATTTTGGGGCTAATACAAGCAACTTCTGGTGATGGAACAGTTCTTGGACATGATATTAGAACAGAGGGGGCTGCTATCCGTTCAAGGATTGGCTATATGCCCGAATATGATGCATTGAATCCAGAGATGGATGCGATAAATCAAGTTAGATATTCAGGTGAATTACTTGGAATGAATCCTATTGTCGCATTGCAAAGAGCCCATGCCTCACTACAATATGTCGGACTTGGTGAACAAAGATACAGAGAAATAAAATCATTTTCAACCGGTATGAAACAGGCGACTAAACTCGCTTGTGCAATCATTCACGACCCAGAACTTATCATCGCTGATGAGCCGAGTAATGGTTTGGATGCTACTGCCCGAGAATTTATGATTACCACTCTAATCAATACTGTCAAACAAGGTGATCGTTCCGTACTTATGGCATCTCATCTAATGGATGATGTAGAGAGAGTTTGTGATGATATAGTACTCTTGCACAAAGGAAAATTAGCAGCGCAAGGACGTATTGAAGACTTGAAGGCAATAGATAGGGAAATTGAAATTCATGTTTGGGGTGGCGCATCTAAACTTGAGGCTGCAATGATACAGCAAGGAATGAAAGTTCGCCGAGAAGGAAGAGTGATGAGAATTGCTCATGATTCAGATGAATTAACTTCTAATATTTTGCGATGCGCCGCTAAAGTTGGCGCTCAAATAAGAAGGATGCACGAGTATGAAGCATCATTGGAGGATTTATTTCTTGTAATAATGGAAAACTTGGGCTATGAAGTGAAGACCAGTGAAGACTTGTTCAAGCACCCCATCCATGCAAGAAAGGTTGATGCCCCTGGCCATATGGGTGGTGGGGCTTCATGAGCGAGGATGAGAAAATAATTACTCCGGCTATCCCCCAACTACAGCCTCAGCCTCAGCCCCAAGCAATACCACAGCCTCAAATTCCACAGCCTCAAATTCCACAGCCTCAAATTCCACAGCCTCAGCCTCAGCCATTACAGCAATCAATTGAAAATACTCCTCAATTGCCTATTGAAAATACCCCTCAACCGATACAATCTGTTGAACCTACAACTATGCCGATGGCAACAGCAGATGCACCTGTGACTGGACAAACTCGAATGGAAACCGCTTGGGGTTCAAGTGAAGGTGATGAAGACTATTCTGAAATGGCCTCGGTTGGTCAAACAGGTTCTGGAGAAATATTTCAGCAAAATTATGAACCATGGAGGGGTGAATTGAATCCAAGATGGATGCGTAATTGGGCAATCTTACGACACCATGTTCTAGGAATTGTTAAGAAAGGTCACCGTCCATGGGGAGTTCCAACAAAAATATTCCTAGTTCTCGTATTCTTTGCATCTCTATCAGATGCAGGTCTTACTTTGCTGGCATCGCTAATTGGTGAGTCCGAATTTCATTCTATGTGGGGCGTCAACAAGGATAATCTCTATGGCCATGTACTCGGGTTTTTTCCTCGTAATGTGATGTATTATCCAATCGTCGCAGCACTATTGGTTGGGGGCGTTATTTCTGAAGACCGAATTCATGGAACTTCTGCATTATATTTTTCAAGACCGATAAATCGATTTGATTATGTTGGAATGAAGTATGCATCCGTTGCAATTATTCAGGCAGTAATTATTATCTTCACTCTATTTTTATATTATCTCACAGAAATAATGGCATTTGGAAGGGGTTGGGCGTGGATAATTGATACATTCCCATTATTCCTCGGTGCGTTGGTTGGAGGAGTTCTATTAATCATAACCTATACCAGTATTGGCCTAGCACTATCTAGTGTTTCAAAAGGAAAATTCTTCCCTGGAATTGGGTTGTTAGCAATAATTTTGGGAACAAAAACTTTAGCGATAATCGTTAAGAATTTATTTGATAGAGAGATACTCTACTTACTATCCCCTTACGACTGCTTGGCACATGTTGGCCAAGCATTAGTTAGCACACAGCCAACCTACGACCAATATTCTTGGACTTGGTCTCTCGCATCACTAATCGTGATGAATGCTATCGCGTTGTATGTGTTGAGTAGTCGCGTTTCATCGATGGAGGTGACTAGAGAATGATGCCGGACCTTCAGCAGGTTGGACCGGCTCAGACTCAGCAGTGGGCGCCAGAAGTTAATGTCCCTGTAGTGTTGCTAGAGAATGTCTCAAAAACATATGGAAAAATTCACGCATTATCTGAAATAACTCTAGCATTATCCGGGGGCGTCACAGGAATATTGGGGATGAATGGTGCAGGGAAATCAACACTGTTTAATCTGCTAATGGGGAAATTAAAACCCTCGAGTGGAAGTATAAAATTATTCGGAACCGACCCGTGGAAAAACCCTGCACCTTATGCAAGAATTGGTTTCGTGCCTGAGCATGAAAAAATGCATGATTGGATGACTGCGCATGGTTTTGTTTCATTATTTGCTCGATTAAACGGATTGACACGGCAAGAAGCAAAGATAGAAGCTGATAGAGTATTGGACTTTGTTGGATTGGCGGATGTTGCTCACAAACAAATCGGACGCTATTCAAAAGGAATGCGACAGAGAGTGAAAATCGCTCATGCATTGGTAAATGATCCGGACTTAATCGTATTGGATGAACCGCTACAAGGTTGTGACCCCCTTGCAAGAACAACGATAATGAATGTCATTCGAGAATTAGGAAAAATGGGTCGTACCGTTTTGGTTAGTAGCCATATTCTGCATGAGATTGAGCGAATAACTGAGCAGATTGTCATTCTTCATAATGGTCGTTTGCTGGCATTAGGAAACCTTCATGCCATTAGAGAGAAAATGGACAATATTCCGCATACAATTAGTATTGGCTGCGAAAATCCAAAAGAATTAGCCAAGGATGTCATCAACAATGATGCTGTATTTGGTATTAGTTTCCCTAGTGGAGACAATCTACAAATTCAGACCCATAATCTAAACGAAGTCCATAGAGTATTGCCTTCGTTAATTGTTGATAATGGCCATGTAGTGAATTCAATTGATAACCCTGATGATGATTTGGAATCGATATTGAAATACCTAACTGGAGGTTTAGCCTAATGATGGTGCCTCCGAAAAAAGATAATGTCTTTAGGGCTTTGGACAGAAAACTAGGCGCAGTTGCAGAATTTACTATGAGGCAATACCGTACTAAATTATCCACTTGGGTAGTATTGGGTGTAGGATTTATTGCAATCGCTATTATTGTGTTATTCTATGTTGATTCTATGCAACAAGAAATTGAAGCAATTGATAATGATGGAGATTCAATGGATTGGGATGGAGATGGATATCCTACTGGCCAAGAACGAATATACGGCACTGACCCCGGTAATCCAGACTCACATCCTGGTACATTCTCGCCACCAATTGCTCCCGACCCTCCTGAAAAATGGATAAATGAAGATGATTTTGATTGGGATTTATCAGCAACGGGTGATACGACTGTTGGTTATGACGATGATGGAGATTGTAGACTTGCGGATACAACTGAAAGCCAAAAAGACAGGAATAGAAATAATGTTAATTGTGATATTATTCTAGACTATTCTGAAATGAGTGGGAGATGGTTACAACCACAAAGTGATGGTTTCGTTGACGAAGACCCCGATGAAGAAAAATATTCCAGAGAGGCGATTCATCGCGCCTTTTTACTAGCAATTGGAAAAATGGGATTCGTCTTCTTATTGGGGATTTTCCTACCGTTATTCTTAGCAACTGGTTTGATTCGCGAGGAGATGGATAACTCAACTATGCACTTCATGCTTGCAAAACCTATTGCGAGACGTGATATTTTCCTCGGTAGAATAGTTGGATATTTGGGTATTGTTTGGCCGTATATCATTGCGATGGGGATTCTAGTTGGCCTAATTTCAGGATTTGCTGGCCCGGGTGATGGATTGTTCAGGTTTGCAGACCTTGGGATATGGATGGCAATAATTTTTGCAACTATGTTGGCAACGTTGGTTTATGGAATGTTGTTTTGTGCTCTTGGAACTCTGTGGAAACATGGCATTGTATTGGCACTACCATTTGCTGCTTGGGAATTGGGAATGGCAATAGTCTCTTTTAACGCACCTGCAGCATCAATCCTTCGCTTTTCGGTAATTGGCTGGTCTCTAAATATCATTGATGCTGCGGCTTTGATAGTATGGCCGAATTTGAGTCTATTCATTGAAATGGGGCAATGGGGTGGAGGATATGCTGGTGATTATTGGGGTAGCCAACTTGAGGGGGCAGATGCCCTGAGTGCTTTCGCATCTGATACTGGATTAGGAATTGGTCCCCTAGCTACAATTGCTGTTTCCACTGTTGTGTTGTTATTCCAAGCATTAGTTCTGTGGATAGTAGGTTCTGCAATATTCAAAGGGAAGGAAATTGAATGAGTCAAGATATGGCCACCTTTAGTGGCGATTTATCACGTATGTGGAATTTGCAAGAAAGACCATCATTGCATCATCTCACTTGGGATTGGTGGTGGTGGCTGGTAATGCTAGAGGATAAAGAAGGCAATCCAAGTGGCAAACAACTGATGGTTTTATGGTCTACAAAAGATAATGCAATCGTCGATGTTAATGGGAGTCCATGGACTCCAAAGGGGAGACCTGGCATTGATGAGGATGGAGGCACTGCATTGGACGGCATGGTTTGTGCATGGTGGTTTGATGGAAAAACGATGCATGAACCAATTATCAAAAGGATTTGCAAAATGATAGCAATACCTGATAGCCATCCACAGTGGCCTCTAGTGGATTCTGAGAAAACTGGACTAGGCGGAGGTGCTGTTATTCCTTTATTGGGCGATGATCTTTCGATGGGATTGAAATCAGACCTTAGTGAATTTTGGATTAATTTAGTCAGTGACAAAGAAATGAGAGGGGAAAATGTCCCTACAAATTTCAAATTAAAATTAACCCCATGGAATCAAGCCATGTCCACTGCTAGGAGAGCAAGCGCTACTTATGCTGCTAATATGGGATATGATATTCTTCGCCTACACGGTACTAAAGCATCGGGAACATTGGATGGCGAACAAGTATCTGGAACTGCATATTTCCAAAAAGTGTGTGTTCAAGCACCTTCCATACCTTGGTATTGGGGAGTCTTGCATTTATCTGATGGCTCGTACATTGATTGGTTCATCCCCCATGCATCATTAACTCTAAGCGCGAGAGATAACCGGCCATGGAAAAAAAGAGATGCGGGCCATATTGCACTAAGTCAGGGTGGATTATTTCATGATGCAAAGAATAAGCGAACTGAGAAATTTGCAAAAGTAACTGTCACAAAGATTGCCGGAAATGAATGTGAAGGTGAACATGCACATTTCCCTGGAGCTCCACTGCCTATTTTTGAGATTCATATGCATAATGGCAGAACTGATATCAAATTGCAAGTTGAAGCAATAGAAAGAGCCAATTGGACTTTTGACCAGCCAACTAGAGGGGGTTTGCAGTCACACTTAACCTATAACGAATATCCACTTAAATTGAATAAGATGATCGTTCAAGATGAAAATGGAATTAGAACCGAGGCTGAATACGAGTGGGCGAGAGGAAATGCTGAACATTCTTGGGGCTTACTTCACTGAATAATGAGCAAAAATGGCAAAAGGTTCATGGCTACCAGCATACCAACATAACATAGAGGCGTTTCTATGACGGAAGAAGAAGTGGTGGATGAAGTTATTGAGGACTTGAATGAAGAAGTCGCTGATGTCGAAAAAACAAGTACTGAAAGTAGTGCTGATGCTAAGCAGAAAAAATTGGAAAACAAATTTAGAACAATCGAAGGAGAGGAAATCTTACTGACAAAGCAACCGAGTGCTTTTGCATTCATTGGCATGTATGTTTTGGGTATGATAGTACTTGGAGTGCACTTACTGTTTGACCATGCCGGCTCACTTACTGATGGCGATTCAAGCGGAATGATGAAATTAGTTGTTGTAATAATTGATATAAGTGGTGGAGAAACATTACCTTTCGGATTTGTATTCGTAATGCTTGCAATTGCATGGATAAACCGAATGATGAATATGTCTACTTCCAGTGGATGGGTTACTACTTGGCTACTACTTGCCACATTTGCACCAATAATTATCCAAATAGACGATATTTTAGAGTGGGTCACTGGTATTTTCATGGATGATCCGATTGGTGGATTTTTGCCAGGTTTCATTAGTTATAATTACACACTCTTTGGAATAGTTTTTGCATCTATGTTTTGGGGATTAACATATTATTATCAAAAGAGTTTCAACTATGCCGTTACTTCTGATGCTGTTATTTTCCAACACCAATTCTTGTTATCTCATTCAAGGAGAAGAATTCTTTACGATAGAATCTCTGAGGTAATGGAAGAAAGAAAGCCAGTAGGGGTTTTATTAGGATTTTCAACTATTACAATTCTAACAGACACCGGAGTTGGCCTTGCAGAAGAAACTATTGGAATTGGCGGGGGCGCGGTATTACCGGGTACTGCCGAGAATTCATCCGATTCAGCAACTACTGCAACAGGAAAGTCTTGGATTCGTAGTATTGTTGGACTACTCTCATACCAACGAACTGTTACTAAAGTAATGGCAGACCCGAAGAACTGTTTCTATTCTATCCGTAATTATGAAAATACAAAGTTATTGATTGATGAAATGCACAAAAAGCACTCTTCGTCAAGCCTACTATCTGATTTAAAAGATTCATTAACTCAGTCAAAGGCAGAATAATTACCAGCCGTTAAGAGCGAGTCATTGAAGAACCTAAAGCCCTCCACATGGCTTATTGGAGATGCTATTATGAGTGATGAATTATTACAAACTGCCATTGATTTGTTCAATCAAGGAGATATTGATGGTGCTATTGAATACCTTGATTCTAAGTTATCCGGTAATTCGGACAGTGCACGAATGCATCATATGTATGCTGAATTTGCAAACATGAAAAATTCAGAGGCACAGGAAGATGTAGTTCCTGGTCGTAAAATCATGATGATGTACAAAAAAGCAATGGAACTCGATGAAGAGAATATGGAATATATCGGTGACTTCGCATCATTTGCACTTGAATGTCGACGTATTCCTGTAGCCGTCAAAGAATTCCAACGCTATGCGCGACGTCTTGAACTTGAAGATATTCCTGTTGATGAAATTCTTTTCAATGCAAGCCGAAATATTGTTGATGCAATTGAAGTTATGGACCCAAGTAAGCAAAACCCCATGGTTCAGCCATGGCTACAACAAGCACTCATTTGGGCTGTTGGCGGTCTTGGATACAGCAAGGATGAAGCTGTAGAAATGCTGACACGTGAACTTTGAGGTGTGAATTTGACCGGCGAGACTGTAAAGCTCGCCTTTAGAATTGGATACTTAGGCAGTGGATTCCATGGCAGCCAAATTCAACCGGATGTCAAGACTGTACAAGGTGAATTAATACGCGTATTTCAAAGCCATAAGTGGATTGACAATAATAGCACAGAGCATAACTTGGTGTTATCAAGCCGTACTGATGCGGGAGTAAATGTAAGGGTAAATGGTGGCGTAGTTACCATTGAAAAAAGCCTATGGGAATCATTGGGTGCAAAGAAGATGATTCGCGCAATCGATGATAGATTATGTGAAGGAATCTCATTTCTTGATGTAATGCAAGTTGCTGAAGATTGGAATCCTAGAATTGCACAATACCGCGTTTATCGATATAGAATTGAAGGAATTGAATTCTGGAAATATCCAGGCCAAGTGTTTAGCGAATATTGTAACTTATTCACAGGCACATACGATGCTTCTAACTTCGCCCGATTAGAGGAAGGAAAGGAGCCAAAACGAACTATACTGTCTTGTACTCCGTGGATTGTGGATAATAGAGTAGTAGGTTTTGAGATTGTTGGCTTGGCTTTCCTATGGAATCAAGTTCGAAGAACGGCAAATGCAATATTCAAAATGTCAATAGGTGATTTGACAATTGAACAGGTCAAACAGGCAATTGAAAAGCCGGAAATTGCAGTTGATTTTGGCGTAGCACCGCCTGAATGGTTGATTTTGTGGGGTGTTAGTTGGCAACAATTACCTCTGCCCGAGTCAGTCTCAGAGCCCCATTTTACTCCAGTACCTGAAGGGAGAGTTGCTGAGAGAACGATGCGAAAACGTTGGAGATTAGCAGCAGAGCATGAAATGAAATCTCTACTTTACAACGAATGGGCGGCAATCGGTGAATTACCGATAACCCATCACAATGAATCTTGAGTTAAATTAAGTCTAATGTTGGACCTACTTTTTCGAATAAGCGCAATACTTCATCTAAGTCATCTCTCGACAAACCTGAAGACATTTGAGTTCTAATTCTTGCTTTATCACGTGCAACCATTGGGAATACTATTGCTCCCGCCATCACGCCTTCTTTGCCAAGTGCATTGGTCATAGCCTTTGCAACACTAGATTCACCACACATTACTGGAATAATCGGTGTTGTTGACAGACCAGTATCAAAACCGAGTGATTGCAATTCCTTGCGGAAATAATGAGTATTCTCCCATAACTTCGCATGGTGTTGAGGCTCACTCATCAATACTTCAACCGCTGCTTTTTGTGCGGCAGCAACGCCAGGAGGTTGGGAGCCCGATAGAAGCCATGAGCGAGAATGATTGAGTGCATGTGTTCTGGTCATCTCACTACCAGCAACTATACCCCCCTGCACCCCAAGTGCTTTAGAAAATGAACCAATTTCAAAGTCGACTTTACCTTGCAACTTGAAATGATCTACAATTCCGGCACCTGTATCGCCAAGTACACCTTCACCATGGCAATCATCAACATAGACCATCGCCCCATATTCTTCCGCCAATGCATTTACTTCATCAAGAGGTGAGATGTCTCCATCCATTGAAAATACTCCATCTGTAATAATTAATTTACGAACTGAATCTTGGTGTGATTTCAATACTGCTTCTAATTCCCCCATATCATTGTGGGCATAGACGCCTCTTGCTGCTTTTGTTAAACGAACTCCATCAATGATTGACCCATGATTTAGAGAATCTGAAATGATTACGTCGTTAGGCCCAGTGACAAGAGTTGGAATTAATCCCACATTTGCAGTATAACCTGCAGAATAAATCAATGCTGATTCAACTCCTTTGAACTCAGCAACTTTTCTTTCTGCTTCTAAATGAATATCCATTGTTCCGGCAATTGCCCGAACTGAACCACTTCCTGCACCATATTTCTTTGTTGCATCAAGCATTGCTTGGACAACTTTAGGATGGGTTGTTAAATTCAAATAATTATTTGCAGAGAGCATTATTGTAGGCTTTCCATCTATTTGACAGCGAGGGATATTTGCACCTTGCAAAGTTGGCGGCTCCCATAATAATGAATTCTCATTTAATTCATCAAACCGGTCTTTCATCCATGACATATCACCTGGCATCTAGTTCCCCTCATACATACGAACTTGACGGCCCTTCATGTTCTTTCTTGTTGCCACTTTATCCCTAAACTCAAAAAGGGAGTTGGCTTGGCCGTACTAATGCTGCTCTCTGGTACTGTTAGTAGTGGCCTAGGCCGAGCCCATATTTTCATGTCTCAACAGCATTATCAAGAGCAATTTAGGGGTTTTCTTGGACATACCGCTTGGCCTGGAACTCTAAATATCACAGTAGAAGGAGATGTCTTAGCAAAATATATCGCTTTGAGAAATAAAGCGGGAATAGATACTCTTGATGCAGATAAAACTGCATTAGAAGTTGCAAAAACAATAGATGTTAGCAAAATCAATTCTACAAGGATTCGCGGATTCTTACGAGATGGTGTTTCATTTGGAGGAGCAACTGCTTTCAAAGCAAAAATATCCCATTTGGATAGTTTCGTGCAATGTGCTATTCTAATTCCAGATTTAACTCGACACATTGATGTTATCGAAATAATTTCTGGAACATTTTTACGTGAGTTTTTCAACATTGAAGATGGTGCAGAAGTTACCATTGAATTGAATTGAGAGTTTTACTCTTCATCAAATGTGTCAACTACTTCTAACATTTCTGTATCTTGGCCAACCATAGATTCTGCATGTTTGGGTTCATCTTCAATATGATTCATGCCGGCGAATGGATCTTTTCCATCTTCTATCATGCATAGTAATCTCCACCTTGGAGCCCAAGAAAGATGCACATACATCGGCCCAGGCAATAATAGCAAGAACCATGATATAATCGATGGGATTTGCATAATATCAGCTCGGTCTATTGTTAACAATGCAAATCCAATGAACGGCATCGGATAGAGAATTCCACGCGGCGGTGGTATCGGAAATCTCTTGAAAATTCCAACCAATATAGTCGAAGCCAATCCGAGTAATAGGCACGCGGCAATCAACAATGCTGAATGGAATAACCATCCGCTAATCCATGCCGAATCGGGTTGAGAAAATTTGTATGGGAGGATTATTGCCAACGAAACTAAGACTCCATAAAAACCACCAATATTAGCAGGATGGGATAGCCACAACGGTAATTTTGTAAAACGACGCGAAAGCGAAGTACCCAACAGAGTATCTCGTTCGCTTGCGTCAAGCGATTTGAGGCGTTCTTCCCAGATTGAAGAGGTGCTCATTAAACTACTGGCCTAATATTAGGCCTTTCAATGTAGAGGTGAGCGAAGTATGCAATTATACTGTTTACTCCCTGCTAAGAAACTTCGCCAAAGGGCCCTCAATTTCAATCTCTTGTTCATCTTCTAACCAAGACCTTTGTAGTAATTCACTCTCTTGTTTCTCTCTTATTCTCCTTTCACTATCATCTGCAATACTCGATTCTACAGCGTCCTCTTCATTCGATAATTTTGCTAATACAATCGCCTGATTTAGTAGCATCATTGAGCGCGTGATTTTTGCAGTAATTTTGCGCGACGATGTGAAATGACCGATTCTTGTGTAGTCTTCATCATCATATACTAGGTCAAATCCACCAAGTAGAGTATTCTCAATTAATCTGACTCTGGATTCTTGCAATAATACCCATTTATTGTCTCCCATTAACCAAACAAAAACTTGAGCCTCGCCCATCGGTTCATCACTCATTAGGGGATGATTGAAATTTACTGCGAAGGGAATGTTTCTATCCTTATCAACGAACGATTTTAAGGAAAAAGAAATCGCTAAAAATATCATCATCACCATTGCTGTTTTTTCAAGATTATCTGGTGTCGATAGCAAGAAAATAATACAAAATATTAGGCCGCTAATTACCGCCAATTTTGGCTTTTTTGAAATATCAAGATACAACTGTCTTGCTATCATCGTTTCAAAGTATACTTTAGTTGTCGAAGGTGGCTCCTTAAATGAATCTGAAGCCATCACTCTAACTCATTATCTAATTCCATTTGAAGGTTATGAGTGGAAAACATATACGCTACAACCAATTATTGCAATAAAAAACTAATCACGGCAATTGCAATTGGTTGCGTAAAACTTCATTGAAGCATCGCTTTCATCCGCACCCTTCAATAATGGTAAGGGCGAGTTCACCCCTACGGGGTGGATAACATTGGTCGAATTACCACAAGGAGAAATTGTTGAAGCACGCCGTGGCGGTGTTGATGCATTGGCTCGTCTGACCAATGATATGGCCCGACTTGGCCGTTCTGGTCACATCCGAATTGAACGTCGTCCAAAGGGAATTATGCCAAGGGTCAGTCAAATCGTTCTAAGAGAAGGTAGACCGATTATTGCACTGCATGAAGCTGATGTTCTTCTGACTGGATTAGAAGCACTACTAGAAATTGAGAGCGATTGTTGTGCACTTGATGCTACAATCTCACTTCACGAACTTGGAATAGAAGATGTTGATGTAATTGCTAAATTATTCCCAGCAGCAGCGCTCAACCTCGATGCCGAACATATATCCAACCACCGTGAAGGAGATGGAGAATGGTGGACAAAAACACGAATCCTAAAATCAACATGGAAACGTGAGGAAAGACTTCCGGAATTAGAACCATCGGTTGATGTCCCTGAATTCATTCGTCAAAAAAGTAAGGCGATGCTGGAGAGACATGGTGGCATTGTTGAAATGTTGAACCCTGGACAAGGATTAATCTTTGATAGCAACGACCCTGCTAAACTATTCCAATTGACGAGTTATTTGGCGAACCACGGAAGACCAGTTCTAGTAATCTCTCGCCACGAAGTGGAAGAATTAAATGTCAAATATGATTTGCCAATAGAATCATGTTCATGGTTAAGCAATGCGGAGACGGAGAATTCTCTTGACCCCTCATTGGAAAGTATTAGAATGAAAATAGATGCCTTTTTGTGGGGTAATTTGAGAGCAGTTATCGCCTTTGAAGGGTTGGAATATTTAGCCGGCATACATGGTGATGACCGAATGATTGGGATGATTAGAGATATTTGCGACGGAGTGAAATTAGAAGATCACCATTTGAATTGACAAAGCGGCAATTATTAACTCGTGAATTGGATGAAATAAAACCAGAAACTATGGAACATTGGTTGATGGAAGATGAGTTATTACTCGACCATCCAATTTGTGCTATTCCTAGTGAAGATGAAGTTCTGTGGGTTGAATCGCAACTGGAAAAAGTACTTGGAAATGATAATGCTTCAGAAATGGACTCAGCAGATTCCATGCATGGGATGTCAGGGGGCGCGGAATTATTGGATATCCAAGAGATGAGCGATGCTACTGGAAACCTATCTGCTATGATGCAAGATTGGGCAGATGATTCAGAAATTGTAGAACAAACGCAATTACAAGCATCACAAACAGAATCGGCACCTATTGCTCAAGGGCCGAGTGATGATTGGACTCCAA
>LWDU01043786.1_pt1 | contig 20228 bp, 17 predicted proteins | sample 727161 | NCBI WGS metagenome assembly LWDU01 (sample SAMN04566230, study PRJNA314399) | hydrothermal vent metagenome | isolation source: deep sea hydrothermal plume seawater | place: Mexico: Gulf of California, Guaymas Basin | collected 2004-07-11
CCTTTCTCTTGTCACACTCATTAATTCGATGTAGAATCTTAGTCTCAGGAAACTGCTGCTTATAAAGACCCACATGTTGAATTGAGTATCCGATGTCTCCTGGACGAGGATCCATCAGGAAAATTACGTCAGGTCGATCATGCAGATGATATGTTACCTCGTGGCCGTTTGAAACAAGGTGCTCAGACATCCTTGCTAGAAATTGATTTCCCCCACCGTAAGGCTCATTTCTTGGAACTCTATTGAAAAATACCTTCATGACACAAATCCTCTAGATCGAAGAAACTCACCTTCTTGCCTCTGGAACTTGGCATCCTCAGTTTGAAATGTGGTCGGATCCATGTTGATGGTGTAGTGATACGCGACGATGGGCTCGAAATGCCAATTTCCGGCGGATTGATGTAGAACAGGTAGATATATCGTCTGATCTCCTATGCGCTTAAAATAAGATCCGTCAGGTCCTCTAAAGTTTTCATCCTTGACTCCCTCGATGAGCTTTTTTCGAAATGTCTTGAGGTGAGAGGAGACCCATGGGTGGTTGTATGGATTGGCGTCACGCGGTAAGGGTCCTGATATATTTTGATTGGTGAAAGCCCATCTATGGGCCGTCCAGAGGACATCGCATTCTGTTGTCCTATATCTGTGATCGATAATGCTGAGAGCGTCGCAGTCGCAAAGCCAGTCGTCGCCATCAAGCCTGCATACAATATCATCTGATTCACACTCCTTTAGTGCTTCTACAATGTTTCTTATTTCCCAGTGCTTTTCATCATTGACAGTCAACGATACGCGGTCGTCGCCCAGGCCTAACTGGCTCTTAAGAGACTCGACCACTTCGGGGGTTCCGTCTGTGGAACAGTCATCTCTAATGATAATTTTCCAGTTATCATGGGTCTGAAACCATACTGATAGAATGCTTCTGACAATTGTTTCAGAGGCATTAAATGCCGGCATGACAAAAACAAATCTATTTCTTTTCAACTTCTGATTCCCTTCCTAGCCATGGCCACACAAACTTGGGATGATCCGTGTCCAATGTCACATGAGGGACTGTTTTAGAAAAGTCTATCGGGCTGTGAAAAACCCACCCGCCTGTCTCATTTCGAAGCCTAACAGATAGATTATTAATATCCTCATCAGACACCTCAACCCATGGCTTTTGAAAAAACATGTTATTTTCCGCAATGTCGTCCTGTGGGATGTTATACAGGCTTTGCCAATGCTGTGACCAATAGTCTCTATAGGTCTTGATCTTTCTGGGAAGATTGAACCACGAATAGTGATGTACAGAAGGCAGAAGCTCAACACATCGGCCGAACCATTCTGAGTATTCACTCATAGCAACCTGATCACCTTCCATCGCGCTTACTTTACACTGATGTGCCTCAGCATTATAAAAGGTCGCGTGAGGGACCGGCTCATATGACTCTGTGTCGATGTAATCACACCCGTCGGTGCCTGGTGACGAATAGAGATTTCCATCTGCATCCTGCTGTCTTAGCTGGCCTGGAATTCCGTGAGTGATGTGAGGCATGTTTCTGCTGATCCTCCACTTCCATGGATTGATATCCATTCGAACCTTCTCCTCTCCTCCCCAATATTCGACCACCGGGAGGCAAACGATATCGATGTTTCCGGGAAAGGAGATCATTAGGCGCTTAATCTTTTCAAAGTCATCCTCATGAACCACCTCATCAGCGTCCTGTTGCCAACAGAAATCCATGGTACACTTTGCTCTAGATAACGCCTTGTTAGCGCCGTCATACACAGCAAATCTAGGGTGACTCCAGTCTCGCTTTACCTGATACACATTTAGCTTTTCTTCTGACTCTGCCCACTCCTGAAGCTGCTTCCAGGTGTCGTCCTCAGATCCTCCATCCATGACCACAACCTCATCACAGAAGTTAAGCATGGATTTAATAGACGCCTGCCATGGATAGTCATGCTTGATGCAGTTAAGAGTTGTGGTGTAACCACTCAACGTCGGACACCACTCCATGTCGGTCTTGATTCCGCTCCAAAATCTTTCTCGAGCTGCGTAAAGGTAGGCCTCGGTATCGAACTCATCATCGGTGTCAAACCAGAGCTCATCCTTGTGCTCAACGAAGTCATTTAAGTGAAGCTCACAACCTAAAAGCTTAGCCTCGATTACCATACGCGGACATGTGTCGCCTCCTCGAGGAAGGTACACGAATCCTTCAGACTGAGCTAGCTGCTCTAGGACATGCTCATAAGGAGTGTCCCAAAGAACCTCAAAATCCTTATCATTTTCCTTACACCATGCGATGGCGTCGTCGGCGCCCTTGATCCAGCTGGATGACCCAAGCACAATCCATCCCTTTTTCTCATGATCTTTGTACTTCTTCTTAAGCATCTTAAGTGCTAGAAAAAAGTGTTCATCAAAGACTGAGCTCAGAACCACATTATCAATCTCCTCTAAGAAAGGAAATTTTTCATGGTACCTCATCTCCTGACACTCAGACATCCACCATAGGGACTTTGCCCCGTAATAGAACGCTGAGATCATCTTACCATTTATCTGATCATGACAGTCACAAGGAACATTCTCGTTCGCCGTGTGCTTTTCCGGAGATCGATACTTGCAGTACTTATAGTCATATTCTAGAACTGAGTACCGCATGTTTGCGCATATGGTGGGAATAAGCTCCATGTCCATGGACGTAAAATTCCCAAATACCCAGTGTCTATCCTGACCTTCTTCTAGAAGTCTGAGGTCTAGATCACGTGCGTGTAGCTTGAACACATTAAAAGGAGAGCTCTGAATGAGAGCTTCTGAGGTGAGCTCAGCTCCTCCTACATAATCCTCAACAAACATGTCCGAGACAAATACGACTTCGGTGTCTTCTGGTATGTTAACCTCAGGTGGTGAACCCGAGCCAAATGGACTCTGACCAAACATATATCATCCTCACAATCTCGATCTTAAGAGAGATAGTTAATATGTACGTCTGTCCTCGACAGTGTTTAAATTTCATTTGAAGTATACACCCTCAGAAGACAGAGTAACCTATAACTGTCTTAAGAGAATTACTGAATTACTAATATACTGAATTACTAATATACTGAATTACTAATATACTGAATTACTAATATACTGAATTACTAAGAATTAAGAATTATCAATTACAGAATTAATTAATTCTAATTTAAAGAAATAGAGGAAGTGTCTACGCAGCATGATAAGTGCATGCTAGCATCACTGACTTAAACCCTAGTTCAGGATCGACTTCAACTGTTGAGAAGTCGATGGCTTCCAGTGCCTTGGCAACTGTATAGTTGTGTAGCAAGTCATCATCTTGGAGCATGCCATGCCCTGCTCTAGTAGAGCTACAAATATAGTCTCCTACTTCTATATTTCCACCTAAGTCTGAAACTAGCATTTGACCTTCACCCAGAGCGTTGTAAAGATGAATATCTCCGCAGCCCTCACCAATAATTCCGGAAATTTCACTTTCAGTGCAGTATATGCCATTGTATATACCAATTGCAGCCTTGTCTTTTTCATCTGCACATACGTCTGCTTTCATTAGAACGTTTGAAATTCCTTTGTATCTGTGTAGTACATTCCCAGTCGATTTAATAATCGAACCTCTCCTTGGAAGGTCCCCTATCATTTTTACTGAGTGACCCCCTGTAAAGGTAGTGTACACGACTTCAGAATTAATTGAGCCTACTATAGAGTTATTTTGAGTAAACTCTATGAAGTAGTTGGTCGAGGACATTGATGTATCAGCTGAATCTATTTCTACAACTGCTTGGTTGCTAGACATTCCGGTGTCGTCACTAATAAATCTAGCGATTGGAACCACTGACGAACCGGCGCTGTCTCCGTCTACAAGCAATCCTATTTCTGCATCGGCATCATTTACAATGTGAAGCTTCGCGTTGGGATTATTGGTCCCAATTCCTACCTGTCCGGTAGCCGGGAAGCAAACGTCTCCGGAGGCATAAATGTTGATCATGTTGTACAAAGTTGTGCCGCCATCGGCAGTAGTCCTTATGTGCATATTTGCACCGCCGCAATCGGATGCTCCTTTAACACCGGACTGCTCAACAAATATGTCACACATTTTGTCATAGGCAGCGTCGGTGCCGTTATACGCGAACCACTGAATATTCCCTATATCATCTGAGGAATCAGTTGATGCCGGTGAAGCGAAGGTGCTGTCTGCTTTGTAAAATGATATCTGTCCACTGTCGCCCGCGGTGTTACTATAGGTGTATATTTCTAGTCCATGTCCGCTAGCAGACTCCACGATATCTCCGGTATAATTCATTCGCAGAATCCCGGCCTCTGTGAAACGAGCAACTTCATTGCTGGTCACGTCGTCATCTTCATTGATAGCGGCAGTTCCAACAACCAGGTAGCCACCCTTATCACTAGTGGTGTGAGACTCCGAAGCATGGCCAGCTAGATACACTGATGACTCTAATATTGAGCTTGGGACATTTCCGTCTCTAGCGTCAAACCCTATCCCACCCAGAAGGTCTCCGGCTGACACTACGGTGCTGTTGCTTACGATCATCAGACCATTATCACCATCACTAGCACCGTGCCCTATCTCCAGCTTATTCATAGGATTGTTTGTGCCTATTCCAATCTTACCGGAATCCATGATTCTCATGCGCTCATGAGACACAGTGTCATCATTATCGTCGATCAACGTAGTACCAAACGCGAGATGACCGCCCTTATCACTAGTGGTGTGAGACTCAGCACCGTAGGCTGCGATGTACGCAGAGGCCTCGAGAATGGTGCTTGGTATATTACCACCACTTGGATCCAAGGAGTCAAATCCGATACCACCCATAAACGTTCCAGAGGCAATATTATCATGCATGACCAGTATGATACCGTCATTGCCGTCCGATCCGGAGTGGTTGATCGTGAGCTTATTCATGTTGTGAGAGCCACCGATCGCCACCCTGTTGTTCCCGGCATCCACGTGGATTAGGACCTCACTGGTACCTATAATTTGTGTGTCAACGTCGGTTCCAGCATCAATTCTACCGATCTTAACAAGGTCATTCGTAGCCTCTGTCAGTCTGAGAAGCTTAACGCCACCTGCTTCAAAGTCAATGTTATCAGGTGTAAATGCGATCTTCGTGTCAGTGTCACCAACGTGCAAGATGTCTGCTGTTGTCGCGATATTACCTGCCACCACGAAGTCACCACCGCCTGGGGTGACTGTTATGTCACCGTCACTGGCCACTTCAAAAGTGGTTGAGTTGGATGCGTCATACGAGAGCTTAAGTTGTGAACCGGTACCGAATATCTCGAGGCGTGTATCAGGATCATTTACGCCCATTCCGATATATTGCTTTCCTGCATCTACAAATAACGCATGACCGTGTCCTCCTGCCTTGACCACAAAATCATTTCCATATGCACCGGCTTCGTTTATTGTAGCCGACCCTGTCACAGTCAAAGATCCGCTAGCTACAAGCTGCCAGACCTTTGTGTTTGCGAATATTTTATCTGCCCATCGACCATAAGTTATAGTACCTAGATCGTCAATGCTACTTACCCAACCTTCCGAAGTAGTTGGGAGAACCCAGTGTGACTGCCTGCCCTCAGTTACAGTAGGACCGCCAATTGCGGTAACAACGCAACCATGATTTGCTAGTGGTGATTTAACCCAGATCTCCGCAGCATTATCTGCCCAAGTAACTGCAAGATCAGTTGTTGGATCCCATGTCGCGTCATTGACGGAGTAACCATTTCCGTCGTAATGAAAGGGCTCAGCAGTAAGAATTAAGTTTGTTGCAGAATTATCTCCAACAACGGCGTGAACAATAAATGTTGTGCTCTGAATATAGGCCGCCCCGATAGCACCACCGATCGAAACAATAAACTGACCCTCAGCTGCTTTGGACGTCGTGACTGCAGAGGCAATTTTGCACCACTGACCAGCTACGGAGTTTGCATCATCACTAACAAATACACCGCCGGCATTTATTAGTCCCTTTTTAAATTGAATATATCCGTCGTCGGAAATCGCTATAGCATCGTCGCCGTCGGTATAAGATATTGTTGCTGTCTTAAGCTCTCCGGAGACAAGTGCATCACCAGCAACTGATAAGTTGTTCGCGCCTGGATCTGCGGAAGAACCTACCCTTAAACCCCCAACAAACACACCATAATCTTCAACATAAATTACACCGCCACCTGGATCTGTTGATGTTGTGCCGACCCTCAGTGCATCGATACGAGCATAATCATTAACGAATAGATCCCCGGCCACTGTTGTTGAAACGCCGGAGCCGTCAAAAGTAAGTTGAGTGTTCCCGCCGCTATCTTTTACTTGATTTCCGTCAATTTCTAGAGTCCCACCAATTGTAACATTATCGCTGGTATCCATGGTGATTGTGGATCCACCGTCAGATGCCTGAATAATATTTCCACCTACTTTAAGATTGCCACCAACAGTCACATTATCGCTGGTATCCATGGTGATAGTGTTGCCGCCATCTGAGGCTCTTATTATATTGTCACCTACTTGAACCGACCCGGAGACATACGCATGCCCTGTTGTGTAAAGCGTTTTTGCAACTGAGACGCTACCGGTAATTGCTGGGAGTGTTCCATGAAATGCCATTATTCATCATCCTCTAAAGTTTCGAGCATCATCTTATATCTCTTGCCCGTCTTATTGTTTCTAACGATGAGCATGTCCTCTTCCTCAACGATGGTCCAGTCACCTCTCTCGTTCTTAAGGTGGAGGTCACCTGTGTAGATGTTTGCCCACCTTAGATCATCTGTCCCCAAGTTGAATGACTCGTTCTGAGTAGGAATGATCGATCCCCGAATTTGTATGGTTCCTGGAGTGCCTGATGTTCCTGCTAATAGATTTAGATGACCGCTATTATTATTGTTGACAATCTCTAATGCGGTTGAGGCAGACGAGTGGAGATATCGGGTTACACCCCCCACCTCTAGCTGAGATCCTGCGTCGACTCGAACCGCTTGAGTGTCTCCCTTTAAGGTTAGACATGTCTGTCCTTGTCCGCCGCCATCAGAGTCATTAACCCTAAATCTGATGTCCTTATCTGCCACCGCCTGATCTATGTTAAAATGATTTGCCTGGTTGGCCTTCATTAGAAGGACAGTTTCAGTGGGTGCTCCGAGATGGCCAAATGACGCTGTGGCCATGTAAGTGGCACCAGATAGGACGACATCGCCACCAAACACCGCGGTGCCTGAAAGGACAGCGTCATCTTTCATGCCAATAGCACCTGACACGAAGAAGTAGACGTCATTTCCTATGCTGTTTGTGTAGTTCCCACCGGTATCAAAGGATACAGAAGCCGTGGTCTTCATCGTCGAACGAAGATCATCGTGCTGGATAAAGAACGCCGCGGTGACGTTCTGTGTAGAAGATGCCAGCTGACTAAGTGTCTTTGTTCCCACTTGCTGATCGGTAAACTCAAGATCTGTTCCATCTCTGACAATCTTTACATTGCTGTCACCGAATCTAAATGTACCGGCTGTGGCGATGGTGAATGTTGAGACTGTGGAGAAGTCAACTGTGCCTTCAACTGTTAGACCACCAGAAACCATCAGGTCTCCGCCGAAAAGAGCGGTGCCCTTTACAGAAGAGTCCTTGGATGACGTTGTGCCAGAGACAAAGAAGTTAACATCAGGCCCGATGTCCATTGAGGCAGCAGCGCCGCCAGACATAAACAGCACCTGTGTTCCTGAGATGTGAAGCTTGTTGCTAGCAGACCAGATAGCATTCTCACCAATACCATCACCGTCGTAGTCTGTTCCCCCGAGTATTATCTTACTCTCGTCTGCGACCCTTAAAGTATCAGCGCTAGAGTCAAGCCTAAAGACCTCGGATCCATCCTGTCCATTGAATATAAGATCTTTATTACTAACTTGTGGCTGGAACACAATATCAGATGAGCTATTTGAGATTTTGAGTAAGCTTGTTTCGTCAGCTTTAAACTCGATGTCTCCCCCAGCCGCATCGATAATGGCGTCCCCAGCCACGTCCCATGTAGCGTTTGTTGTTCCATTCGCGGTAAATCTAAATGACTCAGTGCCACCCGGGTCGAAGATATAATCGTTTCCTGCAGCATCGAACTTGATGTCACCTGGAGCATCTAGCTTGATATCTGTCGCCCCGTTGATGACAAAGTCCAGGGCAGTTGTGCCACCGGTCTTCAGGGTGACGTTATTGCCGGCGGCATCTAGAATGATGTCTCCGCCGGCGTCAACTAAGAAGTCAATAGCAGGTTTGACATTAATGTCAGCATCATCAACAAGCTGAAGATCAGTCCCGTCATGATTGATATATGCAGCTGCACTTCCGAACTCAATTTTCTTCGTTCCTGCGACCAAGATAGAGTCAGCTGAGCTATCGACCCTAAAGATCTCAGTCCCACCGGCATCCTTGAATATCGTGTCACCACCCAGCCCTGGCTTAATCTCTGGACCTGCAGACGCGCTGGTAAACATGAGGAACATTACATCGGAGTCTCTAAAGATGACATCCGACCCATCAACATCGACGATAAAATCACCACCAGCGTCGATTTTAGCGATGCCTTCTACATCCCACGTTGAGCTGGTTGCGCCGTTTGCTGTAAACCTAAACGATTCTGTTCCACCTGGATCGAAGATGTAGTCATTTCCTGCAGCATCGAACTTGATGTCTCCAGGGGCGTCGAACTTGACATCCGTCGTGCCATTAGACACGATGTCTAAGGTGGTTGTTCCATTATCTTTTATCGTGACGTTTGCGCCGTCAGCGTCTAGAATGATGTCACCTGCAGCATCTAAGAATATGTCTGCTGAAGCTGATCCTGTTAGAGACGCACCTTCTCCCCCATCTAGATAAACGTTTGTTGAGTCAATCTCATATTTACCCGCTCTTAAACTGACTAGTGTCATGTCAGCAAGTGTGGTCACAGCGCCTTTGAGAGTTGCTTTTTTACCTGCACCCCATGTGTCATTAGCAACTCTACCCAAGACCAGGTCACTATCTGACGAGCCTGAGAAAATTGCTATGCCGCCATTTTGGTTCTGAGAAGCTGCCCCGGCGGCCATGCCGATGATCGGATCTTCTATAAGAATGTTAGTGGTAGATACTGTGGTTGTCGTTCCGTTGACAGTCAAGTCACCGGTAACAGTTAGGTTATCATTAACAGTGGTCTCAGAGGTTGTGTGACCTATGGAAACCGGCGCGCCGGAGATATCTCCAAGGACAATACCATGCGCGGTAGAGCCGGCGGTGATGGTGATACCACCGCTATCTGACCTCAATTGAACAGACGTAGCGCCTGTGCCCAGGAAGGATCTGAGGTTTATTGTCTCACTAGTACCACCGTTTGCCTTGATCAAGACAGCATTCGCCTCATTGACAGTTGATGTGACGTTCACATTACCGGTCGATGTTAAGTCAACATCAGTACCGTCTCCTGATATTGAGCTAGCTGTGCTACCAAACTCAATCTTTCTATTAGAGCCCATGAGAAGTGACGATCCGGATCCGTCTATTCTTCCAATCTCTAGAGATGATCCACCTGTCGACGCCTTAAAGATGACATCTTTGTCTGAAACAGATGCTGAGATGATAAGATTACTTGAGGAGGCAGTGAAGTGAGCAATGTCCGTTCCGCTATCTTTAAGGATGACATCATCGCCGGCAGCGTCTAGTACGATGTCTCCGCTTGAGTCTAACGTTATTGTCGTCCCGTCAAGCTCAAGTGCTCCGTTTGCAGTGATCTGCATGTCTGCTGATGTACCACCGCCGTCGTTTGTCAGTATTGTTGTGGCACCGTTTGTAGTTGTAGATATTGAGAAGTAGTCGCTTGTGTCAGCTGAGCTAAGCAGCTTAATGTCAGTACCACCATTATCAACCTTTAGCTGGAGACCAATATTTGTGTCAGCCCCAGTTGCTGTAACATCTAGACCGTATGTGGTCGAAGTTCCGTTCGTTCCCCCCGTCGCGATGAATCGTCCAGCTTTAATAGTGGAAGTCCCGGAATCAGAAGCGTGGGTAAGTGTAGGAGATGACCACAATCCGAACATGCTGTTAGTGCCATCAGTCGCGGTCGTGTTATCACAGTCAATGGTGAGACCATAGATGCTGTTGTCGGAGGTCGACGCGCCGGTCTTGTCCATGTCAAGCCTAAAACCGTACAGTGTCGCTGCTGTTGTGTCGCTATAATTTTTATCTATATCTACGCCGATTACTCCGCCGTCTGACTGTATCTTTAGTGCTGTGGCAGCAATTGCTGAAGCGTGATTTTGCTTGAGTAGGACGGTATCCCTCGTGCCGGTATCTTAAGAATTATCATTGACAACGAACGCCTTTCCAGTAGTCAGAGAATTAGACTCCAGCGATAGAAGCTGTCCCCCGGTAGTGGAATGTCCTGTGACATCAACAACCGTAGCGGTGGTGGTGCCGGCATTTATATCAAGGGTAACTTGATCCACATCATTTGAAGTTAGTACCACTAGTGGAACATTAAAAGCTCCAGCTGAAGCATTATTTCTAACTTCTAGTGTTGCGGTCGGCGCCCCGGCATTATCTCCAATGCCGACTCTATTATTTGCAGCATCAACAAACAGCATGTGAGTTTCATCAGCAGACTCAACTATAAAGTCAACATCATTTCCATCTTCATTGACGACAACACGACTTGACGAACCGTTTTCAATCAATGTCAGTAATTCGTAGCTGCCTCCCTCAAGGGTGATTTTGTCATCAGTGAAGGAGATGAAAGTATCAGCATCATCGTTGTGATACAGGTAACGACTTAGTCCGATATCACCTACAACATCTAACTCATATGTCGGAGAAGCTGTGCCGATTCCCACCTTGTCTGCTGAGACATCAGCAAAAAATAGATTAGATCCTGTGGTGCTAAGAATTTTTACATCTGCTGTGGACGATTCTGTTGCATTAAAAGTGGCAGCACCAGAGACATAGAGCGCATTAGGGACAAAGAAGTTTCCGACAACAGACTCGTCAACCTCTATGACCTGCCTCTCTGCAAAGAGAGTTCCAGAAATAACAACATCACCTGCAAAGAGTACCATCGACCCGGTAAGACGTCCCTTCCCATGATACTCTGAATTGGAAGATCCTGAGATTAGTAGCCAAACATCGCTACCGATGCTAGTGTTGTCGTCTGTTATGCTACCGTCATAGTTGGAGGCATTGGAAGAGGAATAAAACTGAACGTAACCGTCAGAGCCTCCTTCTCCAATTAGCTTACCAAGCCTTACCTGTTCTGCTCTAAAATCTTTAGCCATTTAATACTCCGCCTTAACCACGCTTTCTTAAACCAAAGGCAGTATAATTTATTATTGATCCCGAAACACCGCCACCAAATATTGCTTTATTTGTTACATTGTCAAATGATACCAGATGTGCGTTAGACTGATGTGCGCTTTGCATAAAAGCACCGCCTGCGCTGGGAGTGGTGTTACCAGGGCCACCCATCGACGCTGCAATTCCTGATACAGGAAGCACACTAGCAGTCACAGTTGCCATGATCGACGGTGCCTGAAAGTATTCTCCTCCCAGGCTCACAGTCACAAACCCCAGTGAGTCGCAAATTGATCTACCTTGCTCAATTGTGTATGTTAAAAGTCTGGCCATATTTTAACTCGGAATGTAAATTGCCTGCGCATGAACTACGCCACTAAACTCTGCAGAGAAGTGTATGGTCGTCTTTGAGGTTGAGACCTCATAGATAAAGCAGTTAATGTTGGACTGATTTCCTGAGTCCGAGTCACCGGAAGTACCTACAATTGTCGCTGTAACTGTGGGATCTTGTCCGAATGTCTCATCAAATTCCCAATCAACAGATGACTGACTTGAAACTGTAAGCTGCTTTACCTCAATCTCAACTGACTTATCTGCAAACAATTGCTTTCGAATAGGGTGACGAGTGTACGGATATCTCTTTTGAAATCTATTCCCGTCCCTCACTCGCATTCTTACTGATGCCATAACACTCTCCAGTTATCAGATAAGTATGCACTTCCTGCATTGAGATTAGAGCTTGCGTGATGCTAACGTCGCTATGTCAGACCGCTCTCCTTTTCGAAGATTAACATGAGCAGTAAGCTTGCTATCTAAAAGCTTCTTCGACACCACGGAGAGGCCGTTGGATCGCTTGTCAATATACGGAGTGTCAATCTGGTCGGTGTCACCTAGCAGAACTATCTTAGAGTCTTTTCCCACGCGAGTGATGATTGTCTTGAGCTCGTGTATTGTGGTGTTTTGTGCCTCGTCCACTATGATAAACGAATTATTGAATGTTCTACCCCTAATGTAGCTAAGCGGCGCAATGTCAATTTGTCCCTTCTCAATCATCACATTAAAATACGACATGTCTTTATATGTGTGCCTAAAATTGTCAATAAGCGGCATCATCCATGGGTGCATTTTTTCCTTGACATCTCCTGGAAGGTAACCTAAATCTCGGCCCACTGGCTGAATAGATCGAGTGAAGACAATTCTGTCATACTTCTTTTCGTGAAGCGCCTCGAGCGCAGCAGTTAAAGTTAGAAAGGTTTTTCCCGATCCGGCGATACCTGTTAAACAAACCAGATCTATGCTAGGATCTAACAAGGCGTGGAGCGCAAAGCTCTGCTCCTTGTTTCTCGGAATGATGCCAATGGCGTCACCAGAATTTTTTTCTTTGAGTTTGTGAAGTTCCCCCTGCTTGTATATGCAAAGGGCAGATTTATTCGAAGAAGATTTAGCCACAGTAAAGCAGTTTTCAAATAGATTTTGTCTGTCATCTTCATCAAGATATATTTTGCTATTTAAAAATATTTCATCAACCTGATCGTCTGTTAGATCTAGATTACAAATACCTTGCTCTTCCTCTGATGTCTCTAGAGAGATGTGATCTTTGTAATAATCTTCTGCAGCAATTCCTAAAGCATCACATTTTACTCTCAGATTTATGTCTTTGGTTATAACCTTTACCGGCACTGATGATTCTTCACAGATTTTTAAAACAGTGGAAACAATTCTGTTGTCTCCAAACGTGACATCAAGTCCTAAGTTTTGCGCCGGTTTGATATAGTCTTGTGTGAGAACTCTAATCGTCTGATCGATGTCTTTGATGAGAACTCCCTCATCAAGTCGTCCGAGCCCTCTTAAATCATCTAAAAACCTATTGACATATCTTGCATTTTCTCCTAATATTCCCTGCTTATCTTTGAATCTATCAAGTTCATCCAACACTATAAATGGAAGAATTATGTCGTTTCCAGGAAAAGAATGTATGGAATTTTTATCGTATAAAAGAACGGAGGTGTCTAAAACCAAAGATTTTCTCACGCTGTGTTCCTTTCTTTCTTAAAGTTATTTGTGTACATGTTTCAAGACAATCATAATGTTATGATTAATAAGTAGGCGATTTTTATGAGCGACACAGAACTGAATCCTATTCTAGATGAGGATGACATAATTCCAAAAACAACATGTTTTAATGAGCATTATAAAGCAAATGTTTCCTGTGAGAAAACCAGTTGTAAATACTGGATTCCTAATGAGGCCAATTTAAATTGCACTATGATAGCGTCGAAAAGAGGACCAATGACGCTCCAGGTCATCGGAGATATATTTGGAGTCACACGCATGCGTGTGTGCCAGATTGAAAAATCAGTGATCCAAAAGTTAGCTGGAAAAACAGGAGAAATATCTGACTTATGATCACATACCACCCAATAGTGATATTGCTATCAGGCCCGGGACACTCTCATTTACATAGATTCCTGAGAATAGTGTCTCTGTTCTTCCTCCCACATATGACAAAGCAGATTCTAGCTTTTTACTAATATCCGGATCCCCTGCCATTTGGGAGGTTGCCACTAATAGCATGGCACCGGTTTTAATTTGACCCGCAGGAACCGGACAAGGGGATGACTTAATACACCCTTGAAATAAGGATGACCCTAGATCTCTTCTACTGGGGTCTCTTGCAATAGTAGATCCCACTACCATTCTCCCCGGAGTACCCAGACACCTCTCGAGATCTTTGGCATCGAATGTCTGAATAGGAGAAGCTACAGAAGAAAGCTTTAAAACTTGAGCAATTAACTTTGCAAAGTTTCTATTGGCGGATGGGTACAAATTTAACATCCCTACTTTACCTCTAAGCAGCTGTAGCTGTCTCTCGTTGTCCAAGACAATATGAGGATGTTCTGATAAATCTTTAAGGGCAGACTTATAATTTGCAGAAATTGTTGGGTTAAGAAGCTCTTGTGCTGAAGGTCTGGTTAAGACATAAACAACCTTTCCGCTGGACTCACAAGATTTTAGGTGGCGCTCCAAAGATTTATGAAGAACAGCGCTGGCACTTCCAGTCCCACCACCGCCTCCGGCAAGAACAAATAGCCAGTCAACTGATCCTATTCTAGTTCTAAGGGCATCTTCTAGCAGTGCACTATTTTCACCAAGAATCTGTCTTCCAAGCGCGACATCTTTTCCAACGCCGTCTGCGCCGGGAAGAAGAAGAAAGTTTTCTGGGTCGACTCCGTCAGGCTGATCTTTTACAGTTGTATTAACTAAAATTGTCTTATTAAACCCCAGGTCTAAAAAGGCCTTAGCTAGTTTTCCACCACCGCCGCCTACTCCAATAAAAGCACAGCTAATGGAACTAGCAGCAGAATTTTCCGGAAGCATCCTCTCATCATCTTCTGCAGGATCATCATCATAGGCTTCAACAAAATCAAAGCCCAAATCATCCTCAGGATTGATATAGCTGTCTTCCTTGGTCTCTTCGTTTCCAGGCATATTTTTTTCTCCTTCAGTATTCATAGGTTGAGAGACATCTGTCTTTTCTACATCTTTTAAAATATTTGGAACGTTATATTTTCCAACCAAGTTAATTGTAGAAGAAGCCACACAATATCTCCCGTCTATAGACATCAATAAATATGTCGTGAATAAAATAATGACCTAATTCGTTGGCAGCACCCATGGGTCAGAAGAAGGAGAGTTACTAGCACAAGCACACTTAGAAGAAGTTACAGATTCCATGTACCCGCCACCATTTTTACATGATGTCTGGCACTGCTCTATTACTTTGCTGTCTAAGCTACAATTTGATAGATACATTCCGAACACCACTGCTAAGCAGACATAAAAAATAGCTTTGGCAGCAGACCCTGCGATAGAAGTTATTAATAGTCTATCTGATTCAGTAGGGTCTGCATTGGGCATTTTTTCTCCATAAAAAAAGACACCTTTCGGTGTCTTAATTTCAAGTTTATACAGCACAAGATGCCTGTTAATGTGGTGGACCCGGCGGGAGTCGAACCCGCGTCCGCAATAGCTTTAAAGTCAAGTCATTCACAGGTTTGTCTAATTTACTATCACAAATTAGAAAAGATAGCTGATCATCCCTGCGCTTATCAACCTGTTGCGCCCCACCTGATACAAAAGGTATCCACTTATCTCTAAGTGTAGTAAGTTTGTATCAGGGAACCATTCTGATTTTTTTATTTCGCAGGATCTCTACCTGTTATTCGATATTGGGTAACAAGGTCATCGAAAACCCCGACGATTAAGCTGCTAGAGCGTATTCGTAGTGATTATTGTTATTGGCAATTATCATTTTGAAACCACACTTAAGGTCTGTTGTTTCGTGTGACCACCTGCACTATCGTCCTCTCCTACCCCGTCGAAGCCGTTTCGGGCCCATTTTAATTATCTTATTACTTTCGAGCTTTTTCTTCTAAAATAGTGAGCTTAACTAATTCAGCAGCACTATTCTTAAGAACACGAAGTCCTTTTCGAGCTCTAACTCCAGCTGATGCATTTCCACTTGCATTCTTGTTAACATCAAGATCAATGGACTCCATCAAGACCTTAATCTCATTCCAATTATCTAGTATTTGTGACATTTCTACCTCCTATGTCTCTGTGATGATATTGCTTATTTGATTGTTTTTGTCTTGAAGCTTCTTTGATGCTTCAGACAAAGTTATCATGGCTTCTCTATTTTCTAGCTCCATGGCTAGAAATTCTATAACTTTAAGAATTTGATTTTGTGTGACACCATAGTTCATTACTTCACTCACAATCTGTCGTGAAATAAAATTTTCTGTAACAAGACCTTCTTCCTCATGGGATAAATCTTTTTTATCATTTTTTGAAAACATTGAATCTGTCATTTTTCACTTGCAGCTGTTTCTTCTATGTAAGATTCAATTGAAAACATATCTTTTGCCTTGATGACTAGAACTTTACCCGTGACCTCAGAGTCGACTAGCTCTCTTGTTAGAATAATATTCTCACCAAATCTTTTATAGTCTAAGGAATATTTCACATGTTCCCAAGTTGCTAAGTCACAGTTATAAGTGTTTAGCAGATCACGAAGATCAGAAGGAAGNNNNTGCACAAGTCGTAAACCTTGTGCACAATTCCGCAGTTATTACACTGTGCATACTTTGGAACTGTGGTATCGCTTTCATCAACTAATGAGAAGACCACAAATTTGTGAAATACAGGATCAGATCGACGCTTGTATTGCGGTAGTATGCAATGGCACTCAATCATATGTTTTATGCCTTGCATATCAAAATCTTCTACTGATCTTCCAGTGGCGCCAGAATCGTACCCAGACCATTTTGAAATGTCTTTTCTATAGACCCGGTTACTAATCTTACAAGCTCAGAAACTTCCTGATCTGTAAGTTTGAGCGTTCCTTTACCTCTTGCTTCTAGAATTTCAGTCACAACTGACGTCTTGACAACTTCTAGCACATCCAACGCGTTACGCCCAATTTGTGTTTGTAGTGACATCTTAGTCCTCCTATTTTCACAAACATTAACCTGATCAACGATGAAGTAAAATTAATTACTTTGCATGACGATCAGCTACCCCTGTTGATGCCCATGAGTCTGGTTTTGGTATATACACAAATCCTAGCGACTCGACCCAGCTTTTAAACATGGGGCAGAATTTTCCGCTCTTGAACTTGACATCTTTATTGACATCAACATGAACAGATATCTGTCTGTTGCTAATGAGTTCTTGGATTTGATTAGCAACGTTTACTGATCTATTGACTTCTGCAGTCAATCTAGCTGCTAAAGAGGTATATTTTATCTTGGGAGTTTTTCTATAGAAAAAGTAGAACCCACCTTTTCCTTCAAGATATAAACAGATAGTGGTCGAAAAAATAAATCTTCGACTAAGCATTCTAGAATGATGAGAATCAGTACCTACATGGATGGTGTGGTTTCGGTGAGCCTCAATTTCCTTGATAATGTCGTCAAATGAAATTTCAGAATTATTTGACGCCCGGTGCCAAGTCGTTTTGTCTATATCATCATTAGGCTTCATCACACACAATCCATGCGCCAATTTTAGAACATGTTAATGCTGTCTGATATCCTATCTTAATGCCGGCCAGAAGGCCAGGAGCTGACATTTTTGAAATGCCGCTTGATGTCATTCTATCAATGCTTCTGTCAATGTAGGGAGGAACGCTCTTAATGCTAGTTAAGTCAATCATTCCGTGTCGACATACATCTTTATAAAGTCTTATCCCTGTTTCAATTCTGTCTCTAGTAATTCCGGACTTTGCACCAAAATTCGACCCGACGTATATCTCAGCTCCTTTATCAATAAGTGATCTTATTCTTTCACTACAAATATTTCTTTGAAATTCTGCTGACTCAAATCCAAGCTCTGTACCTATGTTTGACATGTTTTCTTTGAGGTGTTTTCTTCTTTTAGAAATATTCTGACGAGTTTTATCGTTATGAACTGTCATCCCAAACTCAGAAATTTCGATCAAGTCGACTGATTTGATGTCTTCGAATTTTTTGCTAGATATAATTTCGCCCTTAAGGGAAGATACAACGTCAGACCTGCACACAGCTGCGATATCAAATAACTGATTTGCACCTACTTCATCAAGCGGCACCGCAATTGGGTACACGTCTAGACGGCCATATGACATATTGACAGCCAAAGTATTTTGGACGTCTTCGTTAAAGCCCCTAGCTACAATTACACAGGGCATATTTTTCTTTGATGACGCATCTAAAATTTGGTGTATTTCGGATATCGATTCTATGATCCCATCTACTATAAAAATTTTAGGATCTGATCGAGACCAAGATTTTTTACTGCATTCATTTCGAAATAATTCAGGAGGGTGACATCTTGAAAATGTATACCCATCCTTAATTCGAATATAGCTTGAAGTTGAAGGCCTTCTAACAAAATGGATTTGTCCATCTGCTCCGGATATTTGAGTTATTTTTTTAACTGCGCTTATCGCCGTTTTATCCCATACCAAGTCTTCAAATATTTGAATCGACTCGAGAGACGAACATCTTCTAGAGTCGGCTGATATGTGAGAGATGACCGGATCAATTTCGCTAGAGGGTGGTTTGTCTAGTAGATGCTTCCGCCTAAGCAATTCTTTTGATGTCTCTAAGAACGTTACAGCTGTAATGATTCCAGAGCCACCCCACATGTTCTCAGATGCAAGGATAGAGTTTATCAATACATTCCTTAGGATAACATTGCTCGAATCATTCAGAGGACATTCTCCAATCATTCTCAGCACATCTATCGGGGCTAAGCCCACGACGCCTGATTCAAACACTAACGTAGACTTTCCCTTGAGGAGCAAATCTACCTGATCGTCTAGCGTCGTGATGTACGTCAAAAATTTCTTATTGACATCACTTTCTAGGAGCACATGTGATTTCATAATGTGCTACCTTTGACTAGTTAAAGCGAGAGCTCTCGATACCTGAATTTTTAATCGCATCTACAAACTCTCGGCCGGCCTCGGCCAAGATATTCGCGCCGCTTTCGACTTTTTCCTTTGCGAGCTTCTGTTCCTGAAGTGCTAAGGACGTTCTTAGCAACGCGCCGAAAAGCCCTAGTCCTAAAAACACCCACCCTTGCCAGGAAAGACCGGTAATTAAAAGTGCACAACTTGATACACATAGAATTTCCGGAAGTTGGATTTTTACTCCGATATTTGACATACTACCTCCTAATTGACTAGCTGTCACGCCATAGATTATTACTAGCATACGTGAGAATTTCTTCTGCACTGTCTGCATTATAACCATAATCGTCAATTAGAGTCTGTACCATTTCAGAATACTTTTGTTTCTGATCGTCATCCCTGGTCTTAGACTTGGTAACAATTCGAGCCATGTCTTTCACTGATCCTATGAGATAAGTCTCAATAGCTTCTTTCAGGGGTTCATAGCTTTGATAATTGATCGTTTCTTTTCTTCTCATTTTCGCGAACATATATGCAGTGACGTCACTTCTAAATCCATCTTTAGATGATCCTGAGATGCCTATCTGCTCCTCAATTATCTTCATGTAATGTTCATCAGGTGCTCTCTCTTCTTTTGTCACCTTGTCTTTGAGCTTTTGTCGAGTGGTGTATGCTTCAGCATTATCAAGATAAGTGTCAAATAAACTTTGCGCCTGTTCTGAATATGCAGAGATAAACGCCTTGGCAATTTCTGTTTCTAACATTTTCAGATATTCTTCGCGGACTGTCTGTTGGATAAGCTCGAGGCATTTTGTCTTAAATTCCTCATCGATAATTTGTTCTTTTGTTTGCTTGATGAGAGCGTCTATAACCGACACAGGAGTGATAATACCTTTGTCAGAGTCAGTCAGCGCATTGTCAATGGCTTTCATAATAAATCGTGTAGAAATTCCCCTCATGCCTTCATCTCGAGATTCTTCTCTTAGGTCTCTGATATCTACCTTCTTCACCCTTCCTTTTTCAATAACCTCTTCACCATTATAGATTTTCATCTTAGTGAGGAGGTCGCACTTCTGTGAAGGTCTAAGACGTGACATTACAGAAAACATACTAGCCACCCTTAAGGTATGGGGAGCGATGTGTGCTTTAAAGTCTGATCTTCCAAGAATTTTTTGATAGATCTTTATCTCCTGATCTATCTCTAGAATGTAGGGCACATTTATTTTTACGATTCTGTCTAAGATCGCTTCATTTGTGTGTGAACTCTGGAATCTATTCCACTCTGCTTCATTACAATGAGCAATAATCACGCCGTCAAAATAAAGCAGGTCATTCTTTCCAGGGGAGGGAATTCTCTTTTCCTGTGTGGCAGTGATAATGGTGTGGAGGAACTCAATCTCGTTCTTAAAAACCTCTACAAGCTCAACTATTCCTCTGTTTCCAACGTTGAATGCGCCGTTGAGAGA
>LWDU01000218.1_pt1 | contig 20218 bp, 21 predicted proteins | sample 727161 | NCBI WGS metagenome assembly LWDU01 (sample SAMN04566230, study PRJNA314399) | hydrothermal vent metagenome | isolation source: deep sea hydrothermal plume seawater | place: Mexico: Gulf of California, Guaymas Basin | collected 2004-07-11
TGCAGCAAAAAAATGATCGGTGTCCGGAAATCAAGGATAAGCTCTCTGACTCGTTTCTTCTCTTCCACTTTTTCCTCTTTAAAAGGGGACGGCAGGGAAAGAAAGACGGTCGCAAACGTGGCAAAGAGGATCTTCAGATCGAGGGAAAGGGATTGATTTTGTACATAGCTCTTTGCAAGCTTGAGTTTTTTGGGGAGAATCGATTCAATGTAAAACTGCTCCGGCGCTTCCGCCTGGGCCAATTGTGCGGACTCATTCCTGAACGCAATCGAGGCAAGATCAGTAATCCCCGGCAGAACCTTAAGGATTATCTTATAATCTTCCTTAAACGCCTCAACATAACAAGGGAGTTCAGGCCGCGGACCGACAAGGCTCATCTCTCCCTTCAGAACATTGATCAACTGAGGAAATTCATCGACCTTCAAGCCCCGTAGTCGCCTTCCAAGAGGAGTAATCCTGGGACCCTCGCCAACCGCAACGGAAGGTCCGGCCTCCATGGCCCCGGCGATCATCGTCCTGAACTTGTAGAGTTCAAACGAACGAAACCCCTTCCCTATCCTTCTTTGCCGGAAAAAGACCGGACCGGATGAGCTCATCTTGATCAACACACCAACAACGATAAAGAGGGGTGAGAGAAGGAGAAGACCGAGCAAGGAAACGGAAAAATCAATGAGACGCTTTACCATTAGACTCCAGGAGAGTAGACACAACACGAAATATAATCTACATGTAATAATTCAGCATCCCTGGAGAAAAATACAAGCATGCTAAATTGCTATGATCTTTATACATTATAAGGAAAAATTCGTCAAAACCATAATCATTTCTAATCCCACGATCTCCAACAGAATTTAGGGTGAGTTGGGTTCATTGCTTCACACCTTCCGAGCAGAGCACTTTAAAGGGGGTCATCAATAAGATGCTAAGATCAAAAAGGAAGGATCTATGGTTGAGATAATACGCATCGAGCTCAACCTTCGCCGGAATGGGGAGGTCATCCCGGCCGTTGATCTGTGCCCAACCCGTCAGCCCCGGAATCAAGCGATGAACCCCCTTCTTGGTCCGAAGCGCGATCAGATCATCCTGGTTAAAAAGGGCTGGCCTCGGCCCGACAAAGCTGATGTCTCCCTTCCCGATATTGTAGAGCTGAGGGAGTTCATCCAAGCTTAATTTTCTTAAGAACCCACCTATGGGCGTGAGATATCGATCGGAGTTCTCTAAAAGGTGTGTCGCCACGGTCGGGGTGTTCTGCCGCATCGTCCTGAACTTCGGCATCTTGAAAATGGTGTTGTTCACCCCGACCCGATCCGACCAGTAAAGAACCGGCCCTTTCGAAGTCATCTTGACCAAGAAGGCAATGACAAGCATCAGAGCGAAAAGAAGAATAATGAGGATTAACGCCAGCAGAAGATCAAATACACGCTTCATGTTCGAGGTACCACTGATAGGTCGCGCTAAAGCCATCCGATAGTGAAAACCGGGCCTTCCATCCCACCATGAGTGCGACGTTCATACTGCTGTTCCTTTCTCAGGTGATACGCTCTGTTTATTGATAGGCTGAATCATGATCCGGGTGAAGAGACAAAAAGCGCAAGAAATCCTCCTGCCGATAGACTAAGGCACGGAACCCATCGCTGATTCGGATTGTATAAAGACGCTCCCCCAGCGGTCCCTTCTTAGATTGAACCCTCTCCCAACGCAAGCCCTTGTCTTTGTATACTTCCATCCACGTGATTTGCCTGATCTTGCGCAACGTCCCCAGGACACGAAGTACATCTTCCTTCCGCAAGCGCAACAGGTCCTCTTGAAAAGTCGGGGCATTTAAATCCAGCAGGACCTTATCGGATCTTGGCACTCATATTCTCCAAGTCCGACTTGACAGGCCGGTTTTCCTCTGCCCATTTAATGGCCTGATCGATGCGACCCTTTCCCGGTTCTTCGTGCATCCATCGCTCACTGTCGGGGATAACCTGGGCCGTTTTGATCAGCCATACTCCCTCCTCGATTCTCTCAATGAGTACGGTCCTTCCAGCATACTCCTTACCGATTGAAATCTGTCCGCTGGAACCTACTTTCTTTACGGATTGCGTTTCCATTATTCCCTCCTGATTTTGTGCCTTTCAATGTTATGATAGCACGAATGCATGAACAATCCTATCTTGCCTTCTCATAGACCTCACGTCTTGACTGATTTTAAGTTTTGGATTTTAAATTTTGGGTTATTTTTAGTCATGGCGGTTGTCTTCACTATCGACGTAAGTATATTCGTGATTGTTCCTGATTCAGCTAAAAGCGGTTCGACTTCTGTTTTGGCGATCATTCCGCTGTCCCGAATTAATCTCAGCCAATAGTTTGTCTCCCTTGCCTCTTTTGAGGCTATCGACAATTTCGATAAAAAATCTGCTCTACTCTGCCCGGCCAGTGCCTCCTCAACATTTGCACCAATACTCGTACCAGCCTTAAGTAACTGCTTCGATAGAACAAATTCATTTTGTTTCAAGAGACCTTTGTATAACCCAATGATTTTCAAGGAGAATGCATAGCTCTTCTCTTTTATCAAGCTCTGCTTCATACTTTAACTCCACCCATTCTTCCAACCTAAAACCCAAAACTTAAAACTCAAAACTTTGTCTTTCTAAACCATTCTGCAGTCAGCCTAAGCCCTTGGGCCATTGAATAAGGAGGGGTCCAATCGAGTTCCCGGCGGATCTTGGTACTGTCGACGACCAACGAGTTAAGCAGACGATCAACCGTCGCCGACCTGCCCGTGAGATTGCCGGCGAGGCGGAGGAATGAAGTCGGGAGCGGGAGCAACCGGGCGGGTCGATCCAAGGCCTGGGAGATGCGACGGATCAGTTCGGGGGTGGAGACATCCTCGCCGTCGCTGACCAGGAAGGTTTGGCCCGCGGCTTTCGGGTGATCTAATACGGCACAAATGGCATCGACGAGATTCCCGATAAAGATCAGGCTTCTTGTGTTTTTCACCCTCCCGAGCGGAAGCGGAACCCCCTGGTCCACGATCTTAAAAAGGCGGGCCATATTCGCCTTCACCCCCGGGCCATAGACCAAGGGAAGGCGCAGGATTACTACCTCCAGCCCTGTCCTTTGGCTGATATCGATTAAGACCTTTTCCGCATCATACTTACTCTGGCCATAGGGATCTTGAGGCAGGCAAGGTGATGACTCGTCCCATGCTCCTCCGGGCGGGGTCTCCTCGCCCATCGCCTTGACAGAACTTAAAAACACAAACCTTTTCACCCCGGCCTTGCCTGCTGACTCGGCCAAGAAGCGAGTCAGCTCCACATTTAGCCGTTGGTAGGCCTCTTCTGCATCTCTTTCAGATGTCTTCATCTGATGGACACGGGCAGCCAAATGGATAACAACATCAATACCCTCTAAAAGAGGCTTCCATTCCGTTACGCTTTCCATGTCACCAGTAATAACCCCTGAAACACCATTTGGTAATCGGTCTAATTGCTTTTTATCCCTCATCGTCGCCCGTACCTTCCAGACAGCAGAAGTCACCCTGGGAAACAAAGCTTGAGCAACAAAACCTGCCCCCCCTGTGACAAGAAGATTCTTCAATACATTCCCTCAAAGCTCACTACCCTTTTTTGGATAACAACTCCCGATAGACAGAAAGGGTCTCTTCTATGACTTTTTCTTCAGAAAATTCCGCGACTGAGATCTCTCGCCCCCGAGCACCCATACGGGCCCGCAATTCAGGGTTTTTAATCAGTGTCTTTAAGGCTTCCGCCAATGCCTTACTGTCACGGACAGGCACCAATAGACCATTTTCACCATGTCGCACAATCTCTCGGCAGCCCGGGGCATCCGTTGTTACGATAGCTCGACCGCTAGCAGCCGCCTCAATGAGGACCTTGGGAACACCTTCACCATATGTAGAGGGCAAACAAACGATATGGGATTGGGCAAAGACGCTGGTCATATCACTACTGTATCCCCACCATTCCACAACACCTTCTTTTTTCCAGTCTTGAAGTTGAGCCGTTGGGACCGCTGAAGGATTGGCCTGATCACTCTCCCCCACAAGGGCGAACCTGGCTTTCACACCTGAATTACGAAGGATACGTGCCGAATCCACAAAATCTTTCACCCCCTTGGCCCAAAGCATCCGGGAAGCGAGTACCACCAATGGAAGACCATTTACCTCAGGACAAGGTTTGAAGGCAGAGATATCGACTCCAGACCCCTTGATCAAAACGGTTTTTTCTACAGATACTATGCCCTTATCAAGAAATGTCGCAACATCATCCGGATTTTGAAAAATCACTCTTAAGTTCTTTGAACTAAAGGCAGTCTTATAAGCAATACAAATGCACTTTTTTAAGGCATTCGCACGCCAACCCCTCGTAACAAATACAAGGCCAAGACCATTGTAAATTTTGCAGCCCAAGAACCGTAGAGAATGGGTTTGGTGGCCACATGGTGTACAAGATCAGGCCGTTCCCGGTGATAAAAACTAACTAACTCTATAATTGCCAAAAGCTCACGAAACGGATTCCTATTTTTTCTTTTAAGTCTAATAGGAAAAAGTCTGAAACCTTCCTCTTCAATTAAGCTCCCATATTTGTTCACATTTGTCGCAATGCAGACTTGGTATCCGGCATCTCGCGCCGCCCTCGCCAATGATAAGCGATGGGACCAAAAGTACCAATCTTCAGTAATCAGAAACAGTATTTTAGGTTTCTTTACTTCCACTGCTCATTCCATGCCTGAAACATCAAGTTATATTTTCCGGAGAGGTGTTCGGCCCATTTTGTACGAATCGGCTCAGGATTAAAAAACCCTTCCCGTCTCAACCTCCCCTCATCCAGCAAAGACTCCGCCCATTCTCGCAATGGTCCGCGCAACCAGTCATCGATGGGGATTGCAAAACCAGTTTTAGGACGATCAATTAGTTTCTTAGGCACATATTTATACAGAACCTGACGCAGCAACCACTTCCCTTGACCATCTCGGATCTTCATTGACAACGGCATGCGCCAGGAAAATTCGACTACACGATGGTCCAGGAGCGGCACCCGCGCCTCCAAACTCACTCCCATGCTGGCCCGGTCCAGTTTGACGAGGATATCATCGGGCAGATAGGTCACGGTATCCAGAAACATCATTCGTTGTGTGAAGTCCGCTAGATCCGGCCATTGTTTCCTATCCGAAAGGACTGTCTTCGGTTCTGACGCACCAAGCACAAAAGATGCGGGGTGTTTCCAATGGGAGACAAGGCCATAGTACATTTCATCAGGAGACTCCGCATTGATAACCTCAGCTAACTTGTGAAGTTTGACTCCTGGCATCCTTTGCCTTAATTTAGAAGGCAAAATTAGGCCTACCGTATTAAACACCTGATCCCATCTCTGAGGTGAAATCATTGCCAAACCCCCAGCCATCATCTCTCGTAAGCCTTGCGGCACCCAACCGAACTTAGCCCAGATGCTACTTCCAAATAAGTAGCGAATGTATCCCCCAAAAAGCTCATCCCCGCCATCACCGGATAGGCTCACCGTGACATGCCGCCGAGCCAGTTCAGAAACCAGATGAGTGGGAATTTGAGAAGAATCGGAGAAAGGTTCATCATAAAGGGTCGGCAATCGGGGAATCACCCTTATCACATCTTCCGGAGACACGTAGAGTTCTGTATGCTCTGTTCCGAGGTGTTTGGCCACCCTCTTCGCGTGTTCGGCCTCATTATAATCATCCGTACAAGAGCCGATGGTAAACGTCTTCACCGGCTGATCGCTCTGTGTCTGCATCAACGCTACAACAATAGAGGAATCGATCCCCCCCGAGAGGAAGGTACCGAGAGGGACATCGGCAACCATGCGCAGTTTGACCGCATCCCGTAAGAGGGTCTCTAATTGACAAATGGCGTCATCTTCTGAGCCTGTAAAAGGGTGGGCGACCCCCTGCTCTGCAACCTTCCTGGCAGACCAGTAAGAAACCGGCAAAGGCCGGGGATTGGTCTCTTCCGACCTGAGAGTCAGTATCGTTCCCGGTGGGAGCTTCCGGATTCCCTGATAAATAGAATACGGAGCCGGAACATAACCGAAGCGGAGGAAGAGCACCAGAACATCGCGATCAATCTCTCTCTTGAAGGAAGGATGGGCGCAAAGTGCTTTCAGTTCCGAGCCGAAGAGGAACTCCCCCCTGCTCCATCCATAATAGAGGGGTTTTTCTCCCAGCCGATCACGTACGAGAGAAAGGGTACGATTTTTTCTGTCCCAGAGGGCAAAGGCAAACATCCCGTTCAAGCGTTTAACGGCTTCCTTCACACCCCATCGGCAGATCGCCTCCAGCAGGACCTCGGTATCAGAGCGGCCACGCCAAGCATGATCTAATTCTTCATCCAATACACGGCGAATTTCCAGATGATTATATATTTCTCCGTTGAATATAACAACATATCGACGACAAGAAGAATGCATCGGCTGATGCCCTTCGGTGGACAGATCGAGAATAGAAAGTCGCCGATGCCCCAAGGCGATCCCTTCCCTGGGATCAACCCATTCCCCGCCATCGTCAGGACCACGATGCCCAAGGGTCTCTGCCATCCTGCTGACAATCGCCTGTAGATCACTCCCGCCTACGCTACAAGACGGATCAAAAAGTCCGGTTAGACCGCACACAAAACACCTAATGTTTGGGATGATGTTGTATATTGACTACGGATGAGATCGGCCCTCTTCGTTGTCGCCTTCGACCAAGATAGAGGCACAAGCTTAATAAGATAGGCAAGATCTGCAACTTAAAACGAACGGCGGAACCCAGATTCTGATAAGAAATAAACCCATAGATGCTAGCCCAGGTCAAAACCAAGAGGACTGCCCAGAGCACCAAGGGATCGCTCAATTCCCTCAAGCGGACTCGATAAACCGCAAGACAAAACAAGACAAGAAGAGTCAAGTTTTCTATCCCGGAAAGTAACCCAAAGGGATTTAAAATCTCTCCCGGAAGAGGGCGGAACAACGCGGTAAACGCTCCGATTGGTATAAATGCCACCACTCCCTTGAGCTGCGTAAGGTCGACCTGTATCTCCTGCCCTGAACCTCCGCTGGCCCAGGACTTGGCGATGAAATTAGTCGTTTCCAGGAGATCTTGGGTCGTTTCAATACGAAAGTTCTCCATCAAAGGGTTCAAAAGAAGGATAAAACCAACAATCACCAGAAAAGTAAAAATTATCTTCGGGACAAGTCCCCGGATTCGCTTTACAACAAAGATAAAAAGGGGCGCCAACAAAATCGGACCCAGCCAGATCCGTATCAGCATCGCTACAAACACACCGAGAGCCACAATCCATAAGGAACGGATCCGGCCGGTCGAATACCACTGAACCACCCCATAGGTGTAAAGGGAGATCCCAAGGAGAGTTATCGGGTCTTTTCCTAGAATAGACGACCAGAATAGGATCGACGGAAAGAGTGCTAATAAGTAGAAAAGTCTCTTCTTTTCCTGTCCAAGAAAGACCACAGCTGCGCGGTAGAATAGATAGATCGCAACGAGGCCGACCATGGAAAAGGTCACTTTCATCGCATGGTAGGAGTCGGGTAGAATCTGTTGATGCAGCCATGCAAGGCTGACTATATTCTGGGACCCCGCCCCCATCACCAAGCCCTCCCACACAAACCCGCTATCCCTTGAGAGATGAAAATAGCCTAATGCATCCAGGCTCCCATAATACGACTCATAGAGCAACATGAACCCAAGGGTAACAAGGCATTTTACCGACCAGGCCCACAACAGATCCGGCTTATGTCGAGAGGGAACCGGCCAGAAAAGAATGCCTACTCCCAAGAGAAAAGCCCACACAACCGCAGTCAGATAGTCGGTGGCCAAATCCTTTTGAGGAATATAATGTCCCAGAGAGACGACTAAATCCAGCATGCCAGGTGCGGAGAGACCGATGGCCGCACCCCCCACTACCATCAGGACCGACTGCCAGAATTTACTGTAGATTAAGGATTGGTTATCTATTCTGAAACGCATTTTACCCTTTCGTTACTTCTTGCATACGAAGTATCAATAAGGCAGGTAATCTGTAATCGAATGTAGATCATCCTGTGGAAGGTGATGTCCCGTGTTCTACATCCAATCCAAAAAGCTAGGCAACCAGACCAACACACTAGCCACGCTGAGGATCATCAGAAACCATTGCCAAGATTTCCAGTTGGGCATCAGCAGCGATATCAACACGCCATGAGCATATCAAGAAGCCAGTTCATTTTAACCATCCCGCAGTTCTCTTCATAACGGACGAGACAAAATTGTAGAACTTGCAAGATCAGAGAGCCATCTCAAGTTTGATGTTTACGAAACGCCATCAAACGAGTATCCGTGCATAGGTTTTCATACTTTTTATAGATATCATGTCGGTATATTCTTTTAAAAAGAAGATACTCTTCGGATAGAACCACTTCGAATCCTATTCCGGTTAAAGTCTCTTCAATACGTTGCCACTCGATATGATCATCCGGCCAAACATGTATATCACCTTCATTTGTGTATTTTGGATCAAACCATCTTCGAACCTTATCCACATAATTTGACCAAACTAAATATTTTCTCCAGTCGAATTGAAAAACTGCACTTTGGAATTCTACATAAGTCACATTATTCGACCAAAACAGATCATTCGGCTCATGATCCAAATAAATCACACCGCCGGGTTTACAAATCCGGGCCAGCTCAACGATCGCGGCAAGATAATTAGGGATATGGTGAAGAACCGAGTACACGGCAATAAAGTCAAAGCTATCTGATTTCACCTCAGAAAGATCTACGCCGTTCAATCTCAGAGTTGAGAGGCGATCGCTCGAAAATCGCTGGCGAACCAGCGTCAAAAAACGGCTAGAGACGTCCGCAGCCACTACATCAACATTTAGGCCGAGCAGATGACACGTTAAATTTCCAGATCCACAACCGTAATCAAGAACTCTAAGAGGATCGGAGCCTGACCGTACCATTTGAAGAACTTGCTTAAGCATCCGGGATAGCCTTTCCTGCTCGACTTCATTGAAGATTTCCCCGTGTGACACATCGTAACTTCGTACAATTCGATCATGGACTTGAATATTAAACTTAATCTGTTCTTGGGTATCTGGAACTACAGATCTCATCTTCTCCCCTAAATTTTCCAATCAGCTCGACCAATATGGCAACCTCGGCAGACACTATGAGTACTTCACTCTATCCAGGTGCGAACGGCCTCGGACACGTGATCAACCTGCTTCTCCGTTAACTCCGCAAACATTGGAAGCGAGAGTTGTTCTCGCGCGACTTGCTCACTAATCGGAAAATCTCCCTCGCGATAGCCTAGATTTTGATACGCCTTTTGCAGGTGGATGGGGATCGGGTAGTGCATGCCGGTGTAGATTCCCGCCTCCTGAAGCGCCGCCTGAAGATGCTGCCGTGCCGGGTGAAATACGCTATAGATATGATAAACATGGCGATGCTCGGGAACTTCGGAAGTCCGGCGAATACCGGATTTACCCAGACATGCATCGTACTGGTGAGCGTGTGAACGTCGGAGATTGGTCCATCCCTCCAGATACCGCAGTTTCACACGTAAGATTGCACCCTGAATTGCATCCATCCGGTAATTGTATGCAAGCATATCGTGGTGGTATTTCTTCTCCTGACCCCAATCTCGTAATAATTTCATCTGATGGGCATAATCAGAATCGTTAGTGGTAACAATTCCACCTTCCCCATAGGCGCCCAGGTTCTTGCCAGGATAGAAGCTGAATGCCGCCATGTGTCCGATTCCTCCGACCCGCTGCCCCTTGTACTCGGCCCCGTGGGCCTGAGCCGCATCCTCGATGACAACCAAACCGTGACGCTCGGCTATCTCCATGATAGGGGCCATATCCGCAGCCTGCCCATATAGATGTACGGGTAGAATTGCTTTTGTGTTTTGAGTAATCTTCGCCTCTATTTTTGACGGGTCCAGGGTAAATGTGTCGGGATCAACATCAACGAAGACCGGAATGGCTCCGGTATAGGAAATCGCCGCGGCGGTTGCAATGAAGGTCATAGAGACAGTGATCACCTCATCGCCCGCGCCGATTCCTGCGGCAAGTAGAGCGACATGCAAAGCGCTGGTTCCCGAATTAACAGCCACCCCGTGCTCTACCCCATGGTATTTTGCAAACTCTTCCTCAAACTTCGTGACCTCTGGCCCCAATGCATATCTGGAACTACCAAGGACGCCGAGCACCGCTTCAATTATTTCTGTCTTTATCCCAAGGTACTGCGCCTTAAGATCAAGGAACGGAATAATTTCCATAGTTTTTTCCTATATAGTGTAATTTAGATTAGTTGGAGTGGCCTGTTGTCACATATCTACAGGAGCACCGCGATTACGCATCGACATGTCCGCGGCTTCCAGGATCCGGACAATTTTGAGTCCCTGCTCACCGCCGGTCAAGGGCTTCTGCTCACCTTTGAGGCAGGCTACAAAATGGTCGACCTCTACCTGTAGCGCCTCTGTGTCGTTTATCTTTGGGGACCAAAGATCTCCTGTGCGATAACTGATCAACAGCTTATGGATGTCGTCAGGGGTTTCGGTAACCGAGATACCTTTATCGTAGACCTTCACTTTCTCACTTGCCTCCAAGTCGTCGTAGATAATCATCTGCTTGCTGCCGCCGATGAGGGTCCGGCGTATCTTGGCAGGTGAAAGCCAGTTCACGTTAATGTGCGCGATAATGTCGCTTGCGAAGAATACTGTGAGGAACGCCATGTTTTCGGGTTCTCCCCGTACATGGCTAAACCCAGTGGCCGATACTGCGACGGGTTCGGCATCGAGTGCGTACACCATTACTGAGAGGTCATGAACCGCCAAATCCCACAGGACATTCACGTCGTGCTGAAAAAGGCCTAGATTCACCCGCACCGAATCATAGTACCGTAGCTTTCCGAATGACGGCTGCTGGATAATCTCGCGCATCTTTCGGACGGCCCCAGTATAGACAAATGTGTGATCTACCAAGAGAGTCAATCCTCTGCTTCCCGCCTCATCAATGAGCCTGGAAGCCTGTTCCGATGTAGTCGTTATAGGCTTCTCTATAAATACATGCTTTCCAGCCTTGAGTGCCTCCAGAGCAAAATCATAGTGGCTTGCTACAGGCGTCGCGATGACAACGGCATCAACTTCTGAATCTGCTATGAGATCCTCCGATAGTGTCGTGACTGTTACCCCTGGGTAAAGAGCTTGAACCTTTTTAAGACGTCCCTCATCCTGATCACACACAGCCACAACCCGGGTGTCCTGATTAGTCATGAAATTCCGAACTAAATTTGGCCCCCAATACCCGTACCCGATAACACCGACCTTGATCATTCGATCTCCTCTCTATAACACTGTTGATTATTAATTTTCGCTGCTTACTGAGTCCAGTCATCTCTTTTGTTCCCATCAAATAGTCTTACCTCATCCTCGCTTCTCGTTTCCTAATCCTAAAGTCGAACTTCATGGAGTAGAAGTCCGAAAAAGCCGCGCAGGCACACCGGAAACTATCGCATCAGATGGAACATCCTTAGTCACCACCGCTCCTGCTCCAACTTGTGCCCGCTCGCCGATCGTGAGCCCACACATTATGACAGCACCGCTACCTATAGAAGCTCCCTTACATACGCGAGTTGGGATCACAGACCAATCGGCCTCCGTCTGCAAGACCCCATCAACCGTTGCGCGCGGCTGCCGGTCATTGATGAACATCACACCGTGGCCCACAAAAACTTCATCTTCTATGGTTACACCCTCACAAATAAAGGTATGCGAAGAAATCTTGCAGCGAGCTCCGACTTTGGCATTCTTCTGGATTTCCACGAAGGACCCGACTTTGGTCTTGTCACCGATTTCACAGCCGTACAAGTTGACTAGATCTGGCTGGAATATTCCGACGTTTTGTCCTAACTGCACGTTGATAATTGGCATAGGTTCAATTCTTTCTTTAGAGTAAGCGGTCAGACGTATTCGACTTCAGTCGGGACCGCTCTATGGTTGCGTTATAGAGCTCATAGTATGAATTCGCCATCACCTCGGTCGTGTGGTGCGCGCGGACGTATGCTGACTGCCGCTCTGCTAACGCCTGACGATCCGTCGGTGAATGGAGAAGTTTAATTGCCTGCTCAGCCAGCTCCATAAGATCAGCACTCGACCAGATCCAGTCATTCGGTCCAGATTCGTATCCAGCCAGCAACTGAATAGCTAATACAGGCAAACCCGACAAAGCAGCCTCCAACGCCGCAATACCCGTTATTGCTCCGACATTGAGTGTAATATAGAGATCCATTATCGAAAGAGGAAGATCCGGGCGGAGAATAAGACCAGGCAAGTGAACTCTGCCTTCAAGACCATGCTCATTGACAAGCGACCGCATACGATCAAGCTCTGAGCCACCTCCTGCGATTACGAAGTGAACCTCCGGCCCAAAAGTGCGGGCTATTTCGGCAAAGATCGGCATGTAGAGCCAGGGTTGTCGTTCGGGCCGCATCCTCCCGACCGTGCCAACCACGAAGCGGCAATCATCGGGAATCCCGAGTTCTTGGCGGTAGACACGCCGTTTCGACCGATCCACATTCTCGTGGCTCGAAATCGAGATGCCGTTCGGAATAAACTCCGAATGAAGATCAGGACGGTCCAACAAGAATGCGCTCCAGTAGTCGTCCTTGGCCATGAATACAAGCGCATCTCGTCGCGAGGCCAATCGTGCGTGAAGCCATCGATGCAAAGGATGAATAGGCACTCCCACAGCGTGATATGTCTCCACGACCATAGGTCGCCTTGTTCCGGAAGCACTTCGCCACGTCCCCACCACTGAGCCGAACATCGAACCGTATGTTAGATGACAGTGAAGAATGTCCTGCTCTGCCAACCACAGACGATACCGCCACAACCACGGGAGAACGCATAGGTATTTCCCTACCCGCGAATCAACCAAATCTGATACGTACCGGACCCGAACATCCGGATGCAATACATTAGGAAGCAGCGCAGAATCGACAGGAAAAGCCGCGATGATGGAAACCTCATGCCCAGCGCGTGCTGCGTGGTTTGCGAGCTCGACCACAACCCGCTCTCCTCCTCCTTTCGTGAGGGCTGGAAGGACATGAACAATCTTCATATTTTCACCGCCTCGACTGGCTTTGATCCCTTGTACTAGAAACGATATAGAAGCGCCGTGTACTGGTCCCGCTCATGCTGGTTCAGTAATGTAGGGTCCAGCATCTTGAGTGCGCGTTGGCGAACGGAATTTCCCATTGCCTGAGCGTAATCAGAATCAATTAGAAAATGTTCCACAGCATCCGCCATCTTTTTCCACGCTCTATCAGGAACTAATTCACCCGTTATCCCCGTTTGGATAAGCTCGCCTTGCCAGTCCACATCGTAGGCCACGATAGGCGCGGCACCAAGAGCAGCCTCCGAGAGTGACCTACCAGTGATGGGAGATACGATCGTAGCGGCTAAAGGAATCATCTTGGCTAGCCATGCTTGATCTTTATTTCCGCAGAATACGACTTGGTCCTCAACTTCTAACTCCAGAGCCAACTCTTCAAGCATTGCCCTTAACTGTCCATCACCTACCATAATTGCCTTCACATCATGCCCGCACTTTCGTACCTCGGCGAGCACACGAACTACGTCCCCCGGGAGTTTAACCCTTTCCAGGCGGCCTATGTAGAGGAGAAACTGGTGCGGTTCTACGCCTAGCTGATCCATCAGGGCTCGACCGTCAGGGCGGTCCAGAGGCTCGGTAAAGTGCAGCTTATTAATAAGATTGCCATATCGGAAGATTGTCGAAAACTCAACCCGCGCTCCATTAAGCAAGGCAAAATCTAAGTTGTCCTCGTTTACACACGCCACTAGATCGGCACGTTTAAAAACGAATCTCTCAACGATCTTTTCAATCTTGCGTGTGAAAAAAAACCGCGGCTGTATCGGCTGCCCTGTGATCTCGTAGGCCTTGTCGTGGTTTCCCCCAACCCGGACAACAAGAGGGATCTTGCATAGTCGGGATAGTGCCCAACCGAAGAGCCCGAGGTACAAAGGATCTCCAACCCGGACTACACTAATTCTCTCTTTACGGATTAGTCGCATGAGACTAATGAAGATACCGATCTGGCCGATTATGAAATTCAGAGGAGACAACCCGCGTAACATAAAAAATCGCCCTACCTTCCCCTCGATGAACGTGTGCTCAGGCGATAACGTGTGTAATTCAGGCTGACCGGTCCTGCTCGTCCAAGACTTAGTGGTTACAATCGTCGCGAAAGGATGGACGGTCCAGACATGTTCAAAGAATCCCTCCAAGTCCCGACACGTAACGGAGTATTCGAGCCCTCGGGCAAGAATTGCCTCTAGGGAGAAAGACGAGTCTAGAACGAGAAGCCTTCGAGCAGGTGGAATCTTGTTTGACCTACACTTTAGCGGCACTTGTAATCGCCTCTGTTGAATAGTTGGGCTTAGTACTCAAATGGGGGATTACCCATTTTATATTGGCCACAAATCGATAAATCGTTACTAATTAAAGCCCTTCCGAGATTAAAATCGTTTCTTTATCAAGCGGGCAGGAACCCCGGCAACAATAGTATCAGGTTCTGTAATACTTTTAGTCACAACTGCCCCCGCTCCAACAATAGTTCCATCAGCAATAGAAATGCCCGCAAGAATTGTCACTTTAGCCCCAATCCAGACATTGTCACCAATTTTCACAGGTAAAAACTTTACAGTCTGTTCTTTTATCGGAATAACTGGATCATCATACGAGTGTTGTGTCGTCAATATAGAGGTACCATGAGCAATAGAAACATTATCCCCAATTTCCAAACCGCCATCGCAAGATAAAAAACAATTATGATTAATGGATACATTCTTACCAATAGATAACTTCCTATACCCATAAATATAGACCCAAGGTCTAACGATTAGGTCCTCCAATTCTTGATTCAACAGCTTCGCTAAAATGTATCGCCTTAAGCACACACAAAATTCGTAGGGCAAAGACATCAAGTTGAAGTAAACAAAGTACAGTATTTTTTGACACAGTCGTTGCATAGATAAAACGTAAGAACAGTTCGGAGACGGCGGTTCCTCGCCGCCTCCGAAGGAAAGACGGTGGGATTTCACTAGCGTCCCAAGAATGAATTCGTGTCAGTAAAAGCCAGCTTCAAGGTTCCCCAAAAATCCTGATTAAAAGTAACCCCTAAATCGGCCTGTATTTTCCTATTATCGATATCAAAATTCATGATATCCCCAACCAAAGGCTCACCATAAGAAACTAACAAGCTATGGGTTTTATCAAGGAGTTCTAACATGTTTACAGCCAGATCATTAATAGATATCTTTATTCCGGAAGCAGCATTATAGACTTCTCCCTTAGCCCGATCCGTCATAGCAGCTAACAAATTGGCATGAACTAAATCTTTAACCCAAGTGAACGAACGCACCTGGTTTCCATGCCCAAAAACAATTGGGTTCTTTTTCTCTATAATATTTCTAAGAAATATTGATACAACACCTCCAAACTCATTCGATTCTTGACGGGGTCCATAGACGTGAAAATACCGTAAAATCGTTGTATTCAGTCCATAGAGCCTGTGAAACACGTCTACATAACGCTCCCCTGCCAATTTGGAGACTCCATAGTAAGAAACCGGTGCAAGGGGGTGCTGTTCATCCGTTGGAAATATCTGAGGCTCACCATAAACTGAACCGGTCGACGCGTGTACAAATTTCTTCACATTATATTTTATCGCGTACTTTAACAAATTTAGAGTTCCGCCTGCATTAACTTCAAGATCCCTGTGAGGGTTTAATAAACAGATATTTTTCTTCGATGCTGCGTTGTTAAAAACGATATCGGCATCAGAAAACAATGCGTCCATTTCGGCATCTTCATCGCAAATATCTTTAGTAACGACATGAAAATTTGGGAATTCTTGCATGAAGGCAACATTAGTTATTTTGCCTGCTGAAAAATCATCAAGACAATAAACCTCAGCACCAAGCGATAAAAGCTCTTCACAAATGTGAGAACCTATGAAACCGGCGCCGCCGGTGACGATCACATTTTTACCCTTAAAAAAAACTGTATTCAAGCCCTTACCGATTTTTGCGCCCTCGTCAACAATGTCTGTTTTACTCACTTCTTTATAGTCCATTATTTGGACACCGTAGCAGCAAATGGATGATAGTCTCCCTTCAGACCCACCACGGTGGAAGTTCGTATTAAGTGCACTAACTCGACGCTAGGTAGCGCATCTTCCAATCCAAATCCTTGACCAGATAATATGTGCTGATAACTGGCGGTATGTAGATCCGAGAAGCCATTAGAGAACTCAACCTCTTCACCATCTACGGTAATTGCACGGTAGGTTCTCTTCCCTAACGCCTTTAAATCGTCGGGGATATATTCATATTTAAGAGATAAGAACCATCGAACACGTGCATGTTGAAACTCCAGGAAACCACTTGCAACATTATCCTGCAATATATGAACAATATTTCTTTTCAAATCGCCAAACACCCAACTAAGCATATCAAAGAAATGCACACCGAGATTCGCTACAATTCCTCCCGATTTTTTCTCATCACCTTTCCATGAAGAAAAATACCAATGCCCACGACTTGTCAAGTAAGTCAAATCTACGTCGAATACCTTTTTTGGATTTTTACTCAATTCAGAAACCACGCTCGCTTTCAGAGCAACAATACTGGGGTGTAGTCTCAGCTGAAGAATACTAAATACGCTTTTCCCAGTATCCTGCTCCAACTCTTTTAGGCTTTCTATATTCCACGGATTAACGACCAACGGTTTTTCACAAATTGCATGAGCACCACTTCTTAAAGCATAACGAATGTGTGAATCATGTAGGTAGTTAGGTGATACAATACTCACACAATAAATCTTATCTCCTTGGCGGTTGAGCAGATCAATATGCCTGTCAAATCTTTCAAACTCAGTGAAAAAATCTGCCTCCGGAAAATAGCGGTCCATAATACCGACTGAATCATTTCTATCCAGGGCAGCGACAAGGTTATTACCTGTTTCCTTGATCGCTTTCATGTGGCGAGGCGCAATGTAGCCCGCTGCACCGATCAAGGCAAAATCCTTCATTATTTTCTTATTTCCCCTAATTTTTATAATCAAATATATACGACAACTTTAGGACGCAATGAGTGACAAACATTTACATGATTACTTAACAAATACCAAGGTCACTAATACCACAGAGGATATGGTCCTCAGACAGGCTGAAATATACCTCGTGAGTCACACCCAAGATACTGCAAAACAGATCCAACGGATGCGACATCAAAGGGACCTTTATTAATGCTGTAACAAAAAATAGGGATCTTCATTTACCTATCTACTTTGCTCCTGTTGGCCATTTTCTGTAAGCTTGGGCTGATCTCAAGGATCTGCTCATATTTACCTTGTGCCACCACACGGCCTTGCTCCAACATAAAAATAAAGTCGCAGTGCTGAACTGTGGTGAGACGATGGGCTATCATAATGATGGTAAGGTCTTGATCGAGCCCTTCAATAGCGTCTATTACCGCCTTTTCGGTAGTGTTGTCCAAGGCGCTGGTGGCTTCATCAAAGATCAAGACCTTGGCCTGCCTGTATAGTGCTCGGGCAATACCGATTCGTTGGCGCTGGCCGCCGCTGAGACGGATACCACGTTCCCCAACGAAAGTGTTGTAGCCTTCCGGTCGGCTTACGATAAAGTCGTCAATCTGTGCTTGTCGAGCCGCATGTTCTACCTGTTCAAGGTCAATGGCGCCACGCGGGACACCAAAGGCGATGTTTTCGGCCAGAGTGGTATCGGCCAGATAGATACTTTGCGGCACATGGGCGATGGTTTGCTGCCAAGTTTGGACATGCTTGCCCCTGATGGCCTGCCCATCCACCAAAAGTTCGCCCTCGGTGGGTAAAAGCAGTGCCATAAGCAAGTCTAGCGTCGTACTTTTCCCGCTGCCGGTGCTGCCGACAAAACCGATCAGAGAACCCTTAGGGATGGTGAGGTTGAGGTCATCCAACACCCAAGGACCGTCACTGGTGTAACGAAACCGCACAGCATTGAAGCAAATGGTGTCCTGAAAGGACAGCGGTCCGGGGGTAGATTGCTGTCCATTCTCCGGGAGGGGCTGATCGAGCAGTTCAACGGCATCGTATAGTGAGGTATGGCTTCCAGAAATATTCGTCCAAGCGTTATAGCTTTGCTGCATGGCCGGTAGCAGACGCTGGGCTCCGAGAGCCAGCGCACCGAGTATCGGCAGGATTTCAGTAATGCCCCGCTCACCCCTGCCAAGGCCATAAGCCAGGGCAGAGATTAGAACGATCCCAAAGGCCTCCATGGCGAAGCGTGGGCTTCCGCCAATAAAAATATTGTTTCCCTGCGCACGCCGCAATGAATTGTCGGCCTCTCGGTAGACGTCGCAATAAACTTGCTGTAATCCATGCAGCAACACATCGCGAATACCACCCAGACCTTCTTGAATTACTTTGACCACCTGAGTTTGTCCATAGGCAACGCGCTGGCTGTTGCGAAGTAGGCGTCGACGTGACATCCAGGTGATCAAGCCATAACTAACGCCAGAACCGATAGCCGCAATTGAGGCGACTACGGGATCTATGGCAATCAAGACCAGTATGATGGACATCTGCATTACGATTGCGCTGACCAGAATGAGTAACTGTAGCAAGACCTTGTAAACTACAGTATCGATCTTATTCATGATGCCACTGATCACCTCGCTGCTGTTTCGGGTTACATGTACCTGGTAGGGCTGGTACAGGGTACGCCGATAGACCTCGATGCTGAGATCTGCACCGCTGGCATATGCAAGCCTAGTACTGACCCACAATAAAAGGATGCGAATTGCCCCCGCCAACAGTGCCGCGGCGGCGAACGCGATGGTGAGGGGAAAAACCAATTGATCTGCCGAGGTGATGCCCCAGACCTGCGCTATATCCGCTACGACCGGGTGCCTGAACACCCGATCAGGAGCGGTGAGTACGCTGATGAAAGGCAAGACTGCACCCAAGCTTACAACCTCCGCAAATGCACTGACTATTGTCAAGCAAAAGAGCAAACCAAATTGGCGGTGACGGCGCTGGCTGAGGTGATGCCAGAGTCGCTTCAGCAAATTTGGAAGAGTAGCAGTTGAAGTAGTTGGGGGTACTGACAAGCCGCTTCGCAACCCGTGGTCGGTTGTGGGTGTTGATTTAGGTTTCATTACTTTACCATTTACTTGTATCGAAATCGCCCGCCAGTACAAGAACCAATAGGTCAGAGTACTTAATCCAGCTCATTATTCCATCGCCCAACGCCACCACAAAGCGCTTTCTACGCAGTTAGTCGTCCGGATCGGGGCGCTGAAGCATCCGCCACGTTGCTTCCACATAATATCCCGCAAACCCCCAGTCCCTTTTCGCCTCAAGATTCCCGAGGTAGAGCTTATCCTGCAGCCCGTAGGCCTCCCGGTAATCCCTGTAATAAGCGCTATTTTCATCTACCGAGTGTCCTTTATAAAAACCTCATCCACGGGGTCAGGTCTTGAAATATTATATTTTTAACCAGCCCACTCCATCACGCGCTCAAAATCTGAAACCCGCGGTGCCTTGGCAGGCTTACTTCGCCAACACCGCCTCTTTTTTTAGTAGAGGTCATACTACTGAAATAGGCATATTAAGTAAAGGAGGTTTTACCGCTCAGACTTTCGTTCCGTCTTCATTACACCTGATTTTGGACATGCTTTTGATCTTTTTATTAAGCTTTTCAAGTAAGGTCCACTAAAACCTTGTAACGACTCAGCATGCCTAGATTTTGGCTTCGTGAGACCCATTCTTCATGGAGAGGGTTCAAGATCAAGAAGTGCAGAGCGGGACTTATCCCAGAGAAGATGACATTACCCGTTACTCAAGGATGATTACGGAAGAATTAAGAATCCGTGATGCGTGATGGGTTATTCGTTATGAGTAATCTATGAAGTGTGATAGGTGCTATTTCTTCGATATTCACGCAACCTGATATATGGCCGGACGATAGTGAGGTTTGGGAATGGGAATTCCTGAACCCTTCGCTGATTTGATCCATGCTTCTTTTGCTTTTAGGACCTCTCGCAACGCCTGCTCTGGAGTATCACCAAAGGCAGAGCAGTGAGTTAAGTCGGGAATATCAGCGATATATC
>LWDU01044583.1_pt1 | contig 20218 bp, 16 predicted proteins | sample 727161 | NCBI WGS metagenome assembly LWDU01 (sample SAMN04566230, study PRJNA314399) | hydrothermal vent metagenome | isolation source: deep sea hydrothermal plume seawater | place: Mexico: Gulf of California, Guaymas Basin | collected 2004-07-11
CACTATCTGTTAAAACTGGCAGTACAAATTTTTACAATCAGCTATTCTCTGGGTTTTCTGTCACAGGATATTTGGGAGAAATCCTTACAGCAGTGACAAATAGCTCTATGTATACTTTTGAGATGAGTCCGGTAGCAACGTTAATGGAAAAAGAATTAATAAAAAGAATGTGTTCATTAATTGGCTATCATAATGGATTTGGAACCTTTGTAACTGGAGGCAGCAATGGAAATCTACTAGGTATGCTTGCAGCAATCTATCAATTTGACCCTACATTGAAAGAAAATGGTGTTTTTGGAAGTAAAGTATTGACTGGTTTTATATCAGAAGAATCACATTATTCCTTTCTTAAAGCTGCCCATCAACTTGGTATTGGAACGAAACAAATTATAAAAGTACCTTGTGATAATAATGGCCGTATGGAACCATCAGCTTTAGAAAATTCTATTCAAAAATCTATTAATAACGGAAACCAACCGTTTTTTGTTGGTGGTACGGCAGGGTCTACAATTCAGGGCAGCTTTGATCCATTTAGTACATTGGCTGATATTTGTGAAAAATATAATCTATGGTTCCATGTTGATGCATCTTGGGGTGGATCAGCAATCATCTCATCAAAACATAATCATTTGTTGAAAGGAATTGAGCGATCTAACTCTCTTACTTGGTGTGCTCACAAAATGATGGGAATGCCTTTAATGTGCACTACAACTTTATTTAAAGATTCTTCTATATTAAAAAAAATCAATACAGTTGAAGGGACAGATTATTTATTCCATGATGATACCAATGATAATATAAACCTCGGAGAACATTCTTTACAATGTGGTAGAAGGACAGATGCGTTGAAGCTATGGCTTAGCTGGAAATATCTTGGGGATAAAGGTTTTGAAAAAAATATTGATCATATTTTTGATATGGCTTTATATGCAAAAGAAAAAATTGAATCATCAGCATTATTAAAACTAATTAATACAGTAGAATCATTAAATGTATGTTTTCAAATACAACCAAATTCTTTAGAAAGTTCAGATTGGAATCAATTTAATATTTTTGTAAGAGAAAAATTATTATCCGAAGGAAAACTAATGGTTAATTATGCGAATATTAATAGTACTACATGCATTAGGCTTGTAACATCAAATTTTAAACTAAAACAGAAGGATTTAGATTACTTCTTCTTTGAATTGGAAAAAACGGCAAATGATTTATTAACTAATTAATTTTATTTATTGTTTCCAATAATCATATACTCGATTTGTATCTCATCATTAATTTTTTTAAACAGTAAAGCAGGTCTTTCTATTCCAAAATCAGATAGCAAAATATTAAATGTACCAGATGCAATAAATCCATCAGCTAATGACAATTTTGCTATAGTATCAATCTCTTTAATAACGCCATGAAGAGATAACTTTCCATTAATAAATGCATTTTCACCTTTAATAGATATATCGTTAGAAACAAATACAACATCCGGATAATTAAAAGCCTCAAGGTAGGTTAACATATTTGAATCTCGATTTGAATTCCCACTATCAAAGGTTGAAAGGTCCACTCTCAAAGAACAACTATTTACTTTATTATCAGTAAAATTATAATTAATTACTCCATTAATATTATCAGAATGACCATCCCAATTTTTGGTATAATGATATCCATAGTATGTAATCTTACTTTTATTATTTATATCATAAGTTTGACCATAAATAACGAACGGAATGATCAGAAGAAAAATATTTTTGTTTATCATGTTAAAATGGCAAGAATGTAATTAATGCTGAAAGGGTCATTGAGCTAATTGTTAAAATAGCTGTATTGCGATGAAGTTTAAGTGCATCATTGTATGTTATATTATACTTACCAGGGTTAGATACCCTTTTACCTAAAAAGGGCAATGCTATCATGCCGCTAAAATGAATAATTGATAACCAACGATGAATTCTAATTGAATCAATTTTTTTGTTATATCGAACTGCAGGTGGAGCAGTATAGCTTAACATTGCAGATGCAAAGTAGGACCCAATTGCAATGTTACCAAGCAAAGCATGATTATTACTCATTTTAGAATAATTTGAACCTGCATTTTTTAACTTAGACCCTAAATAACCTTGGGCAAATAATAAACCTAAAGTACCTAGAGCTAATTTCTGATGTAACTGCAACATATTTTTTCTAAGGATTAATTCTCGTGGACGATCAACATTAAACAATTTTGTTTTACGTAATAAGCCATTTTCAGACCATAACAGCTTCGTTTGCAAAGGCATATTCTCTGGGAGGTCATATAAAGAACTTTTTTCATTAATATCAGGACTATCCTGACTACATAATGGAGACAACTGAAAGATAAACAAGAAAAATAAAAGTGTTTTATTATCTATTTTCATAACAACTCATATTAAATTGGATCAAACAATAATAAAAACACTTAAGGAATACAATGAGCAAAAAATTAATGTTATATGGAGCAAATGGATATACATCAAGGTTAATTATTAATGAACTAATTGGGCAAAATATTAAACCTATACTGGCAGGTAGAAATAAAGAAAAAATAAATAGTTTAGCAGATAAGCATGGATTTGATTCTTCTATTTTTTCATTAGATAATCCTGATAATATTGATAATATTTTGAAAAACATTGATGTTATAATAAATGCTGCTGGGCCATATTCATTAACAGCAAAATCTCTAATTGATAGTTGTATCCGAACAAAAACTCATTACATTGATATCACAGGAGAAATCGATGTGTTTGTTTATGCAGAGAGTAAACATGAAGAAGCTACGGATGCTGGAATAATAATTTGTCCTGGCGTTGGCTTTGATGTAATTCCCACTGATTGTATATCTTTTATGTTAAAAGATAAACTTACCGATGCTAACGAATTAAATATTTGCTTCTTTAGTGAAAATGGAAAACCAAGTATTGGAACTGCAAAGACTTCTATTGAAGGATTAAGTAATGGAGGGAGGATAAGGAAAGATGGGAAAATTGAACAAGTCCCTCTTGCTCATTCAGTAAAAGAAATTGATTATGGCCAAGGGCCAAAAATGGCAATGAGTATTCCATGGGGAGATGTAGCTACGGCTTACTATTCTACTGGAATACCAAATATAACAGTATACACACCAAGATCAGAATCGGGGATAAATAAAATTAAAAAACTACGTAAATGGCTTTTTATTTTAAAATTGAAATTTGTGCAGAATTATATAAAAAACAAAATGGAGAAAAAGATTATTAATGGCGGTGATAGTGATGAGCAAAGAGCCAAATCTAAAATGTGGGTTTGGGCTGAGGTAAAAAATAAAAAAGGAAAAATAGAATCAGGATATTTTCAGGTAGCAAATGGATATGATGTTACTGGATATGGTGCAATGTTTTTTGCCAAGAATATAATGAAAAATAAATTCGCTGGAGGATATTATACTCCTTCATTACTGCTGGGCTCAGATATTTTAGAATCATTACCGGGCTTTTCAGGAATAAAATTTTCAGATTCTTAGGATAATAATAATAATGAAAATCGGCAAATATTTTTTAGTTATATTTTTAATTTTATTTCTTTATCTAGTTGCTTGGCCAATACCAATTGATCCTGTAGCATGGACACCCCCCTCTGCCCCAGATTTAAAAGGTGAATATGCAATAAATGATTATCTGGCTTCATCAAACATAATTCATGTAAATGAATCTATTGGTCCAGAAGATGTTGATATTGATGAAAATGGGCTTTTATATGGTGGATTTTTAGATGGGAAAATTATACGATTCACTCCAGAAGGTAAAAATTTAGGAGTATTTGCTAATACAAAAGGGCGACCATTAGGTTTAGACTTTGATAATTCAGGTAATTTAATTATTGCAGATGCTTTGAAAGGACTCTTATCTATAGATATTAATGGTAATATCAAAACATTAGCTACTGAAATAGATGGTGTTCCTTTGAATTTTACTGATGATGTGGATGTGGGGCCTGATGGTATGATTTATTTTTCAGATGCTTCCGAAAAGTTTAATGTTCATAATTATAGGGGCGATCTTTGGGAACATCGTCCTCATGGTAAATTGATTAGTTACGATCCTTCAACAGAAAAATTAACTCTTCTTTTGGATAATTTATACTTTGCTAATGGTGTTGCAGTTAGTGAAAATGGTGAATTTCTTTTGTTTAACGAAACATATGATTATTCTATTAGTAAATATTGGCTACAGGGGCCAAAAGCTGGCACTCGAGAAAGAATATTTACTAATACACCGGGATTCCCAGATGGTATATCAACCGGGTCAAATGGAGTCTTTTGGATTGCAATGTTTACTCCTAGAAATGCAGAGGCAGATGCTCTCGCACCAAAACCATTTCTACGTAAAATTGTATATCGACTTCCTCTTTTCATACAACCGGCTCCAGTAAGACATGGTTTTATACTTGGAATTGACTCAAATGGAAATGTGATATATAATCTCCAAGATCCATCTCCAAATTCTTTCTCTCCTATCACAAGCGTTGAAGAAGAAAATGGAGTGTTATATTTGGGAAGTTTGAACTATCCAGGGTTTGCAAACATTAAGCGTCCTCAATAAGATCTAATCCATATTTTGATACAAGATCTATCATATTGCCAAATATGGTAAACCGTTTATCCTTTGTTTGTCCTCTAAGAAAACGTATATAAATCTGAGCTGCAATACCTATAAGCCGGTATAACCCTAATATATGATAAAAACGTATGTTAGAAATATCATAACCACTGATAGTTGCGTATTCTTCAACTAATCTATTCCTAGAATAAAAACGTTCGTCTACAGGCATTGTTGATGCTTGTTGAAATAAAACAGGATCTGAAGGTGTGCACCAATAACTAAGTAAAGATCCTAAATCACAAAGTGGGTCTCCCAGAGTACACATATCCCAATCAAAAACTGCTATAATTTTTCCTGGATCACCATCATCAAACATCACATTGTCAAGTTTATAATCATTATGTATAATACTAAACTGATTAGTATTAGGAATGTTTTTAATAAGCCAATTATATATTTCCTCTACTGAATCAAGATCTTGATGTTTTGCATTATCCCATCTTTTTTTCCACCCAGCTACTTGTCTTTCTAAAAATCCACTTGGCTTACCTAAGTTATCTAGGTCAAGATCAGAATAATCTACCTGATGAAATTCTGCTAAGGTTTTTATTAATTGTTCACTTATTAATTCCGGGCCATTTTTTTTATTATAAAAATTTTCTGGTAATTCTTTTCGTATTACTGTTCCAACTTTTCGTTCCATTATAAAAAAAGGGGAACCTATTATGTCCACATCTTCACAAAAATGCAATGCCTGTGGGGCATATGGGAAACTTTTGTGTAAAACGGAAAGAACTTTAAACTCTCTTGACATATCATGTGAAGTTGGAGCTAATGGGCCTAAAGGTGGCCTTCTCAGTACATACTGGTGTGATCCATAATCAAGAAGATATGTTAAATTAGCCTTACCTTCACCAAATTGACGTACTGAAAAATCATTTGAACTACCCTCAAGTTCACCAATTAAATATTCTCTTAGATTATTTTCATCAAAAGCCTCATCAGGTCTTACAGAAATGGTATCAGAATTAGTCAATATAATTTTTGAGTATTATTCTAGCTATTAAGTTTTTATGAATCTCATCTGCCCCATCATATATTCTTGCACCACGTTCATGGCGATACCAATATGCAAGAGGAGTATAATCTGTTATTCCTAATGCTCCATGCGCCTGAATTGCTCTATCAAGGACATTCATTAAAACATTAGCAACACAAAGTTTAATCATAGAGATTTCTTTTCTTGCTCCCTTAGTTTGAAATTCTTGTACTTTCTTTGCACAATCTATTACCATTAGTCTTGCGCCATAGATTTCTGCTGCAGATTCTGAAATCCAATTTTGGATTGTTTGCTTTTCAGCTAGAAATTGATTTGGGTTAAGCTCTCTTGTAGATACTCTTCTACACATTAGGTCTAATGCTCGCTCACAAATTCCAATCCAGCGCATACAATGATGAATTCTTCCCGGGCCCAATCTCTCTTGTGCTAGCATAAAACCTTGGCCAATATCTCCAATCATATATGTTGAAGGTATCCTGCAATCTGTAAATTTGGTTTCAGCATGGCTGTTATAATCTTCACCCTCATGACCCATGACAGGAATATTCCTAACAATTTCAAATCCTGGGTTATCCATTGGAACTACAAACATACTTGCTTTAGAATATTTATTTTCTGCATCTGGGTCTGTTACTGCCATAACAACACAAATGCTTGCTCCATCTGCTGAGCTTGTGAACCATTTATTTCCATTAATCACATAATCATTACCATCTTTAATAGCTAATGTGTCCATCCAGATTGGGTTCGAACCAGGATTTTGAGGCTCAGTCATACCAAAGCAACTGCGTATTTCTCCAGATATCAATGGAGAAAGAAACTTATTTTTTAACTCACTACTAGCACGATCCTTTAATAATTCTATATTACCAATATCTGGAGCTTGAGAGTTAAAACAATAATGACCTAATAGTGATTTACCCAAAAGTTCGCTCACACTAGCGAATTCTAATAATGAAAGGCCCATCCCTCCATGCTTTTTAGATAAATAAGGAGTCCAAAGTCCAAGTTTCTTCACCTTCTCTCTACATTCATTTAATTTAGGCAATACACTTAAGAAGCCACGCAATAAAAAGTCTTCTTCTAGTGGAATAATATCCTCTTCGACAACTTCATTAATTCTATCTAGATAATTTTCCATATAAATCTCAATATTTTAATTTTGTTACTATTACTCCGCTATTAAATCTAATGGTGCAATTATGAGAAAAATAGATTTATTTGATTGCAGATTCTTTTTCTTGGGTAAAAATACTAACAATGAGTAACACCAATGAAGAAACTAAAATCGCTGGTAATACTTCATCTAATGAAAAATAGAGTTCGCTTGGCAACCAATTCCAAAGTATCGGGAATTCCTTCCACAAAAAGGTTATAATAATTCCTGATAGTATTGAAGTTACTGCACCTTCTTTTGTAGAACGCTTCCAGAATAATGCTGCTAACAAAGCAGGAGTAATTGATGCGCCATATATTGTGTAAGCGTACAATGCTCGTTCAAAAAAACCAGCTGATTTAGAAAAACCAATAGAAACGATATATGCTAAAATTCCAAGAATAAGTACCAATAAACGACTTAAACCCACGATTTTCTTTTCAGATGCGCTTTCATTTATATATTTTAAATAAACATCTTTTATAAGAGTATTTGCAGGGATTAATAAAAAAGAATCTGCTGTCGATATAATGATACCTACAATGGTTGCAAGCATCATTGCACCTAAAAATGAAGGTAACAAATCATAAGCAGTATAAATCAGAACATACTTACCCACTTCATCTTCTATTATCAGACTTGATGCAACCCATGATGAAGCAATAATCAGTAATTCAATAATCAATACTGCAAATATCAATATAATTGTTGCTTTGGTTGCGCTTTCATGATCTTTACTTGCAGAAAATCTTTGATACATATTTGCATCTCCAAGAATTAACAGAAATGGAGGTAAGCAAAAATTGATAATATCAAAAGTGGAAAAGATACCAAAAAATTGCATATGACTAGATTTATTCATTGATTCGAAAGCTATTTCCATTCCATTAAATCCTCCAGCTTTTATCCATAGAATAGGAAAAGCGATGACAAGACTTATAGTCATAAGTATTCCATTTGCTGCATCTGTAAATGCCACACTTAATAGGCCAGCTAACATTGTATATAAAATGATAAAAATGGCTGCAATAATTGTTGCAGTTTCAATAGTAAAGAAAGGTGATTGTATTTGATTAGAAAAGACTGTATATATTACTGCTCCGCCAGCATTGTATTGATAACTTACGATCACCATATACGCAGAAACCAATGCAAATACACATAAATTTCTAGCAAATGAGCCGTATCGATCACCTATTATTTCAGGAACTGTAAATTTTTTCACATTCCGTACTTTTCCGGCAACTTTAGTTAATAGTATTATACCCATAATGCTTCCAATAGGTAACATCAATGCTGCCATTCCTATTTCATACGTTTTACCGGCATTGCCTAATATAGAACCTGTTCCAATCCATGTGGCAAGCATCGTGCCCACTAAAATCCATGGGGTTAGAGATCTACCTGCAAGTGCAAAATCTGATTGAGTATTTATTTTGCGTGATTTAACTATCCCTATACCAATCAGTATTAAGAGATATAATAAGATTACACTTAAATAAATCAATTAATTCCTACTTTACGATTATAGTTTTTATGTATTATAAGCTGTTACATTTTGAAATTACGTGGTAGATGCCCAAATTCCAAGATGGCTATGAATCCATACAAACAAATAGAGATATTATTACTTATATTATTTATCAGTTGTACTACTAAATCACAAACAGACAGTAAAATTGAAAAAGTTAAAGATGTAAAAATGAATCGTCTTGCAGATGAACAAAGTCCATATCTATTGCAACATGCAGATAACCCTGTCGATTGGTATCCATGGGGAGAAGAAGCTTTTAATAAAGCGAAAAAATTAGACCGTCCCATTTTTTTATCTATAGGTTACTCAACATGTCACTGGTGTCATGTTATGGAACATGAATCATTTGAAGATGACAGCGTGGCAAAACTATTAAATGAAAATTTTGTATCTATTAAAGTTGATCGAGAAGAATTACCTGAAATTGATCATTTATATATGTCTGTCTGTCAGGCAATGACAGGTAGAGGTGGATGGCCACTTAATATTGTAATGACACCACAGAAAGAACCATTTTTTGCAGGTACTTATTTCCCTAAAGATAGTAGAAGCGGTAGATCTGGAATGTTTCAGATATTGCCTATGATAACGGAAGCTTGGACAACAAAACGTGATGATATTATGACTTCGGTTAATCAAGTAAAAAATTATCTTGATAAAATAAACTCTAAACCTGCAGGAAATAATCTATCAGAAGAATTAATTACTTCAGCCTATGACCAATTTCGCAATGGTTTTGATGAAGAACATGGTGGCTTCTTTAGAGCACCAAAATTTCCATCTTCTCATAATTTGATATTTTTAATGAGGTATAATTATTCTTATGGCAATCAACTTGCATTGGATATGGTTATAAAAACGTTGAAACAAATGCGACTTGGTGGTATTTATGACCAAATTGGGTTTGGGTTTCATCGCTATTCTACGGATAGGCATTGGCTCGTTCCCCATTTTGAAAAAATGCTTTATGACCAAGCAATGATTGCTATGGCCTATACAGAAGCCTTTCATATAACTGGTGATAAAATTTTTGAAAGTACTACTAAAGAAATATTTAAGTATGTTTTGCGTGATTTAACAGCCTCAAATGGAGGCTTCTATTCAGCCGAAGATGCAGATAGTGAAGGGGAAGAAGGAAAATTTTATACATGGACTAAAAAAGAAGTTGAGGAAGTCTTAGGCGCCTCGTTAAGTAAAGATTTCAATAATACATTTTCAATAAAATATGAAGGCAACTTTAAAGATGAGTCAAGCGGAAAAAAGAATGCGCAAAATATCCCTCACTTAAATAATTTTGATTTTTATAATCAACCTTCGATAGAGTCTGCAAGAAAGAAATTATTTGATAAAAGAGAATATAGAGTTCATCCATTAAAGGATGATAAAATACTTAGTGATTGGAATGGTTTGATGATTGCCGCTCTTGCAAGAGCGTCCATTATATTTCAGGAACCCTCCTATCTTAAAGCAGCAAAGAAATCTTCTGAATTCGTACTAAATAAAATTTCTAAAGATGGAAAATTACTAAAAAGATTTCGAAATAATAAAGCTGCTATTAATGCCCATCTTGATGATTATGCGTTTATATCATGGGGTTTATTAGAGATATATGAAGCATCCTTCGAAGCAGAATATCTATCTAAATGTATTGATTTAATGAATATAATGGTAGATGATTATTGGGATGATAAGAATGGTGGTTTTTTTCTTGGGTCTGATCAATCTGAAAAACTTATAGTAAGGACAAAAACAGCTTATGATGGTGCAATTCCATCGGGTAATTCTGTAGCTGTAATGAATATGCTTAAACTCTCACGAATAACTGGTGATGTTAAATGGGCAGATCTTGCAGAAAAAACAATTCGAGCTTTCTCTGAAGATATACATCGTGCACCTACAGGTTATACTTTAATGCTTTCCGCATTCTTATTTGATACAAATAAATCAAAGGAGATTGTTATTGTTGGTAATGGAAAAGATGATAAAACTATAGAATTTATAAATGCAATCCGTTCAGAGTATGCTCCTCATAAAGTCTTATTGTTAAAGGATACTTCATTAAATTATAATCAATTAGAACAATTTGCAAATTGGACTAGTACACAATATAGTATTGATGAGAAGCCAACTGCATATATATGCAAAAATTTTGCATGTAATCAACCAACTAATAATTTAAAAACTGCATTAACTTTACTAAATGAATAAACCGTTTTCTACTAGAATAGGAGAGCTATTTGCTCATATTCAAGATTTATTTGATACTATTATACATATTAGTCTAAAACGTGTACAGAGAAGCAAAAAAACAAATAATAAAATAGGTAGATTCTTTTCCTTTATTTCTACTTTAGGAGATGCATATTTCAAAAAATACAAGGACATCAAATCAAATGATTCTAAATAGTAAAAAGTTATATTTGTGGGGGAAATTTTAGTATGTTTAAAATGCAGTTACACTGGCAGATAATTATAGGTTTATTACTAGGACTAATCTTCGGGATCGTTAGTGCCCTTATGGGATGGGGGCAGTTTACAACAGATTGGATAGCTCCATTTGGCACAATATTCATCCGACTATTAAAATTTATTGCAGTTCCATTAGTATTAACATCTTTAATCACTGGGGTAGCTTCATTATCTGATCTGAAAAAATTATCTAGAATTGGTGGTAAAACAATATCGATTTATATAATTACAACTGCAATATCTGTATCAATAGGTTTGGTTATTGTAAATATACTTCAACCTGGAAATAAAGTACCATATGATATGCAATCAAAATTACAAGAGACTTATCAAGCAGATGCTTCATACCGCGCTGACTCTGCACAAGAAGTAAAAGAACGTGGACCTCTGCAATTATTTATTGATATGGTACCTAGTAATTTTTTTGAAGCAGCATCAAATAATCGAAATATGTTGCAAATAGTATTTATTGCACTTCTAATCGGTATAGGATTAATTCAAATTCCAAAAAAGAAATCTAAACCTGTGTTGAATGTTTTTGAAGGCCTGAATGATGTAATAATTAAATTGGTTGATATCATCATGTTAATTGCCCCCTTAGGTGTTTTTTCTCTAATTGCACAAACAATTAACAAAGTTGCTGGGAATGATCCTAATCAAGTTATTGAATTGTTAAGCGCTCTGGGCTTCTATATGATCACCGTAATTATTGGGCTTATTGTACATATGGCAGTAACATATACTACATTGTTAAAAATCTATGTAAAAATGCCTTTAAAAACTTTCTTTACTGGTATTGGCCCTGCGCAATTACTGGCTTTTTCTACTAGCTCTAGTGGTGCAACGCTCCCTGTTACAATGGAACGATGTGAAGATGAATTAGGAGTTAGTGAAGAAGTGTCTTCATTTGTGCTTCCTATAGGAGCAACTATAAATATGGATGGTACAGCTTTATACCAAGCAGTAGCAGCAGTTTTTATTTCACAAGCTATAGGTCTTGAACTAAATCTATTAGATCAGTTAACTATAGTTGTAACAGCAGTTCTTGCATCCATTGGCACAGCTGCGGTGCCAGGAGCAGGTATTATTATGCTAGTAATTATTCTTGAAGCAATAGGTGTACCAAGTACTGGGATTGCATTAATCTTAGGCGTAGATCGCATTTTAGATATGTTGCGTACTGTTGTTAACGTTACGGGCGATGCCACTATAGCAGTTACTATTGCTGCATCTGAAGGACAATTAAGACCACCTAAAAAAATAGCAGATTAAGAAACATCCCATGATACATCTTTTGATCCTCTTAACCAGAGCTGTTTACGATGAAATTCAATTTTTGCTGGAGTTTGTAAGCATGGTTCTCCATCAACATTTATTGGCAAAGCAGGATCATGTGCAATATCAACCGGTTCATTATTTTGATTAACAGATTTTATTTCAAGTGTTCTACATTTATCTAGAGTTATTCCCCATTTACCAACATGCTTTCCCTTTTTCAAAGGCCCCATTAATAATAACATTTGCAATCTAGTAAGATTCCACGCCTTACATAAATAAGCATGGTCTTTTATTGGTGAAGCCCCTGGTGCTACCCAGTAACCACCTCCAAAAAATTCAGATAATGTAAAAACAAAAAGTGAGAAATTAATAATGACAGGGTTATCATTGTCAATTTTAATCCAAGCATTCCGTTTTCTCCATTTAAGAATTTCGGTAATTCCTAAGTAAGTATATTTTAGATTACCTTTTATCCATTTTCCTCTTTTAAGTTTCGCTCTAGATACTAAAGAAGTTATTCCTGAATCTGTTTCATGAAAAATCCAACGGACAATTCTTTGAATCAGCAGTAGGGGAAGGATAATTTTCTTCTTTAGGCATTGGTTCAGCTTCTATACGTAAAGCTCCAATATTTCTATCTACTCCATTAATAATAATATCAATGATATTATCTAAATCATCCGAGATATATCCATGTACTCTAGCAACATCATTTCCAGTTCCTGCAGGAATAATTGCTAACGGTATTTTACTGCCTCTTAATCCTGAAGATACTTCATGTACGGTCCCATCACCACCACAAGCTACTATAACTTGTATATCTGAGCGGTTTCTTAATGAATAAGCTATTTCTGAAGCATGCCCAACTCTTTCCGTTATATATAACTCAGTTGCTAATCCTTCTTTCTCAATTTTATCCTTTACCGTTTCCCATATCTTTATTGATTGACCATCCCTAGCAGCAGGATTAATTATACATGATATTATTTTCTGTGAATGATAAATTGAAGGATTGGTAGAAGAATTATCAGTATCCATTTAATGAAAACTATTTATTATAAATAAAATATCAAATTTTATTTTAACGGTATTTCTCAGATTTATAATAAAATTGTTTTCCTTTTGTACCTGGTTGAAGGATCATTTGCAGATACGGAACCCGCTCCTCATCAAATAATTCAAGACCCTTCAAAAAAGGATGATTATTTATTACCCCCACTTCACCCTGCTCTTGATGTTCAAAAAGGGCTGCCTGTAAATACAAATCTGCTATATAGATTTCATCATCTTTAGAAACAAAAGCTTGAAAGTAACGCTCGTGTCCAAGATAATCTCCAATATTGTTACAACAATTTTTCATCGTTAGAATAGAGCCATCTCTATCTGCAAATTCCAACTCATTTTTATCGCGATTAATTTCCCCATATTCTAGCTTATTATAAGAAGGTAATTTGTAATAATCAGCACTATGGTCTAGGTGTTCTTGTGATGTGCTGCCAAGTGAAAATACGTACATTGCAAATTTTGGAACACCTCTAGATAAATCAGGCGCTACCACAATAGCTGCTATTAATTCCTGAAAATCTGGAAGATGCCCAAGACCTCCTTCAGGAAAATTGAATGCAGTAATATTTAATAATGAAACTCCAGGTACAATTTCCATTGGACTTAATTCTTTGGGTAATAATGAAGATATTTGATCCGTATCTACTTCATAGAATGTTGTCATTGCATAATCAAATTCCCAAATAATCAAATTGTCTCCTGGAATATGTTCTTTCATAATATTAATCCTAATTTATATACCAAAATTAAATTCTTTTGAAGCCTCAATTAAGGCTTCTGCACATCCTTCTAATTGTTTTTTAGTATGTTCTGAAGTAACAAAAGCACGTATAATTGATTTATTTTTTTTCACTGCAGGAAACATCATAATTGAAAAATCATATCCCCTTTTCATCAAATAATCTCCAAGAGGAAGCGATTTTCTCTCATCACCAAAAATAATAGGGATCACCCATGAATGAGAAGTTCCAATATCTACTTTATCCTTTAATAAAGATCTTAGATAATCCGCATTCTCAATTATCCTTTTACGTTTTTCATCCCCATCAGTACCAGAGGCTAATTCTAGAGCTTTTATTATTCCTCCAGTAACTGCAGGATCTAAGGCACAAGAAAACATTCTTGATCTGGCATAATAATTCATATAATTAATTAAATCATTTTTTGCATAGACACATCCACCTATACCTCCAAATGATTTACTGAATGTTCCAATAAGAAGATCTACATCACCTAAAACATCAAATTCTTCAACAACTCCCTTACCTGTTGCACCTGCAATTAATAATGAATGTGCTTCATCAACAAGTATTGATGCACCGTAATTTTTAGTAACTGTAACAATATCTTTTAAATTTCCATAATCACCATCAGTGCTATAAACTCCCTCGACACACACCAATATCCTTCTGTTTTCTTTAGAAATCCTTTTCAATATTCTTTCAAGAAATTCTGCATCATTGTGCCTAAATAATTTTATAGTACCTTGTGACATAACTGCGCCATCTATTAAAGAAGCATGGGATGAGTGATCTAATACAACATAATCTCCTTTGTGAATATAACTGGAGACAACACCGATATTCGCACCATAACCAGAAGAAAATAATGAAATTCCATAGCCTTGCTGATCAAAAAAACTAGTTAGAGATTGTTCTAATTTTTTATGTATATCAAATGTTCCGTTTAGCAATGGGCTACCCGTAGCTCCTAATCCAAACTTGTCCAGAGCATCTTTAGCTGCTTGTATAACTTCAGGATGATTTGCATAACCCAAATAATTATAACTGGAGAAATTAACCAAATCATGTTCATCACCATGTATTCTACGAACACTTATTTCTGGGGTTTGAGGGGTTAAATGAGGCGTCTCAAATGTATATTTATCTGCTTCAATTATATCATCACGCCATTGATTAAATTGTTTTATTTCAGAGTGATTTTTCCCTGAACTACGTGAAAACATATCCAAAGTGAATTCAGTATACGAAGGTCGGCTTTCTTTTACTTTTTTATCTGACATATTTAATTATAAAGATTTTCTCAAATTGATAGCAACGGGAAGATTATGAAATATAAGATCAAATACCAATCAAATTAAATCATTAAAGTATACTTATATACTAAATGCTTTTTTATAATACTTTGAAAGAAAATTTACTATTTTAAATATTTCTTTCAATTTCAAAAAAAGGGGAATTTTTTTTGAAATTTCTCTATGTTCAAATAATTCAGATATAAGCAAATTACTATTCTGTAATCCGTTATGTAACTTTATTGATTCAGTAAAGGGTGATAGTGAATCATTTTTTCCATGAATAATAAAAACATTATTGTTAATCTTATTTCATTTGAACAATTATTAAAAATTATATCCATAATTCTATTTAACTCATTTGATGCATTTAATTCTATAGTGTCATTTATCAAATTTTTCTCAAAATCATCTAAATTATTAATTGCTTTATCAAATTTTTCATATTTTTCATGAATAAAATAAATTAATGCTTTTTCAATTCTTTTAGTATTATAGCCAATATCAATTTTATTTAAATAATTATGGAGCATAACTATAACACTCCAAGGATCAGGCTTTATTTTAATCACTCTACCATTATAAATAATTTTTCCATTAAACATAAATTCTATTGTAGTTCTTGCATCATAAGATGTGCCAAAAACTAGAACGGACTTTGGTTTATTTTTAGCTAAAAATGGATCTAAACAAGACTTTAATACTATAACTCCACCAAAACTTACACCTGCTATATTGATTTTATTATTATCCTCACTAAAATTATTAAATATCCATTTATAAAAATGTACAGTCCAAAGTAAAATATCTTTTGATAGTTTTAAATTAATTAAAGGTGGTATTCTAGGTAAAAAAACTTTTACACCATTTATTGCCAAAGAACGTGCTAAAGTTATCATTTTGGGATGGGATTCTCCTTTTATTGTTGCACCTGGGTATAAAATTAATATCGAACCATTTGGATGATTTGGGTCAAATACTTTTAAAGGAGTTTGTTGATTATCTAAACCAGGATAAAAGACATCGCTCTCTAAAACTGACAAAGGTGACGAATCTTCATAATGACTCAATCCTTTAATCGTTTTAATGACTGATAGAATACGATATATTGTATTCATTAAAATATAATTAGATTTATTCCCCTAATTCAGCACGGTTTCTACAAAAAGCAGTAATCCCTGTTATTCTTGCAAACCAATTACCAAAATTTGGAAACAATGCATTAATAGCTAATAAAGGTCTTAATGGTCCTGAGTTAACTATAACATCAGGCTTATTATTTTTTATTGCTTTTATTAGAGACTTAGCAACTTTTTTTGAAGAGATTGTGCCTAAAACTAGGGGAGCTTTAACTTGACTATCCGAATACATTCCAACATCGCTAACTAATCCAGGAAACAACGCAGACACACCAACTCCCGATCCATGCAACTCTTGTCTTAAGGCATCTGTAAACAAAGCTAGACCGCCTTTTGTTGCTGAATAGGTTGCGTTAAAACTTTCACCTTTTTTTGCTGCTAGCGAACAAATATTTACAATATGCCCACTATTTTGAAGTAATTCAGGTAGAAATTGTCTTGTGATTTCCATTGGAGCAATGAGGTTAACAGAAGTTATCTTTTGAACATATTCCAAAGTATAATTGTGAAAATAATTGTACTCTTCAATACCCGCATTATTAATTAATATATCTATTTTTCCAACGAGATTTTCAACTTTTGTTTTTAATTGTGATAAATTTGATACATCTGATACATCAAATGAAATACTATGAAATTTTCCACCATTCGCTTCAATATCCATTTGCGTCTTTTTTAATCCTACCTCAGAACGAGCAATTCCAATAATTTCAACACCTTCATTTGATAATGATTTTGCAATTACAGCCCCAATGCCAGACGATGCTCCGGTAAGAAGTGCAACCCTATTTTCTAATTTCTTCATTAAACTAAATTTAATTTTTAATCATATGTCTCATAATCTAATCACTTTTGAAATTAAATCCATCTTATTGCCTACTTGATATTAGTTGGATAAATTCCTTTAAGTTTTTTGATATACCTGCTTTTGAATGGTTTTTTTCAGGATCTACAATAATTATCCTTGGAGGCTGAACTCCATACTTAAAAAACAGGCCTTTTCTTTATAAAGAATCAAGGAAGTTTGCTATTTGTGGGAGGCCACCACCGTTCATAGAGCGATCCTGAAAAAACATTCACTGCAGGTAGCTATAATAGAAGGCCTCATTAATTTTATGAGGCCTTCTTATTAAGATTTATTTAAAATCTTTTGTATTCTCTCTTTCGACCCTTTTATTTTGAGATTAATTCTATCATCTTGATAATTACGATCTAATACTTCAACGTTTCTTTGCGCCATCGATATTTGTCTAGCTTCCGAATAAGGAAAACTAATCTCGATTATCTCATATTCTTCATTCATAATATTAATTATCCTGTTAATTAATTTATTAATACGTAGATAATCTATTGCGGAAACCATAACAGCATCAGGATAGTTATTCTTTAAATATTTAATTCTATTTCTTGTTGTTACTAAATCTATTTTATTTAATACTATAATAGTTTTTATATCATCTGCACCCAATTCATTTAAAACATTATTTATTGTATGCATATGTTCTTTAATTTGATTTGATGAAGCATCTAAAACTATCAGGAATAAATCTGATTCAACTACTTCAAATAATGTACTCCTGAAACTGGCAACTAAATCATGAGGTAATTTTCTAATGAACCCAACAGTATCACTTAATAAAATAGAGTGATGCTTATCAAGATGAACTTTTCTTACAGTTGTATCAAGGGTTGCAAACAACTGATTTTGTATATATACATCTTCACCTGATAAACATTTCATTAGACTAGATTTTCCTGCATTTGTATATCCAACTAAAGATACTCTATATTTATTAATTCTCAATTTACTCTGAATTCGTCGTTCCTTTTCAATTTGAAGAAGCTCCTTTTTTAATTTAGAAATCCGTTGACGAATTAAGCGTCTATCAATCTCAATTTGTGATTCCCCCATACCGGCGCGAGTTCCAATTCCACCCATCTGTCTTTCTAAATGTGACCATTGTTTAGATAAACGCGGTAACACATACTCTAAATGAGCTAATTCAACTTGCGTTTTTGATTCTCGAGTTTTTGCATGTTTACTAAAAATATCTAATATCAATCCATTGCGGTCAATTATTTTTATTTCTTTTGTAAGCTTTAAGAAATTTTTAATCTGACTAGGGGTTAGTTCATCATCAAAAATGATCAATTTTACTTTAAGCTCTTTAGCTTGTTCTATAATTTGTAAAGCCTTGCCTTTACCAACAAAATATTGAGAATTAATTTTTTTTATTGATTGATAGATTTGGCCGACTACTATTACTCCTGAAGTTTCAGCTAAAAGCTTAAGTTCATCAAGATGTTCGGTTAAAGTTTCTGAATCTTGCTCATTACTTAGGACTCCAATAAGCAGTGCTCTTTCAAGATTAAGAAAATTATTATTTTTCAAAAATCACTCTATATTAGTTTTTAATCTATCTTTACTCGGAATCCCTAGTATCGATTCTAATACTAGACAAGTTAAAGCAATAATTAATAAAAGTCTCCAAATTGACTTTCCATATCTAATATCTTTCAAAATATTACTAAAATTCTTATCTGATTCAATAATTCTAATTTTATCCATAGATAAACTTTTTAAAATAGATATGCTCTCATTAATTGTGGAAGGCAATTCATTAGGAGATAGTATTGTTGAAAATGAAGAAAAATACTCTCCATTCGTATATACATTATATGATCCTAATTCTTTAGTATGAATAATCTGTATTTTTTCATTAGTGTAATCAGGTATTAATTTAATTTCTTTATTACTTGGTGAAATTACTATCCAGTCATCATTTATATCTTGTCCTCTTATATCTATAGTTTTTATATCACCAACTAAAATAGCCTTTGTATTGAATTCCTTAGTTGCAAGAAAAATAAGCATACGGTGTAAAACAGGCACAAGCAATCCTTTGATAGTAAAATCATTCCATCTAAGATTTAACTTTGATGTAAAAGTGAACCCTGCGCTACCAAATGAACTTGATTCAATTAATAATGGGTGACCATTACTTAATTTTATAAGAGGTAAATGATTAGATTGTAAACGTACTTTATTATAAGAAAATACTTGCGGTAATTCATCTCCTAATTTTACTATATCCAAATCAGTAAAAAGAAAATTATTCTTTTCAACAATCGTGGTTGAAAAGAAGGATTCGCCCTCCAAGCTTACCTTTTGAAGCAATTCTGGAAGTTTCAACAAAGAAGGCCATAAAAGAGGTTCAGATTGCTCTAACTCATTTCCAGCAAACCAGATTAATCCTCCTCCCCGCACAAGGAACCTTTGAATATCTTCTATTGATGCAGAAGTTAGTTTTGGACAATCATGAATCAATAAAATATCAAAATTGTTTAAAAATATTCTATCCATATTTGACGATAATTTTTTATCAATATGAAGTAATCCGGTATTACCAGTTATTGCATTTAAAGCTAGATCAAGAAGGAATAAATCATCTTTAGACTTACTAATAATTTTTACAGCTATTTGATTTGGAATAACTAAATCAAAGTTTCGATAATTATCTAATAAATAATCATCATCAGGAATAACTATTTTTCCATTTATAATTCCAGTTTTTCCTGGAAAAACTTGAAACATAAAATCCTTATATTTATTTGGTTCAAACTGACTAACAACTTGTCCAACACGCTCATTATTTAAAAATAATTCAATAGGAATATTTTTTACTTCATTTATACCATTATTACCAAGATTGGTATTTAATTTTATTAGATGATTAGGTAACTTAATTTCACTTAATATATCTACACTTTTGATAGAAATATTATTATTTACATTTGGCTGGTCAATACAATAAAAGGTCCATTTATCGTAATTTAAAAGACTATCTGCTTCAATTTTAGGGGTTGTTTGAAAGTCGCTAAAAATATAA
>LWDU01042021.1_pt1 | contig 20214 bp, 24 predicted proteins | sample 727161 | NCBI WGS metagenome assembly LWDU01 (sample SAMN04566230, study PRJNA314399) | hydrothermal vent metagenome | isolation source: deep sea hydrothermal plume seawater | place: Mexico: Gulf of California, Guaymas Basin | collected 2004-07-11
CGCGTTCAACGGCGCGTTATAGGCATCGTTTGGTTAAAAATAACACCATCACACAATGCAGGGCGAAATAATGTCGTCATGCAAAGGTCTCAAGGTATAAGTTTTATTGAAATAGTTTAAAAATAAAATCTATTGTGTCAGCTTTAATTCTAACCTGCCCACGAATAATTTATACTACGACAACTTTAATAGTTCTTTCACGCAATGAACCCTGATTTAGCCCTTTTACAGCCCTATCCTTTTGAGAAATTAGCTCAGTTGAAGAGTTGCGTCACACCACCTGCTCACTTGAGCCATATTGCGCTGTCCGTTGGTGAACCCAAACACCCTACTCCACATATTATTACGGAAGCGTTGCTTGAACATTTGCATGGCTTTGGCCAATACCCAACCACTCGCGGGCTTGATTCATTAAGAGAAAGCATCGCTAGTTGGATATGCCAGCGTTTTAATATTAAAACGACTGACATCAGCCCACACGACCACGTGCTACCTGTTAGCGGTACACGTGAAGCATTATTCTCGTTTGCTCAATGCATTATTGATAAAACTGAACGAGGCGTTGTGGCGATGCCAAACCCGTTCTACCAAATTTATGAAGGAGCGGCGCTGTTAGCCGGCGCTGAACCACACTTTATTAATTGCGACGAAAGTAATAACTACTTACCAGACTACGACGCGGTAGATGAGTCCGTTTGGAAGCGCTGCCAATTGCTCTACATTTGCAATCCGGGCAACCCCAGTGGCGCAGTGCACAGTAACGCGCAATTGCGACATCTCATCAAACTTGCCCACCGCTACAATTTTGTGATTGCAGCGGATGAATGTTATTCAGAAATTTACCCTGAAAATGGCACTAAACCCTCAGGTTTATTACAGGCTAGCGCCGCGATGGGTAACAAAAATTTCGCGCGCTGCGTGGTGTTTCATAGTTTATCTAAACGCTCTAATGCACCCGGCCTACGCTCTGGCTTTGTCGCTGGCGACCCAAGTGTTATAAATGAGTATTTCCGTTACCGTACATACCACGGGTGCACAATGCCTGTGCCTACTCAACACGCTAGCATTGCCGCTTGGTCGGATGAGAGACACGTAGAACACAACAGAGCCCTGTACCAACAAAAATTCACCAGTGTTATCGACATCGTTGGTGATAGTATGGAACTCAATAGACCGGATGCCGGTTTTTACCTATGGGCGAAAACGCCTATAGCTGATGACCTTTTCGCACAAAAACTATACGAGCAACAAAATATTACTGTATTGCCAGGCCAATACCTGTCACGTGATACCGAACAAGGAAATCCCGGAAAAAATCACGTGCGTATGGCGCTCGTCGCACCCGTTGAAGAATGCATAGACGCCGCCAACCGAATCAAACAATTTATTCAATCACTCTAATCACAATTAATTAACATAGGAAAAACCATGTCAAACCTAGAAAACATCATTAACGACGCCTTTGAAAACCGCGCAGATTTCGATTCTAAAACCGTTTCAGCTGAAATACGCAGCGCTGTTGAACAAGCACTCGCTATGTTAGATAGCGGTGAAGGCCGTGTAGCCGAGAAGAAAGGCGACGAATGGATCGTTAACCAATGGCTAAAAAAAGCAGTTTTACTGTCATTCAAAATTAACGATAACCGCCTTATGGAAGGTGGTGGCGATGAAAACCGTTACTACGATAAAGTAGAAACTAAATTTGCCAATTACACAGAAGAAGACTTCAAAAAAGGCGGCATGCGTGCTGTGCCGGGTTGCGTTGTTCGCGCTGGCTCATACATCGCACCTAACGTGGTACTTATGCCTTCATTCGTTAACATTGGCGCGTATGTAGATAGCGGCAGTATGGTTGATGGCTGGGTAACCGTTGGGTCTTGCGCACAAATTGGCAAAAACGTTCATTTATCAGGCGGCGTAGGCATTGGTGGCGTATTAGAACCCTTACAAGCTGGCCCAACCATTATTGAAGACAACTGTTTTATCGGCGCACGTTCAGAAGTCGTTGAAGGCGTTATCGTTGGTGAAGGTTCTGTCATCTCAATGGGTGTGTATATTGGTCAAAGCACAAAAATTTACAACCGTATGACGGGCGAAACCATGTACGGTCGCGTTCCTCCTTATTCTGTTGTTGTACCGGGCAACTTGCCTTCAAAAGACGGATCACACAGCTTATATGCCGCTATCATTATCAAAACGGTTGATGAAAAAACCCGCAGCAAAACCGGCTTAAACGACTTGTTAAGGGATTAATATGTCCGTCGTTATGTACGGTATCAAAAACTGCGACACCATCAAGAAAGCCAGAAAGTGGCTGGATACAAACGGTGTTGAGTTTACTTTTCATGATTACCGAAAAGACGGCCTAACTGACGAGCTTTTGAAGTCACTTGAATCGTCCCTAGGTTGGGAAGCCATGGTGAATAAACGCGGCACTACATGGCGTAAACTACCAGACGAAACGAAAGATGCTATGGACAAAGAGCTTGCTGTACAAACGATGTTAGACAACCCAGCCATCATCAAGCGCCCTATTCTCAATACCGGAGAAGTGCTTGAATTGGGTTTTTCAGACTCAGCCTACCAGCAACTGTTCACATCATGAGCGAAACGCTAACACTCACCCAAGCGCTACTTAAAAAAGCATCCCTAACACCGGAAGATGCCGGCTGTATGGATTTAATGGCCGACTATCTTCAGCAACGGGGCTTTGCAATTGAGTGGATGAACTTTGGTGATACCAAAAACCTATGGGCGCGCCGTGGTAATACATCACCTTTATTTGCTTTTGCTGGCCATACCGATGTGGTTCCCACAGGACCATTGGATGAATGGCACGCACCGCCGTTCGAACCTACTATTAAGGACGGTCTAATTTACGCCCGTGGTGCAGCTGATATGAAAGGCAGCCTAGCGGCTATGATGACGGCCTGTGACACCTTTATTGCTCAGCATGATGCTCACGCAGGCTCTATTGCCTTTTTAATCACCAGCGATGAAGAAGGTCCCGCAACCAATGGCACAATAAAAGTAATGGAAGCGTTAGAAGCACGCGGTGAACATATTGATTACTGCATTGTAGGCGAACCATCCAGCCATAAAACCTTTGGCGATATGGTGCGCGTTGGCCGCCGTGGTTCAATTAACGGTTACCTAACGCTGATTGGTAAACAAGGGCACGTAGCCTATCCTGAGTTAGTTGAAAACCCGATTCACGCATTAGCGCCAATTCTTTCTAGCTTAACCACTGAAATTTGGGACGAAGGCAACGAATACTTCCCGTCCACTAGTTTCCAAATATCCAACATCAATGCCGGCACAGGGGTAACAAACGTCGTCCCCGGTGAATTAAAACTAGTCTTTAATTTGCGCTTTTCAAGCGAGCTCACGCCCGAAGTGATAAAAAGCCGCGTGACCCATATTGTTGACCAACAGTCAGATGACTATGAAATCACTTGGCAGCTCTCTGGCCTACCCTTTATTACCAAACGTGGTGAACTAACCGACGCCGTTATAAAAGCTGTGCAAGACGTTGCTGGCATAACGCCTGAATTATCAACTGGCGGCGGTACATCAGACGGTCGCTTCATCGCACCCTATGGCGTGCAACTGATAGAGCTAGGCCCCATCAACGAAACCATTCACAAAATAAACGAATGTGTGAGTATTGACGATTTAGACAGCCTGTCCATTACCTATCATAAAGTTTTAGAGAACATTTTACTTTAACTAAACATTTTAACTGTCTGATTAATATGGAATATGATTACGATTTAATTTCAATTGGCGGCGGTAGTGGTGGCATTGCTGGCGCTAACAGAGCGGCCTCTTACGGCGCTAAATGCGCGGTGATTGAACAAGCACGATTAGGCGGCACCTGCGTTAATGTCGGTTGCGTACCGAAAAAAATCATGTGGTTTGCCGCTACAACCGCAGACACCATTCACGCAGCTAAAAACTACGGCTTTGATGCCTCACTGAATAGCTTTAATTGGAGCGAACTAAAGCAAAAACGCGATGCCTATATCGTCCGCTTAAATGGCATTTACGCAAATAACTTAAACAAAAACAGTGTGGATAGCATTGAAGGCACTGCCACGTTTATTGATACCCACACCATTGAGGTAAACGGCAAACGAATCACCGCTGAACGTTTTCTAATCGCCACAGGTGGCAAACCATCGATACCGGACATACCGGGCGCTGAATACGGCATCACCTCCGATGGTTTCTTTGAACTCGAACATCAACCAAAAAAAGTCGCTGTTATTGGCGCGGGTTTTATCGCCGTTGAACTGGCAGGCGTATTTCAAGCGCTTGGCACTCAAGTCAGCCTTGTTATACGTGGTGATCACGCGCTTAGACAATTCGACAGCATGCTCGGCACAGAACTAGCCAAAGCCATGGCTCACCAAGGTATTCAGCTCGAAATCAATACCTCCCCTACTTCAATTCAAAAGAACGCCAACGGCAAGCTGACAATCCATACCAAAAGCGGCGCACTAGACGGCGAGTTTGATGAAATACTATGGGCTATTGGACGCCACGCCAATACAGAATCACTAGGGCTTGAAAATGCAGGCCTAAGCACTAATAGCCGTGGCTTTATAGACACCGACGAATGGCAAAAAACCACGCAAGACCATATTTTCTCTGTTGGTGATGTCACCGGCAGAATCGCACTCACACCTGTTGCCATCGCTGCCGCACGCCGCCTAAGCGACCGCTTATTCAACGGCCAGCATGATAGAAAGTTAGACTACAATCTAGTTCCCAGCGTAATTTTTTCGCACCCCGCCATTGGCACTGTTGGCATCACAGAGCAACAAGCTAATGCACAATACCCAGACGATGTGAAAATTTACACGTCCACCTTCAACCCCATGACGCAAGCCCTATCAGCAACAAAACAACCCACCACCATGAAGCTTGTAACGGTTGGTAAAGAAGAAAAAGTTGTCGGCTGCCACTTGTTCGGACAAGACTCAGATGAAATACTACAAGGCTTTGCCGTGGCAATTAAAATGGGTGCAACAAAACAAGACTTTGACGATATTGTGGCCATTCATCCAACCAATGCGGAAGAATTGGTAACAATGACGTAACGTATTGTCCAAGGCTGATTATTTTAACCTTCGTATAGATTATTTTAACCTTCGTATAAAAGTGTTAAAATACTTATAGATAACGCATTAAGGCGTGAGAAAATAGCGAAAAAGTACAGGTAAGCCGTTAAATTTTCGAAAACTGTGGCCTGTCTCGGTTTTCGCGTTGTACAATCTCTATCTAAACCTATCACTTTTATATTCGGACCGGTGAATTCGAATATAATTTTTTAAATTTCACCAACAACATGAGTAAAAAAAATGAGTAAAGGTACAGTTAAGTGGTTCAATGCCGACAAAGGTTTCGGTTTCATTACACCTGAAGATGGCGGTAAAGATTTATTTGTTCATCATTCAGAAATTCAAGCGGACGGTGGATACGCATCATTAAATGATGGCCAGTCTGTTGAATTTGAAATTGGCCAAGGTCAAAAAGGCCCTTGTGCAAATAAAGTGGTTGCCGTTTAGTCTGCAATACATAACAAATTAAGTAGGGGTACGCTGAATCGCGCGCCCCTTCTTGATGCGTTATAGGTTTATTTTTACTATTAACGACAATTAAATTAATGTAAGAGAATACTAATGGCAAAAACTAATTATTCGTTCGAAAAACGTCAAAAAGAAATTGCAAAAAAGAAAAAAAAGGAAGAAAAACGCCTAAAAAAATTAGGTAAAGATACTGAAGAAGGTCAAACCGATGAAGATACCTCTATCGATAGCACTGAATAAGTAAAGAGCAAAAATACAAGGCTTCAACCCTTCATTTCTGGCAACGTTTTCCGTTCCTTCTCACGCCTTTCATCTACGTCCTGTAGACCAAAGAGCAACTCACCAAAATCCAAAGGTATAAACCACCTTAAGCGACTAAAACAAATCCGCTAAGTGGGACTAAAAGGCGAAAGCTTTTTAAATATCAAACAGTTAAGCTAACGGCTTAATACCCTAGTGTATCGATTCGTTTTTCTTTGCTTTCTTCGCTGCCTTCTTTTCTTTTGGCGTTAAAAGGGCTTTCTTTTTAACACTTTTTTTGCTGTCTTGTCCTTTGCTCATAATATTTACCTCTAGCTATAAATGCATTAACCTAAAGTCAGTTTGAGCCAACCTAAGGACTATTCCTAGGCATTGAGATCAGTGCAGTCTGTGATGTCGATACATAGAAACATCAGTATGCCCCTTATGAAGAGCAACTGAAAGCGGTTATTGTGATTAGGTTTAAAACTACGGGCTCAGCTCGCTGCCCCTTTACGCCTTTTCTCGCCAACTTCAAACGCGGCTAACTGTTCGGGTGTTGCTGGTTTCTGATATTTCTCTTTAAACTCGGTAAATGGCATGCCGTATACCACTTCTCGCGCCGCATCGTAGTCCATACCTGCTCCGCGCTCATTGGCTTCTGCCATGTACCATTTTGAAAAACAGTTTCTGCAAAAGTCTGCCAAATTCATTAAATCGATGTTTTGCACATCGGTATGCGTTTGGAAGTGTTTGATGATGCGTCTAAACGCCGCGGCTTCTATTTCTAGTTGTGTTTGTTGATCCATGTTCTTCTCCGTTTACGGTAAGTGAGGTTGTTCTAAATAATCGTGTGACTGCATTTCAAGCAATCGACTGATGGTGCGTTCAAATTGAAACGCGAGTTTATTGCCTTGGTATAGTTTTTCTGCAGATACTTCGGCGGATATGATTAATTTAACATTGTGGTCATATAATTCATCTACCAGATTAATGAAGCGATTCGCGAGGTCATTTGTCATGTCATTCATCACCGCCACATTTGAAACGAACACGGTGTGGTAACAACGTGAAATCTCGATATAATCTGCAGCGCCACGTGGAATATCACAAATGGCTTGATAATCAAACCACACCACGCCTTCAGCGCAATGTATCACGTCAACTAAACGCCCTTCTATTTCAAGCGAAGACTCAGGCTCTACATCGCTTTCTGTCATTTTATTAAATAACGCCTGCAATACTGGGTGCGCTTGTTCATCCAGCGGTGAATGATAAATCTCTGCCTGTTCAAGTTCACGCAAACGATAATCCGTTCCGCTGTCTAGCTTTAACACATCGCAGTGAGTTTTTAATGCTTCAATTGCGGGTAAAAAACGTGCGCGTTGTAGACCATTTTTATACAAGCCATCCGGTTCAATATTAGAGGTGGCGACAAGGCAAATACCACGTTTAAATAACGCTTCAAATAACCGCCCCAACAGCATCGCATCGGTTATGTCAGATACAAAAAACTCATCAAAACAAAGCACACGGCAATCTGCTGCAATTTGATCGGCAACCAGTTGAAGCGGATCTTCTACATTGTTAATACGCCTTAATTGCTGATGAACCTTTTGCATAAAACGGTGAAAATGGGTTCGTTGTTTATTCTCAAAAGGTAGAGCGTCATAAAAAATATCCATTAAATAAGTTTTACCCTGCCCCACGCCACCCCACAAATACAAACCTTTGGGCGTAACAGCAACAGTGCTTGATGCGGCCTTAAACTTAGCGAAAAAACCTTTTTTAGCCGGCACTTTTGTAACGACCGGTTCACACAACTGAGCATACAAATCACTTAAACGTAACACCACCGCCATTTGCGCATCATCTTTTATAAAACCGTGCTCTGTTTGATCGAACAAATAGCGCTCTAATGGGCTCATAGTGAAAATTGATTAAATGTGTTAAATTGTACGGATAAACTGGAGTAAAATACTCTACGACTCAAATTAGCTCATCGCCCAATTGTAACAATTATTGACCATGATCATCCAAGCAAATTTAGCCAGTGTTAACTTAGCAACCACGCCAAAGAAGGTGCTGAGTACGCCACCAAAGCCTAATGATGATGTTGAGCGTAAGCTGTCTGAGAAAAACCAAGCCACCAGTCAGTCAACATCCATTAAGGCGGAGCGTACCGAACTCTTTGAGCAAGTCGAAGCAACTGAAAATGGGCAGAAGGCAAACTTCCGTACCAGCAGCGAAGAAAATCGTAACCAACAATTTATTCAGACTTATCTAGATACAAAAGCGTTAGAAGACCAAGAGCTTCGTGATGAACTTCACGAACAAATTGGTATAGACCTCGTCGTCTAAGTACCCGAGCTCCAGCACATGAAGTTTTTATTCGATTTTTTTCCTATCTTGCTTTTTTATATTGCCTTTAAGTGGCAAGGTATTTACATTGCCGTTATCGTTGCAATTGCCGCATCAGCCATCCAACTATCTTATTCTTGGTTAAAACATAAACGCGTTGAGAAAACTCACATTATTACCTTTGTAATCATCGCAATTTCAGGTGGCGCAACCCTTTATTTGCAAGATGAAATGTTCTTCAAATGGAAGCCAACCATCATCAACTGGCTTTTTGGCCTGGCCTGCATTGGCAGCCAATTTATTGGCAAAGAGCCTATTATCAAACGACTAATGAGTGATAACCTTTCGCTCCCAAATAATATTTGGTTAAAACTGAACACTCTCTGGGCATGTTTTTTTATTTTTATGGGCGCGGCCAATTTAGCTGTTGTTTACAATTTCGACACCGACACTTGGGCAGACTTTAAATTATTTGGAATGCTGGGTTTAACGTTACTTTTTGTTATTACCCAAGGTTTTTATTTAATGAAATATATCGAAGAACCCGACAAACAACACGAGCCAACTAAGCAGGATAAATAAAACATGACCAACCGCACCGACATTATCAACAACACATTAAGCGAAGCGCTTCAGCCTACATTCATTCAAGTATTGGATGATAGCCAAGCTCATGCAGGGCATGAGGGTGCAAAATCTGGTGGTGGACATTTTTACCTCACCATCGTTACTAACGAGTTCGAAGGGTTATCACGGATTAAACGTCACCAGTTAATTTACAAAGCACTTGGCGATATGATGAAACACGACATCCACGCACTCAGCATCAAAGCATTCACCCCAAAAGAACAACCTCAACCACAGGAGATTTAAATGAAGGTTTCACGCTCTATTCTTGCTTCAATTGTATTAATGACCATTACTCAAATGGCGCTCGCTAATGACGACCCAACTATCGCGACTGTTAATGGTCAGGAATTGAAAAAGTCCATGCTTCAGTTTTATGCATTAGAACGACGCCAAGTAGACCCTAAGGGAAATATTCCTGCTGATAAGCTGGTTGACGATATCGTCAACATGCAGCTTTTAAAAGAAGAAGCCATTAAGAAAAAGCTCAACACCGCCTCTGAATTTAAAGCCAGAATGGAATTCATTAATTTAAGCATGCTCTCGCAAGTGGCAATGATTGACTTTTTAGACAACAACCCCATCCCTGAAAAGCGCTTAAGACAAGAATATGACGCGCGAATTGGTGATATGAAAGTGACCGAAATTAAAGCCAGCCACATTCTAGTAAAAGAAGAATCCATAGCGAAAGAAGTGATTGAAAAACTAAACAAGGGCGAGAAATTTGCTGCTTTAGCCAAATCATATTCAACAGGCCCTACAGGACCTAAAGGTGGAGATTTAGGTTGGTTCACTCCTCAACGCATGGTGCCTGAATTTTCACAAGCTGTGCTTGCAATGAAAGACAACGAATACACCAAGCAGGCTGTACGCACACAGTTTGGCTGGCACATTATTTTACGTACTGGCCAACGTGAAGGTACGCCACCTACGTTCGAAGAAGTAAAGCCAAATATTACCGCTGCACTTGAACAAGAGCACATTCAAAAACACATCAATGAATTACGCAAAAGCGCCAACATCAGTGTCGATGCGAAAAGTGCTGTGAACTAAACTAGCCATATCAACTGACACTAAAAAGGCCCTCTAGTACGAGGGCCTTTTTAGTTTCTTTATACAAAACAGAACATCTAGTCATCAATAATCAACATTATTTTAAATGCAAACCAATTCCCTCCCAGCATCTGTGACTAGATAAAAAAATCAAATTATGTTATTTTTCGCGGTTCTAAAATATCAGTGGCTAGGAAAAATAATGCGAATAATTCTTTTGGGCGGCCCAGGTTCAGGCAAAGGCACACAATCTCAATTCATTACCGAAAAATTTGGCATCCCTCAAATTTCAACAGGCGATATGCTACGTGCAGCTGTTAAAGCAGGCACACCGTTAGGCGTTGAAGCAAAAAAGGTCATGGGTGCTGGCGGCCTTGTGTCAGATGAAATTATTTTGGGCCTAATTCAAGAAAGGCTTGCGGAAAATGATTGCGCTAACGGATTTTTACTGGATGGTTTTCCGCGCACTGTTCCCCAAGCAACAGGCTTAGCAAACATGGGCATTGACGTTGACCACGTTGTAGAAATAGCTGTAGATGACGAAGAAATTGTACGCCGTATGGCTGGCAGGCGCGTCCACTTAGATTCTGGCAGAACCTACCACCTCATATATAACCCACCAAAACAAGAAGGTCTTGACGATGTTACCGGCGAAGCGTTAATTCAACGTGATGATGACAAGGAAAACATCGTTAGAGACAGGCTAACAACTTATCACACTCAAACATCCCCTCTCATTGATTTTTATAGCAAGGCGGCTGAATCAAGCCCTGTTAAATTCAATACCATTGAGGGTGTTGGTAGTGTCCAAGACATTAAAGCTAGAATGTTTGGCGCACTAACTAGCTAAACAGGTAGTACCCGTCAGAACACTATCTGGCCAAAGCGTAACCGACGTCATCTCATTAATTATGAGGTGACGTTTTTAATTTAGATTAATACTTTCCATAGGAACAAACTTAAATGAAAACATACGACGTTGCTGTTGTCGGTGCCACAGGCGCTGTAGGCGAAACCATGCTGTCAATTCTTGAACAAAGAAACTTCCCTGTAGGGAACCTTTACCCACTCGCCAGCAGCCGTTCTGCCGGTGGGAGCATCCAATTCAAGGGAAAAAATGTAAAAATAGGCAATCTAGCGGATTTTGATTTCAGCAAAGTACAGATTGGCTTGTTTTCAGCGGGCGGTTCCGTTTCTGCTGAATATGCACCCAAAGCTGCCGCTGCGGGTTGCGTTGTTATCGACAACACATCCCACTTTCGCTATGACGACGACATCCCTCTGGTTGTTCCAGAAGTAAACCCAGAAGCAATCGCTCAACATACCAACAGAGGCATCATCGCTAACCCAAACTGCTCTACTATCCAAATGTTAGTGGCACTAAAACCTATATACGACGCCGTTGGCCTAGAACGTATTAATGTCTCAACCTACCAAGCTGTTTCCGGCACCGGCAAAAGCGCCATTGAAGAGTTAGCTGGCCAAACCGCCAAACTATTAAATGGCAAACAAGCGGAAGCCAAGGTTTACCCAAAACAAATTGCCTTTAACGTGCTGCCCCAAATTGACGTTTTTCTTGAAAACGGCTACACCAAAGAAGAAATGAAAATGGTTTGGGAAACCAATAAAATTTTTAATGATGACTCAATAAAAGTGAACCCAACAGCCGTTCGCGTGCCGGTTTTTTATGGCCATTCAGAAGCATTACACATTGAAACAAAAGAAAAAATTAGTGCTAAACAAGTACGTGAATTAATGTCGAATTTTGAAGGTATCACCTTAATGGATGATCGCATAGACGGTGGCTACGCAACAGCTGTAACAGAGTCCGCGGGTAATGATGATGTATATGTCAGCCGAATTAGAGAAGATATTTCGCACCCTAAAGGCATCAACATGTGGGTCGTTGCAGACAATGTTCGCAAAGGCGCGGCGTTAAATAGCGTGCAAATTGCTGAAATATTGGTAAAAAAATATCTTTAGACTATAGTTACCGTTAACTTTAAATTTCAACATTCTACGTTTTTTAAGGAATTAAAACTATCGTTAGATTAGGAGAAACAAATGAACAAATCAACTAAGGTCGTCGCCGCTTTCTGCTTACTCAATTCTGCAAATATTTACGCACTTGGTATAGGTGAGATAGAAACTCATTCGGCTTTAAATCAAATGTTGAAGGCGCAAATTTCATTGGTGGGTTCAAAAAATGAGGACCCTAGCAACCTCATCATTAAAATTGCCTCTAGAGAAAATTTTAACAAAGCCGGTATCGACAGACCTCACTATTTAACACAACTTAAATTCACACCAGTTTTAGGAAAAGATGGTGAAATCCGTATCAACGTATCATCAAAAGCAACCATCAAAGAACCTTTTGTAAACTTCATCTTGGAAGTTGAATGGCCACAAGGTAGGACATTAAAAGAATTTACGATTTTGTTAGACCCTCCAATCACCATGGCTGACGTGAGAGCAACGCCGCTTGAGTTGCCAAAATCACCCATTATGACACCAACGACGCCCGTAACAAGTACTCAAGTTACAACATACATAGCCCCTGCCGTACAACAAGCTCCGCCTAAAGAATACGGCCCCACTAAAAGTATAGATACCATGTGGGGCATTGCTAAAAAATTAATCGAAACCGACCATACCGTGACACACCAACAAATGATATTGGCGTTGTACGATAATAATCCGAAAGCTTTCTATAAAAACAATATCAATGCTTTAAAAAAAGGCGCCATTCTCCAAGAGCCAACTAATGAACAACTGGCTAGTCGTACAATTACGCAGGCCAACGATGACTATCGTGAGCAGATCGCGTTGTGGTCTTCTTCTACCAAAACCGCGCCTGCAACGACAACTATCACGAAAGTAGGAAGCCAAACTCAACAAGCAGCCAGAACAGAGATTACACAAAAAAAACTTGAAAATAGTATAGCTGAAACCAAGTTAACACTACTAACTCCAAAACAAAAAACACCGAATGACGACGTTACAGTAGAGGGCAATTCTACTGACACACCCGTTGGCTCAACCAACCCTACCGAACAAGCTAACATGGCCATCGAAATGGCCGCGACGCTTGAAGAAGAAAACAAAGAAGTTAAATCGCGTCTCGACGATTTAGAAACTCAAGTAGAAAAACTTCAACGATTACTCGCTTTAAAAGACGAACAGCTTGCGCAATTACAAGCGGTAAAGCCAACGCAAGCGAAGCCTGCAAGCCAACCTACAGCTGACGATGACAGCAATTTACCCTTGTACGGTGGTATTTTGGTACTCGCCTTACTTGGCTTATTTTTAGCACGTCGCGGTAAAAAAGAACCGTCTGAAACCAGCGATCTCGCATTCTCACCAACCCCTACACCCGAAACGCCTCAAATAGTTGAAGAATCCAATAACGAGCAAGCTGATGTGGCCATTGAAGAAACCGTTACAGAATCTACCGTCATTGAAGAAAAGCCACTGTTAGATGAGTTTGATTTTGATTTCGACCTCATAAAAAATGAACCCTTAGACGAGGATGAAGCCTCTGAACCTGATGATTCACCAGTAACAGATGACGCAGAAAACGACCTGGATACCAAGCTCGCCCTCGCACAAGCATCAATTGATATGCAAGACATTGAGTCCGCACGTGACACGCTCAACGAGGTGATATCAGCCGGTGATGACGAACAAAAAGAACAGGCTCAAAACATGCTCGATAAATTATAGAGAATAGCGCTCTTATATAGCTATTCGCTATATGTGTAGACATATTATTGATATGCAATTAACCCACAACAATAAATCAAAGTAGACACATGTCGGAATCAAAAAAACCAGAAAGTTCTAAAGAATATCTTGCAGGCTTAGCGTCAAACGTTCCTTCTTCTTCAAGAAGAGACTTTTTAAAGAAGGGCGTTAAATTCAGTACCGGCTTAGCGGCTGCAGCTGTAACGGGCGGATCGTTAGCCACTAACAATTTACCACCTAACATTCCTAGCTGGACAAAGTCACTGGGTACAGGCGTTGTATCAACCCCTTACGGTGTCCCTTCAAAATTTGAAGCTAACACCATTAGGCGTACCGTCGAGTGGTTAACCGCAGAAAAAATATCATCTATTAGTATGTCGCCTATTCAAGAACTAAAAGGCATCATCACGCCCAACGGCCTTGTATTTGAACGCTATCACGCTGGCGCTATCACCGTTAACCCAGAAGAGCATCGTCTGATGATTCACGGCTTAGTGGATAACCCACTTATTTTCACCATGGATGATTTAATGCGGTTCCCATCAGAATCTGTCATTAACTTTTTGGAATGTCCAGCTAACGGCGGCATGGAATGGCGCGGCCCACAAATGGAAGCACTACAATTTACGCATGGCATGATCAGTTGTTGCGAGTGGACTGGTGTTAAGTTATCTACCTTACTTGAAGAAGTTGGTGTTCAAACAAAAGGCAAATGGATTTTAGCGGAAGGTGCCGATGGCGCGGGTATGAGCCGAAGCATCCCTATGGACAAAGCATTAGACGATGCACTTATCGTTTATGCACAAAATGGTGAGATGTTACGTCCGGAACAAGGTTACCCTGTTCGCTTATTTAACCCAGGTTGGGAAGGCAATACATCCGTAAAATGGTTGCGCCGTTTAGAAATTGGCGACAAGCCATGGCACCACCGTGAAGAAACATCAAAATACACAGATTTAATGCCCGACGGACGCTCTCGTCGTTTTTCTTACGAACAAGAAGCAAACTCCGTCATTACATCACCTTGCCCAGAAAACCCTTGGGGTCAAAAAGGCTCGTATGAAATTGAAGGCTTAGCCTGGAGTGGTCGCGGCAAAATAAAACACGTCGATGTCTCTATCGATGGCGGCGTTACATGGCGCCCAGCCCGATTAAAAGGCTTAGTTTTATCAAAAGCGCTCACTCGCTTCTCACTCCCCTTTAAATGGGATGGCTCGCCTTTATTGCTGCAAAGTCGTTCTGTCGATGATACGGGTTACGTACAACCAACATTGACTCAACTTAGAGATATTCGCGGCACAAATTCCATTTATCACAAAAACTCCATTCATACATGGCAACTACAAAGCAACGGGAAGATTAAAAATGTTCAGCTTAAATAAATTATTTCCAGTTTTTGCGTTAGTTGCAATCAGCTTCCTACCGGTTGCCGCTTTGGCAGCAGACACGGGGCACTACGGCATCGGCACAACAGCCACTGCTAAAGAAATAGCTGGTTGGGATATAGATGTTCGTCCTGACGGCAAAGGTTTGCCTAAGGGCGAAGGGTCTGTCGCTCAAGGTGAACCCATGTATGAAGCTAAATGCGCTTCTTGTCACGGGTCATTTGGCGAAGGCGAAGACCGCTGGCCTCCACTAGCTGGTGGTGAAGGCTCACTAACTGAAGACCGCCCTGAAAAAACGGTTGGTAGTTATTGGCCTTATGCGTCAACGTTATGGGACTATATCAACAGAGCGATGCCATTCACTGCCCCACAATCATTAACGCCACATGAAGTGTATGCGATTTCTGCTTACGTACTCTATCTAAATGACTTAGTAGAAGATGACTTCGTGTTAACTCAAAGCAATTTAGCTTCCGTCAAAATGCCGAATGTGGATAATTTCTACATCGATAATCGACCAGATACAAACAACAAACGTTGTATGAAAGATTGCAAAGATCCTAGCAAGATTGTTATTATAAAATCATTAAGCGGCATTACACCAGATCAAAATGAAGACTCGGCTGAAGCAGCGGCTGAAAAACCTAAACTAAGTGAAAGCGCTATCGCGGGTAAAGCAACTTATACAACTAGCTGTCTCGTGTGTCACGGCAGTGGTGTTGCAGGAGCGCCAACATTAGACGATAAAGAGTCTTGGAATAAGCGACTAGAACAAGGTGTTGATACCGTTGTTAAGCACGCAATCAAAGGCTTTATGGGCGAAAGCGGCATGATGCCCCCCAAAGGTGGTAACTTGTCATTATCAGATCAACAAGTTAAAGACGCCGTTCAATATATGTTAGAGGCTCAATAAATGATGTTTAAGCAACTCGCACTATTCAAAACGCTCTTCCTTTTAATATTGCTATCATTTTTATCAAATACGGCCATTGCCGATGTAGAGAATGGCAAAAAAGTAGCGTTCGACCGTACGAAAGGTAACTGCTTGGCTTGCCATGTAATGGATGACGGCGAAATGGCTGGCAATATTGCCCCACCACTCATCGTAATGAAAGCACGATTCCCAGATCGGGCTGCTTTAAAAGCACAAATTTGGGACGCCACCGTAAAAAATTCAATTTCAATGATGCCACCTTTTGGTAAACACCACATCCTTACAGACGGTGAAATTGAAGACCTTTTAGATTATTTATACACACTTTAACCAATAGTAACAGGAGACAACATGGCAATTTCACGCAGAAAATTCTTAAACATGTTAACCATCGGTTCCGCCGCATGTTTAACCCTACTAACCCCAATTAGCGCATTTGCAGCTTGGGCCAGTGACGCTTTCAATGCTACAAAAATTGATGACGCCTACAAAACTTTGTTTGGCTCAGCAACCATAGTAGAAAGCGACGAAGTTAAACTAAAAGTGCCTAAAATTGCTGAAAATGGTGGCGCTGTCCCTGTTTCAGTAAAAACCAGCATGAAAGATGTTGAATCCATCAGTATTTTCGTAAAAGATAACCCTAACCCACTAACGGCAACTTTTTTAATTCCTGCCGGAACAATAGCAGGCGCTTCAACACGTATTCGTTTAGCGCAAACAAGCACGATAACTGCCATTATAAAAGCGGGCGGCAAGCTCTACAGCAAAAGCCAAGAAGTTAAAGTAACCATTGGCGGCTGCGGCGGCTAAAGCATAGAATTCGGAGATTAAAATGAAAGTTAAAGCAAAAGTAAAAAACAATATCACTAGCGTTCGTGTACTAGCGAAACACCCAATGGAAACAGGCCGTCGTGTTAATAAAGAATCCGGCGAAAAAATTCCAGCTAAATACATTCAAGAATTAACGTGTGAGTACAAAGGAAACGTTGTGTTTCTTGCACAGTTTGGCACATCAGTATCAAAAAACCCTTACCTCGCATTCTCATTTGAGGGTGGCGTAAAAGGAGAGTCTCTTCAGCTACGTTGGAATGACAACACGGGCGAAGTAGACAAAACAGACGCTAAAATAAAATAATGATGGTCATGAAAAAATTTCTTAATGCAATCGCTTTGGGGATACTGCTGCTATCAGCTTGCATCGTTAACGCTACACCTCAACAAGACAAAGAAGACTTTCAGACGTTTTTTACTGAACGGTTCCCCGAAATTTCATTAGCCGATTTTGGTGATGGCGTTTACGCACTCGACCAAGATGCCCGTGATCAATGGGAAGCTATGAGTGATTTTCCACCGTACGAAGAAGACCTTGAAAGAGGTGAAGAGCTATTCAACACCCCTTTTGCTAATGGTAAAAACTACGCCAGTTGTTTCGAAAATGATGGCATTAATATTCGCCAACACTACCCAAAATTCAACAGCAAAAGTGGCAACGTCTTAACATTAGAAGTTGCTATAAATAAATGCAGGACAGCTAATGGTGAATCCACTTTGGATTACAAAGTAGGCGATCTCGCCAAAATATCTGCCTACATGTCATCAACGTCAGAAGGCTCTCTAATCAACGTCGTAGCGCCTAGTAAAGGAAACGGCTTAAAAGCTTATGAAGCTGGCAAGCAATATTTTTATTCTAAGCGTGGGCAGTTAAACTTTTCATGCGCTAATTGCCATTTACAAAACGTTGGCCGAAAAGCAAGGTCTGAAACTCTAAGCCCCGCATTAGGGCACCCTACTCACTTTCCAGTTTATCGTTTGAAATGGGCTAGTTTTGGAACGTTACATAGACGTATTAATTCATGCAATAAACAAGTACGAGCACAGCCTTTGGTTGCACAAAGCGAAACGTATAAAAACTTAGAATACTTCTTAACCTATATGAGCAATGGTCTCCCCATCAATGGACCTGCATCTAGAAAATAAAAAACATTTACACTTATGATATTTCAAGAAAAAACAAACAACCATTCAGTGGCTAACACTAAACCCATTAAATCTTTTGGACTTAACGTCATTCTTGCGGGCTTCTTGTTTTGTGCAGTCAGCCTTAGCGCTCACGCACAAACTGAATCTGAAGCCAATAATGCAATTATTGAAGCCCAATCATTATGGGATGAAAGCATTGCCGCAGGGCATGAATGGAACACAATAAAACCACTGGTTGCTCAGGCAAAACAAGCATTTAGAGCAAAAGATTTTGCAACGGCTATTTCATTGGCAAAGGAAGCATCCGCTCAGTCAAAGGAAGCATTAGTTCAGGCAGAGTACGAAAAAACTAATTGGGTAAATAACCTACCTAAGTAAACCACCGTAGGGCTTCATAAATGAACCGTAGAGAATTTAACCGTCTACTCACCGCAGGCGCGATAGCAGGCATCTTACCTAAAACAAGTTTAGCTTTTTCAAGCGCAGAACCGAATTACGACATACCTCAAAAAGGTAACGCCCGCCTCCTCCACATTACCGATTGTCACGCTCAACTAAACCCCATTTATTTTAGAGAACCTAATGTAAACATGGGCTTAAATAATGCGTTTGGCAGAACGCCTCACGTTGTTGGCGATGCTTTTTTAAAGAAAAACAAATTGTCTAAAGGCTCAATGGAAGCACACGCTTTCACTTATCTAAATTTTAATTCCGCCGCTAAAGAATATGGCAAGGTCGGTGGCTTTGCTCATTTAAGCACCTTGGTTAAATCACTAAGAGCATCAGCAGGCGATAACGAAAACAGCCTACTTTTGGATGGCGGCGATACATGGCAAGGGTCTGCAACTGCGTATTGGTCGCGTGGTAAAGATATGGTTCAAGCCGCTAACCTTCTTGGTGTAGATGTTATGACTGGCCACTGGGAATTTACCTACCAAGACGAAGAAGTGTTCTCAAACGTTGATGACTTTAACGGCGAATTTCTTGCCCAAAATATCAAACTAACTGAAGACGCCTTATTTGAAGGTAAACGCTCGCACGATGAGGATACAGGCCATGTCTTTAAACCTTATACCATTAAAGAAATAAATGGTCACAGAATCGCCATAATTGGCCAAGCCTTCCCGTACACGCCCGTAGCCAATCCAAAACGCTTTATTCCTGATTGGAGCTTTGGTATTCAAAATGAGGACTTACAAGAGCTTGTAGACGAGATTAAGGCAACCGAAAAACCTGCCGCTATTATCGTTTTATCGCATAACGGCATGGATGTTGATTTAAAGCTGGCCGCTGTCGTTACAGGTATCGACTTTATTCTTGGCGGACATACACACGATGGTGTCCCAGTTCCAGAAACAGTTAAAAATAGCGGCGGCGAAACCGTTGTCACTAATGCAGGCTCTAACGGTAAATTTGTTGGTGTACTGGATTTAAGTTTAGCCAATGGCAAATTAAAAGGTTACGAATACCGCCTGCTCCCAGTTTTCTCTAATTTCATTAAAGCCGATGCCGAAATGACAGCGCTGATTGATGAAATACGTAAGCCATACCTAGAAACATTAAACGAAGAACTCGCCGTTACCGAATCGCTTTTATACCGTCGAGGTAATTTCAATGGCACCTTCGACCAGCTTATATGCGACGCGTTACGGCACGAACTCAATGCTGAAATATCGCTATCACCTGGTTTCAGATGGGGCACAACCGTATTAGCCGGTGAAGCTGTAACGTTTGAAAATGTAATGGATCAAACCTGTATCACCTACCCGGAAACATACGCACGCGATATGCTGGGTAACGAAATAAAATTAATTTTAGAAGATGTAGCCGACAACCTCTTTCACCCTGACCCGTTCTACCAACAAGGTGGCGACATGGTTCGCGTTGGCGGCATGAACTACATTTGCGATCCAACCGCAGCATCAGGCCAACGGATTACAAACATGACACTAGACAGCGGCAAATCAATTGAAGCGAATAAATACTACAAAGTGGCCGGATGGGCAACGGTGGGATCAAAAGCACCGGGCAAGCCTATTTGGGAAGTCGTCTCCAGTTATTTGCGCAATCAAAAAACAATTAATATTACGTCAATTAATTCGCCGAAATTAAAGAATGTATCTAATAACCCGGGTATTGTTCTTTAACACGCCAAGCCATATCGAAAACCCATCAATTTTGTAAGAATGAATATGCCTGTTATACTAAGAGACCTTTGCATGACGACATTATTTCGCCCTGCATTGTGTGATGGTGTTATTTTTAACCAAACGTGCCTATAACGCGCCGTTGAACG
>LWDU01042185.1_pt1 | contig 20204 bp, 16 predicted proteins | sample 727161 | NCBI WGS metagenome assembly LWDU01 (sample SAMN04566230, study PRJNA314399) | hydrothermal vent metagenome | isolation source: deep sea hydrothermal plume seawater | place: Mexico: Gulf of California, Guaymas Basin | collected 2004-07-11
CATGCCCATCCGTGATTGGAAACCCGCACTCAATCGGTTTATCATTGAGTTCGAAGACCGACTAACGGATTACATTTAAACAAGGCAGTTACACAGAATTCATGACAGGGTCTAGTTATTTATTCGTTTAAACGTGAAAGTGCTTTCTCCGCATGCTCATCACCCTGAGCAAAGGCAAGCTCATACCATTTTTTCGCTTCGTTTACATTTTTAGATATGCCTCGACCTTTGGCATAGATAACACCAAGATTGTATTGTGCTTTTGGGTGACCTTGTTCTGCTGCTTTTCTAAACCAGTGATAGGCCTCAACATCATTTCTTTCAACACCTTGGCCTTTGCCATACATGTAGGCGAGTTTCATTTGTGCCAAAGTGTGTCCTTTACCTGCAGCCTTCGCATACCATTCATATGCAGAAATCAAATCTTCTTTAACACCTATGCCCTTGTGTAGCATTTCAGCAACTTTGTATTCGGCATTGGTATTTTCCTGGTCAGCTGCTTTGGAAAACCATTTAAATGCAAGCTCGATATCTTTTTCGGTTCCAATACCTTTGCGATACATATCACCAAGCGCGTATTGAGACATCATGTCATTTTGTTCTGCAGCTAACTCATACCATCTTCGGGATTCAATATAATCTTGAGATACGCCTTTTCCCTTGGCATACATAAGAGCGAGGTTGTATTGAGCATTGATGTGATTATTTGCCGCAGCTTCTTTGAACCAGAATATCGCTATTTTCTCATCTTTTTTGGCATGAAGACCTTTGGCATACATAAAGGCAAGTTTCGATTGAGCAACAGCATCACCAGATTCAGCTTCAGAGATTTGTTCTTCAATTAATGAAGCATCAATCTTTAATTGCTCGCGTTCGCCATTATTTCTTCGATCGAAGGTAGCGGTCCATTCAGATAAGGACTGCGGTCGATCTTGTTGTCGAAATTGCATAGCAAAGTCTATTGCCTTTAAAAAATCTTCAGAGTAATCATCAGGATTGGCAATTTCAGCAATCGATACGTAAGTATCACTTTCGATTTGCGCTATTGCAGCACTACGATCAACCGCATCTGTGGGCGGTATACCGCTAATAGCACGATACATGCTTGCGCCAAGTGCGTATATATCTGTCCAGGCACCTTGTGTTTCTTCATTTGAGTGATATTGCTCAATAGGAGCATAACCCCGCGAAAAAATGCTAGTAATAGAGTGGTCATTTTGGCCTAGCGAGGTTCTAGCCGAACCAAAATCCAGTAATACTGGGTCACCGTCAACTCGTAGAAAAATATTTGCCGGTTTTAAATCACGATGAATAAAGCCTGCTGCATGAACAACTTTCATGCCATCGATAATAGGAAAAAGTATTGTTTTAAGATCGGACTCACTAATGGTTTTACGTCGATTAAGAATGTCTTGAAAGGTTTCACCAAGCTCATATTCCATTACCATATAAGCCGTATTATTGGCTTCAAAAACGTTACGAACCTGAACAATATTGGGATGCTTAAATTGTCCAACGGTGCGTGCTTCATCAAGAAAACGACCTAATCCCCAATAGTATCTTTCATGATGTTCTTCTGACACAGGGGAAACTGTGCCGCTTTTGGTGCGAATACAAAGATCGACAGGTAAGTATTCTTTGATTGCTACTTCATGTTGCAGATTAAGATCCTGAGCGAGATAGGTTATACCAAAGCCGCCTTGGCCTAGTATGTCCTTAATCTCGTACCAGTGTAATTTCTGACCAGTCTTGAGAGCATTGAGATGATGTTTTTTCTCTCTCATATTTAAAAAATTGGTCCTGCCCAAATGCAATTAGTAGTATTTGTTGCTTTGAATTAAGCAAGGTTAGCACCACAAAGTAATAAATTACATTAAAAATGCCATGTTAGTTCATTTAATTACTTACAAAACTAAATAGATATTTCCTTTAATAACTTCATTCTCGGTAATTACTAGCCTATCTCCGATACAAGGGCCTCTCAGGTATAAGCCATTTTCAATACTGAACAAAGCACCATGTGTCGCACATTGAATAAATTTATTACTGTTATCGAGAAATTGATTTGTAGTCCAATCAAGATTGACACCGGTGTGCGGGCACCGATTTAGATAACTGTGAACCTTATTTTCATGATAGATCAGAAAATATTGAACGGGTGATTTGTTAAGATCCGTTTCCCAGCTGTAACTACCTGATTTTTTTAAATCTTCGAATGTACAAATGAAGTATTTTTTCTTGTCAGAATGCATGTCTTAATGGCTCCTCCTGATAGACATTTCGTGTGTCATTACAGTATAATCCCCAACCAATTTCACGGGAGTAGCCACACGGTTACTCCCTTTTTTATGTCGCAAACGCAAGAATGTGTGGCGACGCGCTTGAGAGGTAATACTTTTTGTCGGATAACGCCCTTTTAGCCCTTGAAGATGGTTCATTGTTTTACGGTACTTCGATTGGTATCGATGCAGAAGCCATAGGCGAAGTTGTTTTTAATACCGCGATAACGGGTTATCAGGAAATCATTACCGATCCTTCCTATTACAAACAAATTGTTACTCTGACTCATCCTCATATCGGTAATGTTGGCACAAATCCCGAAGACGAGGAATCAAACAGTGTTTTTATCAGCGGTTTGGTGATTCGAGATTTACCTCTCGTGAAGAGTAACTGGCGTGCAACTGAAAACCTGAGTGATTATTTAAAAAGACATAATATTGTTGCTATCTCCGATATCGATACCCGTCAATTGACACGACACCTACGTAAAAATGGTGCGATGAAAGCTTGTATTGTTGCCGGTTCCAAAATTGATTCTGATAAAGCGGTAGCAACAGCAAAATCATTTGCTGGATTAGTCGGTATGGATTTAGCAAAAGAAGTCAGTACCAAAGAATCTTATGCCTGGAATGAGGGTACTTGGGATTTAGAAGAAGGTATTAAGCCTGCCGAAGGCAAAAAAGAATTTAAAGTTATTGCCTACGATTTCGGCGTAAAACGAAACATCCTTCGTATTCTTGCGGATCTGGCTTGTGACGTTACTGTTGTACCTGCGCAAACGCCAGCAAGTGAAGTTTTGGCAGAAAAACCTGATGGTGTATTTCTATCAAATGGACCGGGTGATCCAGAACCTTGTGATTATGCGATCGCTGCCATTCAAGAAATTATTGAAAAAGGTTTACCTGTCTTTGGTATTTGTCTAGGTCATCAATTATTGTCATTAGCGCTAGGCGCAAAAACAATCAAAATGAAATTTGGTCATCATGGTGCCAATCATCCGGTGCAATCATTGGATGATTCACGAGTATTAATAACCAGCCAAAATCATGGTTTCGCTGTTGATGAAAAAAGCTTACCTGACAGCTTAACGCCGACACATCGTTCTTTGTTTGATGGTTCGTTACAAGGTGTGCATCATAAAGAACGACCTGTATTTGGTTTTCAAGGGCATCCTGAAGCGAGTCCCGGACCACATGACTTACAACCCCTCTTTAATCATTTCATTGAATTAATGAAAGCACATAAATCATAAGTTTAAGAACGAGCCATGCCTAAAAGAACAGACATAAAAAGTATTCTCATTATTGGCGCAGGTCCAATTGTTATTGGCCAAGCTTGTGAGTTTGATTATTCCGGTGCGCAAGCGTGTAAGGCGCTAAAAGAAGAAGGCTACAGAGTCATACTGGTTAACTCTAATCCAGCAACGATTATGACCGATCCGGAAATGGCGGATGCCACTTATATAGAACCGGTTAATTGGCAGACGGTTGAACGAATTATTGAGAAAGAACGCCCCGATGCATTATTACCTACCATGGGTGGGCAAACAGCTCTGAACTGCGCGTTGGATTTAGATAAACATGGCGTGCTTGAAAAATTCAATGTGGACATGATTGGCGCATCAAAAGATGCGATCAATAAAGCTGAAGATCGCGCATTGTTTCGAACCGCCATGAACAAGATCGGTTTGAATATGCCAAAATCAGAAATGATTCACAATATGGAAGACGCCAGAAAGGCCATCGATATCATTGGTTATCCTACGATAATTAGACCGTCTTTTACCTTGGGAGGTACTGGTGGTGGTATTGCTTATAATCGTGATGAATATTTGGAAATTTGTGAACGCGGCCTTGAAGCTTCGCCGACATCAGAAGTGTTGATCGAGCAATCTGTATTGGGTTGGAAAGAGTACGAGATGGAAGTGGTGCGAGATACCAAAGATAACTGCATCATTATTTGTTCGATAGAAAATTTAGATCCGATGGGTGTGCATACTGGTGATTCAATTACCATTGCGCCAGCACAAACGCTAACGGATAAGGAATACCAAATCATGCGTGATGCTTCTATAAAAGTATTACGTGAAATTGGTGTTGATACTGGTGGTTCTAATGTGCAATTTGCTGTTAATCCAAAAGATGGTGGTTTGATCATTATTGAGATGAACCCACGTGTTTCTCGTTCATCAGCATTAGCATCAAAGGCAACGGGTTTTCCTATTGCTCGAGTTGCGGCGAAATTAGCAGTTGGTTACACGCTTGATGAACTTGAAAATGAGATTACCGGCGGTGCGACGCCAGCATCGTTTGAACCTAGTATTGATTACATCGTCACTAAAATTCCTCGTTTTACCTTTGAAAAATTTCCACAAGCAGATGACAGACTAACGACACAGATGAAGTCCGTTGGTGAAGTCATGGCCATGGGTCGCACTTTTCAGGAATCATTGCAAAAAGCAATTCGAGGTTTGGAAACAGGTGTGACGGGTTTTAATGAAATTGTTGATGAATCATCTGATAATGTTTTAGAAGAAATTGAAAGAGAGCTACGTGTACCGCGTGCGGATAGACTTTGGTATGTGGCCGATGCTTTTCGTCATGGTTTAAGCATTGATGATGTCTTTGATATTTGTCATATCGATCTCTGGTTTTTAGTACAGATACACGACATTGTTGAAGATGAAAATAAACTTAGAAAAGAAGGTGCTTCATCATTAACTGAAACACGGCTAAGACAATTAAAGCGTAAAGGTTTTTCGGATGAAAGACTGGCTGAGTTAGTTGATTTATCTGAATCTGATATTCGAAAGTTAAGAATCGAAAACAATGTTCGTCCGGTTTATAAACGGGTTGATTCCTGTGCGGCTGAATTTGAATCGGCAACTGCTTATATGTATTCAACATATGATGCTGAATGTGAAGCGGCTCCAACGGACAGACAAAAAATTATGGTGCTCGGTGGTGGTCCTAATCGAATTGGGCAAGGCATAGAGTTTGATTATTGTTGTGTACAAGCCGCGTTCGCGATGCGTGATGCAGGTTATGAAACCATTATGGTCAACTGTAATCCTGAAACTGTGTCGACTGATTATGATACTTCCGATCGTTTGTACTTCGAGCCGTTAACACTTGAAAACGTATTAGATATTGTTGATGTCGAAAAACCTTATGGCGTCATAGTGCAGTACGGTGGTCAAACGCCATTAAAATTGGCACGTGATCTGGAAGCTGCCGGTGTGCCGATTGTTGGTACCACACCTGACTCTATTGATCTTGCTGAAGATAGAGAACGTTTTCAAAAATTATTAGAAGATCTCGGTTTAAAGCAACCGCCAAATAGAACGGCAAGAAATATTGAGCAAGCAGTTAAAGGTGCTGAGGAAATTGGTTATCCATTAGTGGTAAGACCGTCTTATGTTTTGGGTGGTCGAGCAATGGAAATCGTCTATGACGAAGATGATCTAAGACACTATATGGATACTGCTGTTAAAGTTTCTAATTCCTCACCAGTATTACTAGATCGTTTTTTAAACGATGCTATAGAAGTTGATGTTGATGCAATATCCGATGGTACGGATGTTTGCATAGCGGGCATCATGGAACACATCGAACAAGCCGGTGTGCATTCGGGTGACTCAGCTTGTTCCTTACCGCCACACAGTTTAAATGCTTCGATTCAAGATAAGCTTGCCGAACAAGTCGGAGCGATGGCTCGTGGATTAAAAGTGGTTGGTTTAATGAATACGCAGTTTGCTATTCAAGGCAAAGAAATTTATGTTTTAGAAGTTAATCCTCGAGCATCGCGAACAATACCTTTTGTATCAAAAGCGACCGGGGTTTCTATTGCTAAAATAGCTGTAAATTGTATGGTAGGTAACAGCTTGGCTTCACAAGGGATTACAAGTGTGCCAATTCCAGACTATTATTGTGTTAAGGAATCCGTGTTTCCTTTTATTAAATTTCCAGGTGTTGATCCATTACTAGGGCCGGAAATGAAATCAACCGGCGAAGTGATGGGTGTTGGTAAAACTTTTGGTGAAGCGTTTGCCAAAGGTCAGTTTGCCGCAGGTGAAACTTTTCCTGTTTCGGGTAAAGCATTTATTAGTGTAAAAGAAATAGATAAAGAAGAAGCCATTATCGTGGCTAAAGAACTCTCTGCACTAGGTTATGAGATATTTGCGACGTCAGGTACGTGCAAAGCACTTAAAGAAGCAGGTATAGAATGCGAAAGAGTTAATAAAGTAAGAGATGGTCAACCACATATTGTTGATATGTTGAAGAATGATGACATCGATTTAATTGTGAATACAACGGAAGGTAAAAAAGCCATTGCTGATTCTTACTCAATCAGAAGAACAGCGCTGCAACATAAAGTGTTTTATACCACAACCATGGCTGGTGCATCGGCGACGGTAGAGGCATTAAAACAGAGAGGCCGTACTGGAGTGAATAGTTTGCAGGAACTACATAAAGGAGTTATCGCATGAGCTTATCGCCAATGACAACAAGAGGTGCGGAAAAATTACGTGAGGAACTTCATCAGCTAAAGACAGTTGATCGACCACGTATTACCAAGGCGATTGCAGAAGCCAGAGCACACGGTGATTTGAGTGAGAATGCGGAATACCATGCAGCCAGAGAACAGCAAAGTTTTGCAGAAGGGCGTATCAATGCAATAGATTCAGCATTAGCCGAAGCACAAATTATTGACATTACCGAGCTTGATGCAGAAGGCCGAGTTGTTTTTGGCGCAACGGTTGATTTACTGAATGTAGAAACGGATGCAGAAGTGACCTATCAAATAGTGGGAGAAGAAGAAGCAGATATTAGTGCTGGATTGATTTCGGTGACTTCCCCTATTGCCCGAGCGCTAATAGGTAAAGAAGAAGGTGATAGTGCTGATGTTAATGCGCCCAGTGGTATTATTGAGTATGAGATACTCAGCGTAAAATATATTTAAAACATTTCTAAAAGTGCACTTTTTAAAATGATTTCCTGATGTCTAAAAAAAAGCCCAGTAAAGAGTGGCTGCATAAGCAAAATACCGATCAATATGTGAAGCAAGCTCGTGAATCACATTATCGCTCCCGCGCCATTTACAAACTTCAGGAAATCGATCAAAGAGACAAATTAATCAAACCTAATTATTGTGTGGTTGATCTTGGTTCTGCGCCGGGAAGTTGGTCACAATACGCAAGTGAGCGTGTTGGCGCTAAGGGTCGGGTTGTTGCGGTCGATATACTTCCTATGGAAGCGGTTGATCGAGTTTTATTCACTTTGGGTGATTTTACCGACGAAGCCGTTGAAAAAACACTAATGGAACAAATTGGTGAAAAAAAAGCTGATCTTGTAATTTCAGATATGGCCCCCAATTTAACAGGTATAAGAGTGACAGATCAGGCCAGAAGCATAGGTTTGGCAGAGATCGTGTATGATTTTTGTCAACAAGCCTTGAAGCCGGGCGGTAATTTGTTGATAAAGCTTTTTGAAGGTGCTGGGACTAGCGAATATAGGCAGTTATTGAAGGAAGGTTTTGGCAAGGTAATGACGAGGAAACCGGGCGCATCGCGTGATAAGTCACGGGAATTCTATATTTTAGCCTTGTCGTATAGGTTATAGTATTAATGAAGATATTAAACGAGGTTTAATGAATTGAACGAAATGGCAAAAAATCTGGTTCTATGGGTGGTTATCGCTCTGGTTCTGATGATGGTATTCAATAATTTTGATAATTCGGCAAAATCAGGAGAAATAACTTATTCCAAGTTTATTTCCGATGTGAAAACAGGTCGTATTGCATCAGTTGGTATTGAAGGGGCATCCATTAGTGGTCGTTTGACCGATGGAAGTCGGTTCAAGACCTATAGTCCGGAAACTAGCAACGATTTCCTGATAGGCACTTTATTGGATAATAATATTGAGATTGAAGGTTTGGAGCCAAAGGGTAACTCATTTTGGGCACACGCTTTAATTTCATGGTTCCCAATTTTATTATTGCTCGGCGTGTGGATTTATTTCATGCGTCAGATGCAAGGCGGCGGCGGTGGTCGTGGCGCAATGACATTTGGTAAAAGCCGTGCACGTCTTTTAGACGAAGATAAGATTAAGGTTACATTTAACGATGTTGCAGGTGTAGAAGAAGCCAAAGATGAGGTTGCTGAATTAGTCGAATTTTTAAGCGATCCGGGTAAATTTCAGAAACTCGGTGGCAAACTTCCCTCTGGTGTTTTATTAGTAGGCTCTCCAGGTACCGGTAAAACTTTACTAGCAAAAGCTATCGCTGGTGAGGCAAAAGTCCCTTTCTTTACTATTTCAGGTTCAGACTTTGTTGAAATGTTTGTTGGTGTCGGTGCCTCGCGAGTACGGGACATGTTTGAGCAAGCAAAGAAACATGCACCTTGTATTATATTCATCGATGAAATCGATGCCGTAGGTCGGCATCGTGGTGCTGGATTAGGTGGTGGTCATGATGAACGCGAACAAACCTTAAACCAGTTATTGGTAGAAATGGATGGCTTTGAAGGTAATGAAGGTATTATTGTTATTGCCGCAACCAACCGTCCAGATGTTTTAGATCCTGCTTTATTAAGACCGGGGCGTTTTGATCGTCAGGTTGTTGTGCCTTTACCTGATATCCGTGGTCGCGAACAAATTCTTAAAGTACACATGCGCAGAGTAGCATTAGGTGACAATGTAAAAGCAAATATTATTGCTCGTGGCACACCGGGTTTTTCTGGTGCAGATTTAGCTAATCTAGTTAATGAAGCAGCATTGTTTGCAGCTCGTTCTGATAAAAAATTCGTCAATATGGAAGAATTTGAACGAGCTAAAGATAAGATTATGATGGGTGCAGAACGTCGCTCGATGGTCATGAGCGAGGAAGAGAAAAAACTTACTGCCTATCATGAAGCTGGTCACGCCATAGTGGGTCGTTTGATGCCATCACATGATCCTGTATACAAGGTTACTATTATTCCACGTGGGCTCGCTTTGGGTGTCACCATGTTTTTGCCAGAAGAAGATCGTTTAAGTTACAGCAAAGAATTACTCGAAAGTCAGTTATCGACTTTGTACGGTGGGCGAATTGCAGAAGAATTAATCTTTGGTAAAGATCAGGTTACCACCGGTGCCAGTAATGATATAGAACGAGCGACGCAACTTGCGCGTAATATGGTTACTAAATGGGGCTTGTCTGAAAAAATGGGACCGTTAACGTATAACGAAGATGATGGTGAAGTCTTTCTTGGACGTTCTGTTACGCAACATAAAGGCGTATCTGATGAAACGGCACATACTATCGATGAAGAGGTTCGCAGCATTATTGATAGAAATTATCGACGTTCCGAAGAACTCCTAAAAGAGCATACCGATAAACTTCATCTGATGGCTGATGCGTTGCTTAAATATGAGACTATCGATTCAGATCAAATTGATGACATCATGGAAGGTAAAGCACCACGACCACCATCAAATTGGGATGATAATGGTGATGATGGAAGTCCGGTTAAGAAAAAAAGAAAGACTCGCGTTAAAAAAGCCAAGACTAAACCTTCAAAAGATGATGATGCGGCCTCCGGCGAGCCACCAGCTAAACCTATTTAACTCATAAAGCTGTGAAGTAAAAAATACTTCACAGCTTTAGTTTTTATCCTCACAATAGTCCACTCTGTAACAAACATTAAGTGAATAACGATTAATACTAAAACCAGAAAATATTTCGGAACCGATGGCATTCGTGGCATTGTTGGCGAAGGTGTTATTACTCCTGACTTTATTATGAAGCTAGGTTGGGCTGCAGGACGCGTGCTTGCAAAAAAAGGTAATGGTCCAGTTCTGGTCGGTAAGGACACACGTATTTCCGGTTATATGTTTGAATCAGCATTAGAAGCAGGTTTATCCGCGGCAGGTGTTGATATTCGTTTACTTGGCCCTATGCCAACCCCTGGTATTGCTTATCTTACGAAGAGCACACGCGCTCAAGCGGGTATAGTTATCAGTGCATCACATAATCCATTTTATGATAACGGCATTAAATTCTTTGCTGGAGACGGTACTAAGTTACCCGATCAGGTAGAGCATGAAATTGAATATGAATTGAATCTTCCAATGGAAACAGTTCATTCACGTCATCTTGGTAGAGCACGACGTATTACCGATGCACCGCGTCGTTATATCGAATTTTGTAAATCAAAAGTGGAAGATGTTGATTTTAATGGACTACGAATAGTAGTCGATTGTGCCAATGGCGCTACCTATCACATCGCTCCTAAGGTATTTGAAGAGTTAGGTGCTGAAGTTATTTCGCATGCTGCTACGCCAGATGGCTTAAATATTAATGATGAATGTGGTGCAACTTCACCTGAGGCTTTACAAAAATTAGTTAAAGAATCGCGTGCTGATTTAGGTATTGCACTAGATGGTGATGGTGACCGATTAATCATGATCGACCATGAAGGAAATCTACTAGATGGTGATGACATTCTTTATGTTATCGCGCAGTTACAAAAGGATAAACTAAATGGTGCTGTAGTCGGAACTGTAATGAGTAATCTCGGATTAGAACATGCGATAAAAGATTTAGATTTGAATTTTTTCCGCGCAGCAGTAGGAGATCGCTATGTCATGGATCTATTACGCAAAGAAAAATTAATACTCGGTGGTGAAACATCAGGTCATATTATTAATTTAGATTTAGCGACGACTGGCGATGGTATTATTGCCGCACTACAAGTACTGGAAGAAATGGTAATAAGTGGAAAGAAATTATCAGAACTAGTTGGCGATATTACAAAGTTTCCGCAAATAATGAAGAACGTAAAATTATCCAAGAAAATTGATATCGCATCTAACGATGATATTAATAACGCGGTTAAAGATGTCGAGCAAGCATTAGGTGATTCAGGTCGTGTCGTATTAAGACCCTCAGGTACAGAGCCTTTGGTTAGAGTGATGGTAGAAGGTGAACAACAACAACAAGTTGAGATGTTAGTTGACCAGCTTGTTACTAAGGTTGAAGAAGTAGTAAATAATCTTTCTTAAATAGAAGCCTGCACACATCGTATTACGCCATAATCATATTCTTCATCCAATGCATCATAGATAGGTTTGATTCGACCTTTCTCTTCATCTTCCAGTGATTCAATAACAAAGACGATCTCATTGTATTGCGCTTCATCAAGTTCGACGACATCGTGTACATCAAGTAAGCCGACTTCTATTGCATCTGCTAGATGTGTGTAAATGGTACTGGGTTTAATATCACGTTGCTGGGCAATGTCTTCAATAGCTATCTCTTGTTGAAATAGAATTAATGTTTCATTAATCGTTGAACTGAGATTGTTATCGAGCAAAGCAGGAAGAGGGTATTTGGCAATCTCGTTTATAAATTGTTTACCGTAACGTTTTAGTTTTTGTTCGCCAACACCAGAGATACGATTTATATCATTTGATGACTGCGGTCGCTTCTTAAGCATCTCTTGTAAAGTAGAATCATGAAAGATGACATAAGGTGGCACGCCGGATTCACTGGCTATTTCTAAACGTAATGCACGTAATGCTTCCCATAGTTCTTCATCTTGTGGCCGAACTGCTGATTTCTGTTTCTTTTCTTTAGTGGCTTTTTCTTCTATAGATAACTTTCTAAGTTCCAGTTGTTGTTCTCCACGTAATACCGGACGACATTTTTCAGTAAGTCGTAAAGCACCATGTCGTTCTATATCTATATCAATGTAACCAAGAGCAATTAATTGTCTGAAAACACTACCCCATTCGGTATTTGAAATATCTTTGCCAATGCCAAAAGTACTAATCTGATCATGACCATTACGTTGAATACGGGCATCAATTTTTCCAAGTAGAATATCGACAATGTAGTTCACACCAAAGCGTTGTTCAGTTCGATAAATGGAAGACAATGCTTTTTGTGCTGCTTCTGTGCCGTCCCATTTCTCTGGTGGATTTGAACAATTATCACAGGCACCACAATGTTCTGTAGATGTTTCATCAAAGTAAGCGAGTAAAGTATGGCGTCGACAGGTAATTAATTCACAAAGCCCAAGCATGGATTCTAGCTTATGATGTTCAACACGTTTATGCATTTCATCGGCAGTAGAGTTCTGCATGAACTGTCGAAGCGTAATCACATCCTGTAAACCATAGGCCATCCAAGCATTAGCGGGTTCACCATCTCGTCCAGCACGTCCGGTTTCCTGATAATAAGCTTCGATACTTTTAGGTAAGTTTAAATGCGCAACAAAACGCACATCGGGTTTATCGATACCCATGCCAAAAGCAATCGTTGCAACGATAATGACACCATCTTCACGTAAGAAACGTAGTTGATTGGTTTGCCGTGTTTCTTGTGGCAAGCCGGCATGATAAGGCAATGCTATACGGCCTTGATCAGATAACCATTCGGCAATGGCTTCTACTTTTTTACGGGAAAGACAATAAACTATGCCGGCATCATTTTTATGTTTATCTTCAAGGAAACGCCATAAACGTTGTTTTGGATTATTGCCTTCTGATATAGCATATGTAATGTTTGGTCGATCAAAACTGTTAATAAAAACATTGGCTTCATCAAGCTGCAGTTGAGAAATAATTTCTTCGCGCGTTCGATGATCGGCTGTTGCTGTTAAGGCAATACGTGGAATAGCAGCAAAACGTTCATGCAATATTTTCAGCCGTTGATATTCAGGACGAAAATCATGTCCCCATTGCGATACACAATGTGCTTCATCAATAGCGAACAAAGATAAATGACAACGTTCGAGTAATCCGAGCATACGTTCTGTAAGTAATCGTTCAGGTGCAACATAAACAATCTCCAGTTCATTATTGAGTAACTGTTGTTCAATATCATTCGCTTCACCAAAACTTAAACTGGAATTAAGAAAAGCCGCTTTGATCCCAAGTTGTTGTAAAGCATCAACTTGATCCTGCATCAACGCGATTAAAGGAGAAATAACAATAGCCGTGCCTTCGCGTACCAAAGCCGGAATCTGATAACACAACGACTTACCACCACCCGTAGGCATCAAAACCAGTGCATCTTTACCATCAAGTAAATCCTGAATTATTTCTTGTTGAGAATGGCGGAACTGATCATATCCAAAAGTGGACTTAAGAATTTCTTGCGCTTGTTTCATTCAGGAGCTTTGTGTTATGCAATTCGGAACAGGATTTGAATTGTACTATATACCACGTTAATAGTTTAAGTTTGCAGATACATTTAGCGGTTAGCAGACCTGGTAATTACACGCTTCAATTATTGTTTCCCACTTCATGTCATATCTCATGAGGGAGATGTCTATTGATTAAGCTGGTTGTTTAGTAGATTATCATTAGCGAGGGTGGGAGCAACAACAACAAGGAAGTAGAAATAACAATTCTTTTCTTTGATTTAACTGGGGGAATATTTATGTCTAGTTTAATTGCATTAAGTGTAAGTATTGGGGTTCTTGGTGGTATCGCGACTTATCTCGCATTAGGTCCACTTGCAGGTTTCATACTTATTTGGGGTATATTCATTGGTTGGGCCACTTTTTTTGCTCTGGGCGGTGATACTGCCGCACTCAAAAAAGGCATCACATGTAATGTCTTTGGTGTAGTCTGCGCTTATATTATGGCTTTGATATTACTAAATACGCCTTTAGGTGGTTTAGGAGCAATTGGTGCAGGTATTGCAGTTGGAGCGACAGTACTTGGAATGTGTCTGGCTGCACATCTTCCGAAACTGGATTCTATTCCGGCAAGTGTCTACGGTTATGCTGCTACAGCGGCTTATCTATTACAGACTGACGGTGCACTGGATATGGGGCCTTTAGCTTCAGCTAATTTTAGCAATGCTCTAGTTCTCATATCAGTCTCATTAATAGTCGGTGCACTTTTTGGACTCGGATCTGGAAAACTTGGTGGTGTATTAACCAAAGGCGACTAAAAGTAGCCATTTAGAAAATCTTAATTTTTATCCCGCTACGGCGGGGTTTTTATTTTTAATTCTTTGTATTCACTCTGCTATCAATAGCAATCATCTTTAAAATTTTAATAATTCATAATACTCATTACTGAAGCCAACAAAGAATTCTTTTTTATTATCCAAAACAGGGCGTTTAATTATCGTTGGATTATCTACCATTAATGCTACTGCCTGAGCTTTAGTCTTAATCTCTTTTTCGTTATCAGACAATTTACGCCAAGTTGTACCACGTTTATTGATCAGAATATCAATATCGATTTGTTTCAGAAAATTATTAACTAAGGTTTTATTAATGCCATCAACACGAAAGTCGTGGAAGATATAAGGCACGGAATTGGCGTCTAACCATTTCCGTGCCTTTTTAACTGTGTCGCAATTTTTTATGCCATAAAGAGTTACCGACATATTATAGCTCTAAAAATAATATTTTAGAGGTCGCGTAATAATTCGTTTAGACTTACTTTACTTAAGGTTTTTTCGTCTACCGTCTTAACAATAACCGCACAGTACAAACTGTATGATCCATCGCTAGATGGTAAGTTACCTGAGACAACTACAGAACCAGGCGGGATGTAACCATAGCTTACTTTGCCAGTTGCTCGATCAAATATGCGTGTGCTTTGTCCGATGTATACACCCATAGAAATAACAGCACCGTCACCGACGATAACGCCTTCTACGATTTCTGAACGAGCACCGATAAAACAGTTATCACCAATAATGGTTGGGTTTGCTTGTAAAGGTTCTAATACGCCACCGATACCTACACCACCGGATAGATGAACATTCTTACCAATTTGTGCACATGAACCTACCGATGCCCAAGTATCAACCATAGTTCCGGTATCAACATATGCACCGATATTGACAAAGCTTGGCATCAACACAACATTTTGACCAATGAAACTACCGCGTCTTACGACTGCGTTTGGCACAACACGAGCTCCCGTTTCAATAAATTGGCTCTTGGTATAGCCATAAAATTTATTAGGAACTTTATCGTAATAATTTGTAACGCCGCCTTGTATTACAACATTATTCTCAAGAATGAATGAAAGTAGCACGGCTTTTTTCAACCATTGATTGGTCACCCATTCGCCATCAACTTTTTCGGCAACACGTAATTCACCGCTATCCAGTTTCCAGATAACACTTTCAACGGCATCTTTCAGATCTTTGCTAGATTCACCTTGTTCGATTTCTGCGCGGTTATCAAAGGCGTCATTAATTAAATTTTCTAAATCACTCATTGTCTTTATTTCCTGATTTCTAATGTATTAATAATTATTTTCTATAAATTCTTTTATTCTATTTGCTGCTTCCAGACATTCTTCGACTTCTGCGACGAGCGCAATGCGAATGCGGTTTTTCCCGGGGTTAGTGTCATCTACATCGCGGGACAGAAAAGAGCCGGGTAATACTTTGATATTCTCGCTAGTATAAAGCTTTCTTGCAAAGTCTGTATCGGAATCAGCTAACTCAGGCCACAAGTAAAAACTGGCAGGTGGCGGCGTTACGCTTAAAACCGGGCTCAATATATCACATACTTTAGTGAATTTTTCTCTGTATTTGTCTCTATTCTCTTTTACATGAGCTTCATCGTTCCATGCGGCAATACTGGCTTTTTGTACCTGCGAGGACATGGCACTGCCATGATAGGTTCGATAACGTAAGAAACTGGCGATTAATTCACTATCACCGGTAACAAAACCGGAACGTAGTCCGGGAACATTAGAACGTTTTGAAAGACTGTGAAAAACCAGACAACGCTTATATTCGCTGTTACCTAAATTATTGGCGCATTCAAGCAGACCGATCGGTGGCTCTGCTTCGTTTTGATAAATTTCTGAATAGCATTCATCGGAAGCAATAACGAAATCGTATTTTTCAGCGAGCTCTAATAACTGCTTAACGTGGTGTTGATTTACAATTGCTCCGCTAGGATTGCCCGGTGAACATAAATAAATCAGTTGGCAACGTTGCCAGATTTTTATAGGTACTGATGAAAAATCAGGAATAAAATTATTTTCTTCTGTGCAGTTTAGATAATAAGGTTCAGCACCGGCGAGTATCGCTGCTCCTTCATAAATTTGATAAAACGGATTCGGTAAGATAACAATCGGTGTTTCAGATTGTTCACCGATTATAGTCTGCGCAATAGCAAACAAGGCTTCTCGCGTTCCATTTACGGGTAATATATTTTTATCAATATTGATAGATGACGCTGGAAGATTGAACCGTTGGCATAACCAATCCGCAATTGATTTTCTTAATTCAGCAGACCCTTTTGTTGTTGGATAATAAGCCACATCGCCCGCATTAGATTTTAATGCGTCTAAGATAAAATCGGGTGTAGGATGTTTTGGCTCACCGATGGCAAGACTAATGGCTGATTTATTTTTAGGAACGTTTGTTCCATCAAAGAGCTTTGTTAACCGTTCAAATGGATAAGGGTGTAGATTTTTTAATCCTTGATTCATTGTTTTCTTTCGCTGTTGTCTCGTTAACACGTCGTTCCCGCACAGGCAGGAACCCAGTGAATTATGTGGTCATATGCTAATCTAATTACTGACTGGATACCCGCCTTCGACTCTGACTCCTGATTCGTTCTACCTCCTGCATCCTTGCAGTCGTGCGCGGGTAAGACGTTGTGATTTCATATCTATTGTTCTTAATGTTTTGCATGCCCCTTTAGATAACAATTGTTTAAGAAAACAGCTGTTAAGTATAACGGTACAGCAGTGATTTTCTTTCTAATTAATTCTATTGGTCACAAGAACTGTGCAGTATATGCTATCAACTATGTCATCCCAACCAACATCCGACTATTTTCCGGTATTGGCCTGTGCTGCTGCCGCTACTCTTTGGGGAGTATTCTGGTATCCGCTAAGGTTATTGGAAGAGATGGGGGTTCCTGGTTTATGGGCGAGTTTAATTATTTATTGTTTTGCGATGATCTTTCTTATTCCTGCTTGCTGGGGCAAGCGAACTGATTTTTTGAAACATAAATTCGAATATATTCTCATTGGACTATTTGCTGGTTGGACTAATCTCGCTTTTATCTTAGCCGTATTGGAAGGGGAGATAGTTCGGGTATTATTGCTATTTTATCTCTCACCCATATGGGCCATTTTACTCGCTGTTTTTATATTGCATGAACGTTTAACTCGAATTGGTGCATGTTCATTGATCTTGGCCATGCTTGGCGCTGCAATGATGTTATGGCATTCCGATATGAATTATTTAGAAGGAATAGGTATCGCTGATTTTTATGCGATTACTTCGGGGATGGCATTTGCCATCACTAATATTGTCGTTCGTAAAATGGGTGATGTGTCATTTTCTACCAAGATAGGCTCGGCGTGGGTAGGTGTGATTGTGCTGACACTATGTGGTTTAGTACTTGCTCAACTTCCTATACCAGTAATAACTTTCAATTCTGGAATATTGGCTTTGTTGATTGGATTTCCTTGCATGCTTGCTATGACATGGACGGCACAATACGGCGTGACTTATTTACCGATACAGCGGTCTTCGGTGATTTTCTTATTGGAGATTGTTGTTGGTGCGGTTTCTGCGGCAATATGGACAGATGAAATTGTTAGCAATCTTGAGTATATCGGCGGTGTTTTAATCGTTTCTGCGGGTCTTATCAGTCTTATTAAGGAAAAACATCACAATATCGCTGCATAAGCTTCATATACAGTCGGAATATTATTACTAGACTGTTCCTTTGATGTATCCTTTGCGTCCTTTGAAAATCTAGACTTAATTATTAACTGGAATTTATTAGAACGTGACTAAGAAAATCTTGATATTACCCGGTGATGGTATCGGGCCAGAAATCGTTGCTCAGGCTGAAAAAGTATTGGCTTTTTTGATCGAAGAACGCGGTGTTAAATTAGAACTTGAACATGGTTTATTAGGTGGTTGTGCAGTTGATGCTGCGGGTGTGCCTTTACCTGAAGAAACTTTGGCTAAAGCGAAAGAATCCGATGCCATATTATTAGGTTCGGTTGGCGGTCCTAAATGGGAAACGATTGAACGTTCACTCCGTCCAGAACGTGGCTTGTTAGCCATACGTGCGGGCTTGGGTTTATTTGCAAATTTACGTCCAGCAGTTTTGTTCCCTGAATTAGCTAGTGCATCGACATTAAGAGCCGATGTGGTGAGTGGTCTGGATATTATGATTGTACGCGAGCTTACCGGCGGTATTTATTTTGGTGAGCCACGCGGTATTCGTGAACTTGATGATGGACAGCGACAAGGATTTAACACCTTGGTTTATAGTGAAAGCGAAATTGAGCGCATTGCTCGCGTTGCTTTTGAAAGTGCCGAAAAACGTCAAGGTCGTCTTTGTTCTGTCGATAAGGCAAATGTATTGGAAGCTACCGAGTTATGGCGCGAAGTAGTAACAGAACTCTCTAAAGAATATCCGAAAGTTGAATTGCAACATATGTATGTTGATAACGCAGCGATGCAATTGGTCCGCGATCCGAAACAATTTGATGTCATTGTCACGTCAAATTTATTTGGCGATATCTTGTCTGACTTAGCATCTATGTTAACGGGTTCTATTGGCATGTTGCCATCAGCATCATTAGCCAGCGATGGCAGTGGTATGTATGAACCGATTCATGGTTCAGCACCGGATATTGCCAATCAGAATGTGGCGAACCCATTGGCGACTATTCTGTCTTTATCTATGTTGTTTCGATATTCACTTGAGAATGCAGAGATAGCGGTTCAAATTGAACAAGCGGTAAGTCAGGTGTTATCTGATGGTTTGAGAACAAAAGATATTGATGCTGAAGGTATGACTAGTGTCGGTACTGATGAAATGGGCGATGCGGTTGTTAAAGCTTTGTCATCTATTAATTAATAATAATTTATGAATCTATTTGAAGAAGTGTCATGACTGATAAAAAATACAATGTTGCCGTAGTCGGCGCGACAGGTGCCGTTGGTGAAATCATGTTGTCTATATTAGAGCAACGTAATTTTCCAGTAGGTGAAGTTTATGCTCTGGCTAGTAGCCGTTCTGCTGGCAAACGAGTTGAGTTTAGAAACAAACAATTGATTGTTGAAGATTTAGAAACGTTTGATTTTAGTAAAGCTGACATAGGGCTTTTTTCACCCGGAGCATCTATTTCTAAAATTCATGCACCACGTGCGGTTGAAGCCGGTTGTGTGGTTGTCGATAACACGTCGCAATTTCGTTATGACGATGACATTCCATTAGTTGTTTCAGAAGTTAATCCTGAAGCGGTTGCAGACTATAAAAACAGAGGCATTATTGCTAATCCGAATTGTTCTACTATCCAAATGTTGGTCGCATTAAAACCAATCTATGACGCGGTTGGTATAGAACGAATTAATGTGTGTACCTATCAAGCGGTATCCGGTAGCGGAAAAGAGGCAATTGAAGAACTGGCAAAACAAACGGCAAACTTACTTAATGCAAAAGATGTTGAGTGCGATGTTTATCCGAAACAAATCGCGTTTAATGTGTTGCCCCAAATTGATGTCTTTCAAGATAATGGCTACACCAAGGAAGAAATGAAAATGGTCTGGGAGACCAGAAAAATCTTTGGTGATGAATCTATTATGGTGAACCCCACTGCAGTTAGGGTTCCGGTATTTTTTGGCCACTCAGAAGCAGTTCATATAGAGACTAAAGAGAAAATTGATGTTGCTACAGCGACCAAGTTACTCAAGGAAATGTCAGGTGTAACCGTACTTGATGAGCGCGTAGATGGTGGTTATCCAACTGCAGTGACAGAGGCTGCAGGTGAGGATCCGGTGTTTGTTGGAAGGATTCGAGAAGATATTTCGCACCCTCGCGGACTTAATATGTGGGTTGTTTCTGATAACGTGCGCAAAGGAGCTGCATTAAATAGTGTTCAAATCGCAGAAATTCTGGTAAAACACTATTTATAAAC
>LWDU01036660.1_pt1 | contig 20173 bp, 7 predicted proteins | sample 727161 | NCBI WGS metagenome assembly LWDU01 (sample SAMN04566230, study PRJNA314399) | hydrothermal vent metagenome | isolation source: deep sea hydrothermal plume seawater | place: Mexico: Gulf of California, Guaymas Basin | collected 2004-07-11
CCGGCTGGAAAAGCTTTACAAAACGTGGGGTTTTAATACGCTTTTGAAAGATTTGCGGGAGGCCCGGCAGGGCGTCCTGTTTGAATGATGATTTTGAACTACAAGGGACAGACAATGCGCTTGGCTTTCGCGCTTGGCCTTGCGGGGGTGGGGTTCTCCACTGCCAAGGCTGACCGGCGTTTCGAGGCCAAGGGCAATGAGTTTGACCTGACCGGCAGACTCGTCGGCGACCAGGTCGGCACTCGCGTGGCGATGGGGTCCGAGGGCGGCTACCTTGTCTGGCAGGACAACGCCACCGATGAGTTCGGTTTGGGCATAAGCGCTTTGCGGATGGATGTGGCTGGCAACCCGGTTGGTGCCCCGGTGCGCATCAACAGTCTATTGGCAGGTGATCAGGAGAATCCGCGAGTTGGCGTGCTTGCCAACGGTGGCACGATCTTCGCCTGGGAGGGCGGCGCAAGTGGATTTCACCGTGTGAATTATCGTGTCACCAATGCGCAGGGTCTTTTCCTTGGTGAGGATCGCTATGTTACCGGCCCTGAGTCTGGCGAGCAGGTGGAACCTGCGCTGGCGGTTTTGAAAAACGGTAGAGCGGTTCTCGCCTGGACCGATTATCTGGACGACGGCAGCGTCAAGGGGGTTTCAGCTCGCATCATTGGTTCTGAAGGTCAGGCGCTGAGTGAACCTTTCCGGCTGAACAAGTTTACCCTCGGCAACCAGCACAAGGCACAGGTCGTCGCCATGCCTGGTGAGCGGTTCGCGGCTGCCTGGGTTTCAGACCAGCAGCAGGATGACAGGTCAATTGATGTGATTTTACGTGTTTTCTCTGCAACAGGCCAGGCGCTGACAGAAGAGACGATCGTCACCCCGGTAGGTGTCAGTGCCAATCCGACGCTGAATGTCTCCGGAGAAAGTCTTGTGGTGGCCTGGGAGCAGCTTGATCTTGAGCAGAAGATTAATCGATGGGACATCGGTGCGAGGAGTTTTGATTTTAATCTCAAGCCTTTATCGGAGCCGGTACTCGCCAACCTCTACCGGAAAGGAGATCAGTTTGCGCCTCAGTTGCAGGGTGGCCCCCAAGGGGCCATGTTGGTGTGGACTAGCCTGGGTCAGGACAAGTCGCGTGAGGCTGTCATGGGTCGGTTCATCAATTCTTCCGGCCGTCTGGTGGAGGGTGAGGTTAGCGTCAACACCACCCAGGCATTGGCGCAGATGCAGCCAACATTGACGTTATCGACCAACGGTGAATTCCTTGTGGCCTGGTCTACGCCAAACTTGGGTAATACAGGCTTTGACGTTGTGGGCCAGAGATATGCAAGTGAGGAGGCAATTGATTTGTTGCCGGCAATTTTGGAGGTGTTTGTGAACCCGATAAGCGAAACGGATCTATTGGTCTCTTGGCCGGCTGTCAAGGGATTGGATGTGAAGCATTACGAGGTTTATTTTGACGGACTGACAACACCCAAACTGTTTGTTGACAACCACGTGGTTTGGCCAGGACTTCGTCCTGGAAGCGAATATTCGTTTCGTGTTGCCTATCAACTGAGCGACGGCCGCCATTCCGAATTATCAGCACTTGCCTTCAGCAAAACTTGGGGGCGCGACTTCAATGCCGACGGTCTGCCCGATGACTGGCAGAGGGAGTATTTCGGCAAAACCGTCACCACTTGGCCAGAGGCCTCTGCAGACAGCGACGCAGATGGGGCGACCAACGGTGAGGAGTTTGCCGCTGGTACCGACCCGTCTGACCCGTCTGACAGTTTGACTGTGACCTTGACCAAGTTGGAAAGGGGGCAGCGCCTGGAGTGGAATGCTCAGCCTGGGGCGATTTATCAATTGCAGCAGACCAACTTATTAGGGAGTCACTGGGTCAATATTAGTGAACCGGTTTTGGCCCGGGAGGCGAGGAGCGGCATCACGCTGACCTCGGTTGAGAACATGAAATTTTACCGGATCAAGAAGGTCCGTTAGAGGTATGCTTGATTTAGCAAAAAGGACAGTTTTGGTGCTGGGAATCCTCCTCATGGGAGTGGCTGTGACTAAGGCCTTTACCTTGACGGACGGAAGCTCGGGTAGTCTCAGCCAGACTTTGGTAAATAATCTGGGAGAGGAGTATCGATGGAATTCGCCAGTGCTCACCTACTCCTACGACGAATCATTCTTGAACTATTTCGGCTCCAACGGCGTTGTGGCTGTTGAGAAGGCAATGGACATCCTTAATTCTATTCCGCCAGCCTCTTCCATAAAGACCAACTACCCTCCATCAAGTTCAGGTGAGAACAACCTATGGAATTATCCCACACGGCCCGATCGTTTTCACGCTCGTGCCTACAACAATAGGGTTTTGGATATTAAATCTTACGCCTTGGCGCAGTTGTTTAGTTTTATGGGCTTGGGCTATCCCGAAGATAGCGCATTTCAACTGGAGTTTGGTGCAGTTGCACTGCGCAACTGGGATCCGATCAGCTACGGTCCCAGCAAGTATGTTAACGGGTCACTGCTTTCATGGGTAGTTGTGGGTGGAGCCAATGCCCTGCCGTTCCCAATTGATGTAACCAAGCCGGTTCGAACCCTTGCAGGTTCGTCATATCACCGAGATCCTCGTCTCTCTGAAGGCAAATACCTGGTAGCTCCAACCCGGGATGACATTGGGGGATACAAATATTTGTATCGGAAAGACAATTTTAACATCGAGGGCTTGCCTCCGTTCACCTATCAGATGGTGACCAATCAACCGGACCTGACCAACCCTGCGATCTTTAGCGTCGATTTGCGTTGGTTTAGCAAGGAATCGAAGACCAATGTACCTGCTTCATTCAAACAGTTCGTGCTAACAAACCAGTGGTGGGGACCGGTCTATACAAATTTGAATATCCCACCCTTGTTGGTTTTGAAGACCAACGTGACCTGGGAGATGGGGTGGACAACAAATCGTACCCCCTACCTGACCAACTTCCCGTGGACCCCGGTGGGGCAGCCAGCCACGCTGGTTTATTTGACCAACAAATATCGGACCTTCCAACCCAGTTACGACTACATCTTTGGCAATGTGATTACCAATATTCACGTGCCGAGGGAGGAGTCAAAGGTGCTGTATCGCTCGTGGGAGGTGACACCCAATGCACCGCTTTGGAGCGTTATAGGTTCGGTGCCCACCACTACAAACTACACCACCACAGTTCTTAACGATGACTTTCCGCATGGTGAAATTATTATTCTGCCAACCACCAATGTGGTGGGATATCATTTTACAGAAATGCAGTTTGAAGAGGTGAACACCCTCACAAACCTCCTGACTTCAACCGACAACCTGGCCAATCCAGGGGGTGCGTTGCCGGGCCAGGGAGGCGGGTTGGGTGCGGGTGGGGCTGCGGTTACCAATTTCGTGGGTGTCATGGAGGACGAGGTTTGGCAAAGCACCAATCATGCGTACCTTGCCTACCCTATAGTGTTGCAGACCAACGCCCTTCTAATGGGTGGAATTGACAAGGTTCGATATGTTCGTGTCCAGGGCGATTCGTTGGTCACGACCAATTACTCTCCGAGCCGCTTCCTTAACCAATACAAGTTTCCTGACCTGGAGAAACAAACATTCACCTATGTTATCCCAAACTCTGCAGTCGGTTTGACCAATGCGGCTTTGCCTTCCTTCCAGTATGAGGTTGATTATGTCGACAATGGAGTCCGGAAAACCGGAAAATTCATCAAGTTCTTCACCAGCCCAGATATCATGATAACCGCACTTAATTTGCCCTCAACTTTTGTTGAAGGTTACGTGCCGCCTGCGGTGGTGAATAACAACGCACTAAACGGCATGTGGACACAAAGCCTATATGGCCCCGGTGTCATCCAGCCTTCCGGCAATATGGTGATCGGTTTTAATAAGATTGGGATTCATTGGGACTTGGACCCGACTTTCTTTTTGAATGAGGAAAATCAGGCTCCAGGTTGGATTTGGGGCCATTTCGATGGGACCACAGACGAGTTAATGTTATTCCCAAACAGTCAAACTGTCTTGGATTTGGAGCGGGAAATTTATGGAAACGACTAAAACCAACTGCAACAAAATTTTTGTAAGATTCTTGCTACTGGTAACAGTTGGCACTGGGGCCGTTGGATATTCAGATGAGACAGTTTTTACGAACAACAATTCCATAACCAACAAGCTTCTTTCTGTTGAAAAATTTGTAAATAATGGAAAGTTTTACATCACTCTTGATGATGGCATTGAATACAATTTCTTCAACCTTAAAAAATTTGTTAACTCAGGTTTGTTTGAATTTAACCAAAACCTGGTCATAGAGGATACCGTTCCGGTCGAGGGCGGTAGTATTAATCCTGAAGTGGAGCCCTTGGATTCATTTGAAAACAGGGTGGGCGGCAGGATAGTTGCGGATAGAACAGAGAATGATTTTGGTTATATTGCCATTGTGGCCAAGGACATCAAAAACCAGGGAATGATTGTTGCGACCAATTCTAATTCCATACTTTTGAAGGGTGACAATATTGACCTTTCACGGGGTATTTTGAATATTAAATCAGGGAGGGATTATGAAGCAGGTCTGAACCCGGTTGGTGAATCGAAGTACATTGGGGCTCTTACTGGTTATATGCAAAAGAGAATTGGAGGCGGGGTCATTATGGATTGGGGTTTGCAGGATGTATATTGGGGGGTTGGGTCGTTGGCAATGGGCGGAGGTTCGGGTGTATATGCGCAGGGAAGCGATTTGGGAGTCGCCATCCAAACGCCCAGAATAAATGCCCGCGAGTTGGTTACACCCAAAAACTTGATCTTTAACAATTATGATCTTTATGAGGAGCCGATGCAAATAAGGTATCCTGTGGACTTTTATGGTGAATATATTGATTGGACTATCGTGGGTGCGGCGGGTTTCAGCAGGAGGATCGACCGGCAGGGAGCTGTGTTTAAACCCTATATCCATTTCCGAAGGCTTTTTTATGGTGAGGGTGATAACCCGGAGGAACATTGGTATGGCCAGGGGATATTTATCCTGAATCGGAATACATCAGTAACGGTCACGCCCAGGGTTAGCCCTAGTGACGGTAGATATGGTGGGCCCGCAATGGGGCCGTTTCATAGCAGTGTCTTGGAGATTAAAACCAGTGTGACGAATAAGGTGGAGGAAGTGAATGAGACCTCGACCATTTACGCCATTTCGGAATTGGGAAATGTATATGGGACGGCAACCCTGCTCACCAACTTGCAGAGCACCGTTGCGAGCAGCACCAGTATTCCATCTTCGATGGTCTTAAGCAGAAATATCAACAGTGAATTTGAAGAGGGGTTGTCCGTAAATAGCTCAATAGAAGCGTACCCATTTATGGGAACTTTTGGGGCTGGGAATACTGCAAACCCCACAGTCAGTTGGACCACTTATGGCTTTAGGTTCACCAATGTCCTGTCCCGGGTTGAGTTAACTACGGAACCGACCGTTAATATTGAAGGTAATGTTGATTCATTTGGTCATGAAGTTCAGCAGATCCAGCCCGGGTCCGTCGTGATAGAGGCTAAAAATTTGAATTTGGAGGCTGTAAAAATCAGGGCTGAAGGCAATCTTAAGATTAAGGCGGACAACTTGATTTCTAGTAAGAATGCCATATTGGACTGCCAGAATATCTCTCTTGATATTGGTTCAACCGGACGCCTATTGATCATTGAGGATTTGATTGCCGATGAGGTATATAGGTTTGGGGGTAGTCTGGAATTATACGAGGCAACATGGGACGACACGCGGGTGGTGAGCGTTTTCAATGATGAGGATCCTCCTGAACTGGAAGAAGTGACGATTCCTCTCCACTATAAGGCGTTGTTTGTGGATCTGGATTCAAGCATGACAAACCAGGTCCTAGTCCAGTCACTAAGACTGAGGGGTGATGATGTGATCATAAGGGACAAGGTTCGTTTGGCTGGCGAGATGATTATTAGTTCAAGAAGTGTTACATTTGACAATGATTTTGAGGTGATTCCTAGTCCGGATAAATCGTTTAAGTGGGATGAAACGGTTGTTCCAGGGGTTAGATCGATCACCAATAATGCGGCATTAAGGATTCCGGGGGATGTAATAATGGGCAAAGCCGAAGAGCCTTATGAAATCTTTAATAACACGGGAACAAATGCCACCCAGAATTTAACTATCTATGCGAAAAATTTTAGTAATGCCGGTGGAATGTTTGTGGATGGTTCCTTCGCTCTGAATTCAAAGTATATCAATATGAGTGATTCAGCCTTGAATGTAAGAGAGAATGTCCAAATCAACGGGGATTTTTTCAAGTTAAGGAACAGTACCAACATGGTGGGGGGCATGCTCAACTTGGATGTATCCAGTTTGATGGTGGATGGGGGGAGCACCAGCACCAATCGGTTCTTTATTGGCAATGGCATTACATCGGAGACAGAGTCCAATTCCGGCAAATTGTTGAGCACCCAGTTTTTCTTGAAAGCTGACTCCTATAAGTCGGTTCCGGTTGTTTGGAATTCCTCCAAAGACAAGGGGCCGGTATATGAGGGTTATGTTGACAACCGCGCCATCGGGTTGCTTTCGCTGACAAACTCATATCTAGGTGTTTTTGAAATTGCCAGTACCTCGGAGTCAAAGAAGGCAATCTATGTCGACAAGCTGATCCTTGAAGGGTTAACAGAAAATGCCCTTTTAACAAACAAACTGGATCAATTGAACATCAAGGATGGGATGACGCTTTATTTTGCAGCATCGAATCTTCCGGAGGAGAAATTGGACGGGATGCGTGATGGGAGGTTGAGGTGGGTGAAGGATTTCGCCGGCCAATACAGTTCAATGCCGCTCTACCTTACTGGTTCGGAAGAAACCGTGATGGTCAACCGCGCACATAGAAGGAGCAAAATTTTTGACACAGATGGTGATGGGGTTGCAAACGGATTTGATCCAACCCCGTTCGGTGATGGCCGTCCTAAAATGCAGGTTAAGGGAAGATATATAGAGTGGCTGGGCATTCCGAATAAAATGTATAGTATCGAATACACTGAAAAACTTGGCAAACAAGCCAGGTGGAGAAAGTTGGTTTCCATAAAGAATGACAAGACGGTTTTTGAGTCGATGCGATACCAGATTCCAAGAGCGCTTATTATGCCAGAACAGGGAACAGGGACGGTCTACATCCGCCTTGCTTACAATTAGAGATGAACAGGCAGTTACAAAATGGAATTTTGGTCGTTGCTTTGATGGGGGGCGCGATCAATTCAACCGATATTCATGCGGCGCCCTTGGAGGTTGTCAATGACCCTTCGTTCATCGATTATGGAAAAGGACAGGTCAACAGTGACTATCTTCTGGCCAGGCTTAAGGGGAATATCGATCAGGTTCGGTTCAACCGTGTAATTGAAAAAACAGGATTGAAGGTGGTTCGTGAATTCACCCTGGTGCCCGGTCTCAAAATTCTGGCCATGCCCAAGGCTCCGGCCGGGGTTGCAGGTGATGAGAACAGGCTTAAAAGACTTTTGGCCACAAAAATAAGTTTGGAGGGTTCGGGGCTTTTCAGGTATGTGGAACTGGATCATGTGAATCAACCGCTCGCAAAAGTCACTGACTCGGCTTTTGTGGATGGAACCTTATGGGGGCTTGAAAATCATGGTCAGGATAATGGCAAAGCTGATGCAGACATAGATGTAGAGCAGGCATGGGATATAACTTCAGGCAGTCCCGAAACGGTGGTGGCTGTGATCGACACGGGTGTGAGAGTGACCCACAACGATCTCATTAACCAGATTTGGACGAATGAGGATGAAATACCCAACAATGGAATTGATGACGACAAGGACGGGTATGTTGATAATCACAAGGGCGTTGATTTTTATAACAACGACGGGGATCCGAATGACGTCCATGGCCATGGCACCCACTGCAGTGGAACCATTGCGGCATCGGCAAATGATGAAAGCCCCCACGCGGGGGTTGCGTTTAATGCAACAATCCTGCCTTGCAAGGTGGGAGATATCGGTATGCCCAATTCGGCCATCATTGCGGCTGTTCAGTTTTGCGTGGCGCAGGGTGTGAATATCGCCAACTGTAGTTATGGGGGCTATTTTCCCTCTCAGGCGGCATATGACGCTTATGCGGCTGCAGGAACTGAAGGAGTGATGTTCCTTGCAGCTGCGGGTAATGATGCAAACAACAATGACTCACTGCCGATGTTTCCAAGCAGTTTTGATCTTGAATGCATTGTTTCAGTTGCTGCCACGGATCGTAATGATGACATCACAGGTTTTTCCAACTACGGAGAAACGGCAGTCGATCTGGGGGCTCCTGGTTTGGACATTTTTTCCTGCACCGCGACCAATGATCAAAGTTATGACAGTTGGGCTGGAACAAGCATGGCTGCGCCTCATGTGAGTGGTGTTGTTGCCTTAATGAGAAGCCTTCGCCCGGATTGGACCGTGCTTCAGATCAGGGAGAAATTGCTGGCCAGTCTCGATCCGATTAACTCCCTTGACGGCAAGACGGTTACGGGTGGACGACTTAATGCCGCCAAGGCGGTGACGAATATGGGGACATTTGGTACTCCGGATGGGATCATGGAGGTTTCCATCAATCCTCCCTCCGGGTCCATGCTGATGGCTAATGATAAGATTTCGATTGTGGTAGAGGTGATTGATGGTGAGAAGGTCGAGAACGCCATGGTGACCATGCTGATGCAGGATGGGAACACCGCTTTCTTTTCCAATGACGGCGAGTTTCCTGACACGGTAGAGGGGGACAATCTTTATACCTCATATTTCAAGGTTCCGGAGAAACAGGGCAAACTCAAGATGACCCTTTTTGTTTCTTCAGACGGCAAAGATGATGCCATCAGGGTTATACAGTACAACGTTGCAGATGTTCCGGAGAATGACGACTTTTTACTGGCAGAAAAAATATCCGAACAATTTGCGATAGTTGAGGCATTCAACATCTATGCCACGTTAGAAAGAGATGAGCCCAGGCATTCTGGCTTGTCCATGCATTTTGCGTCGCTCTGGTGGAAGTGGACCGCCGAAGTCAGTGGTACTGTTTTTGTTGATACAGCTGGAAGTGACGTGGACACGAATATTGCGGTTTATCGAGGCAATGAAATAGGAGAGTTACTTTTGGTTAACAGGAACCAGAACTACACGGTTGAAGAGAGGGACAAGGGGGTTTATTTCGATGCCCTTGCCGGAAAGACCTATAAGTTTTGTGTTTCCAGTCCTACCCAGCAGGATCTGGGTTATGTCCGCATCAGGGTTGCTCCTGAAGGAAAGCCTGACATCAACAATCCATTCCTGAGTGGTATACAGCCCTTTAACGGTTTCATCACGAAGACAAACAAGATCGAGATCAATGGGTTTGCCCACGATCCTCAACCCAACGCATCAGGAGTCAAGGAGGTGCGCGCGCGTGTCAATGGGGGTCTTTTTTCCGTCGTCGTGGGTGCCCGGGAGTGGTTCACGCCGGTTGCGTTGGTCGAGGGGGAGAACATTATCGAAATTGTTGCCGTCGATTACAGCGACAACGTATCAGAGTCTGTCCGACTACAGTATGACTACTTTCCACCGGACTTGACCAACGATCATTTTGTTAATGCTGACGAGTTGAACAATGATGTTGTTTTGCTTCGGGCGGGTCAGTCCCGGGTCCTGCTTACCCGAGGAATTGGAGATTTGGATTATGTGGTTCTCAGGCGGGATGGGGTGCCTTTGCAGCCGAGCCAGTATCGCCTCGACCCGGAAGATAGTGGGGCCCTTGAACTCGTCGATCCGGTTCAACAGGACGCCCGTATCGAGGTGTTTAACCCGTACTGGACCACTGCGACAGTCAGCACGTTAAAGGCAACCAAGGAACATCAGGAGCCAGACCATGCCGGTAATGAAGGAGGTTCATCGGTTTGGTATCGTTTCAAGGCTCCGTATGATGGGGTCCTAACCATTGACATTCTTGAGTCTGGATTTGACACGCTGCTGGGGATGTATATGGGTTCAAGCATCGATGGTTTGGTTGAGATAACCAGCAACGATGACGCGTTTACGGATGATGACTTGGAGTTTGATCCTGGGATTAGCCAGTTGACCCAGGCTTTGGAACAGGGCATGAGCGTTTACATTGCAGTCGATGGTTATGGCGGAGAAACCGGTAACGTGGCGGTTCGCAGTCTATTTAAGATGGATACGGTTCATCGGCTGCTGTTGGAGATTAACGGAACGGGCGCCGTGGTTTCGCCCTATCAGCCCTTTACAGATGAATCAGGGCACTATTCTCTTCATCCGCAAAATGAAACTGTCTCGGTTGAGGCGGTTCCAGCCGATGGTGGGCGGTTTTTTGGCTGGTCCGGTGATGTGAACGTCTCGGATAAAAAATTCAATCTGACGATTTCCGATGCATACCATATCCGGGCGAATTTCGTTGAGGATAGGGGTGTGTACGGCTTTGAGGATTGGAAGGGGCAGGATTTTCGGTGGAGCACGGGGGGGGCGGTTCCTTGGGGTCTTGATGAGCAAAACCCATTTCAAGGCCGTTACTCGATGCGAACGGGAGGAATCGGAGATATGCAGGAGTCTTTGCTGTCATTTAGAGGGAATTTTAACGACGGTGAACTCAGCTTTGCCATGAGGCTTTCATCCGAAAACGATTGGGATAAATTGATTTTTTCCATAGACGACCAGGTTATGGGAGTTTGGTCGGGCGTGGTGGATTGGAAAATCGTCAGTTTTCCTGTCGGGAATGGATCTCATACCCTAACTTGGGCATACAAGAAGGATTTTGCAAACTCGGCCAATTTGGATGCGGCTTGGCTGGATGAGTTATCGTTACCCTTGAGCATAGCAGCCTCACTCAAGGGTATTCAGCACGCGGACAGTTTTGAGTTGTTGGTCAGGGGAGAGCCACTGCATCGATATGAAATATGGAATAGCCGGGACCTGAGAAATTGGAAGAAGTCGAGCGATGTGAGGATTGGCGATAACGGTGAGGCCACCCTTTTTGTACCAAACAAGGAGGATTATCAATTTTACAAAATAAAGACTAAATAAAGAAATGACGCGTTTTCTTTCCATACTATTTATCATTTTTTCCGGCCTGGAAGCATTTGGGCAAGGTTCTGGAACGGTTGAATTTATAACTACAGAACTTTCTGTCGAGGAGGGTGCTGGGGATGTGTGGCTCTTTGTTGAACGGAGAAAGAGCAATCTTCTGCCTTCTTCTGTCGATTATCGTGTCACGCGTTCCTCGGCAACGCTTGACCTGGACTATTCGATGACCACAGAGGGAACCCTGAATTGGGGGGATGGGGATGAGGCTTCCAAAGGCATCAGCCTGACCATTTTGGACGATGTTCTGGAGGAGACGAATGAAGAGATCATCATTCAGTTGTTGAATCCCAGCGATGGGACTTATTTGGGGGGAGCTGACACGGCTCGCATCGTTATCTCCGGCCAGGAAAGCGGTCAAGTGGGATTTTCAATGGAGAAATTCATCACCAGTGAATACGATGGGAGTTCAAGGATTCTGGTTAGTCGCAGAGACGGGCTAAGGGGTGCGATTCTGGTCGATTACGAGGTTCGTCAGTTGTCTGAACTCGATGAAGATGAACATTTGGGGCAGGTGACCCATTACCGAAGGCTTCCCGATTCTTCCTTTATCGAACGTACGGTCTTGCCCGGTGTCAGGGCACAGCCTTTCAGGGATTTCGATCCGAAAACCGGTACTCTTTTGTTTCTGGACTATCAAAGCAGTGCGATAATTGGCGTAAATTTAATACCTAACTTTGATGGGGATGCCTACCCTCACACGGTGCTGGAGATGGCCGTGTCCAATCCCAGGCCACTGACGAGCCTCGAGCAATTGGAGGGGGTCGAGCCACATTTTTCCGATGTTGCCGCTCTAGCGTACTTGGCTGAGATGGGGGCCAACCCTGCGAGATTCGTGCCTGAAACTTCAGAGCTGGTACCCACAATCGCCCCGGATAGAAGACTGGCATCCCTTCGAATCAACGACATCTCCGGTCCAGGTATGAATAAGATTTGGGAGGAGCAACCCGCCCCGGACGAGCCGTTCCAACGGCGTACCGGCTTCCGTTTTGCCCGGGCTAGGTTTTATGCCGACGAGGGAGAGACGGTGGAGATCCCCGTCTTTCGCTCTGCGCCATTCGACGAGGAAGTCACCGTTCGTTATATGGTTGGCCCCAACCGCGGGTTTATGGTCGATGATCCGCGGGAAAACTGGGAAATCGTGGAAAAAAAGGAGAACCCCTACATCGATTCAATGGAAGACTGGGATCATCCTGGACTAGGTGCGGGAAATCGTAACACGGAGCCCCACACCGACACGGGAGATCAGGATGTTCTCGCCGGACCCATAAAGGACATTAAATATGGCTACAAACCGGGAGACGAACCGAGGATCATGCCGACTGCACTCTACGGTGGGTTAACAAGAATGTTTTTTGGAGATATCGACCAACTCATGCACAACTCCGAGCTGGACATCCCCATCCTGAATCCAGGCTCCGATATTGCCAGTCCCACCGGGGAGAGGGAGCTAAGCCCCTCATTTAACAAGATCCTGGCGCCGAACGACGTCAAGCGTGATTTCCATGTCACAACCGGGACATTGACCTTTCCCGCCGGTTCTAGTGAAACGCAGTTTATCAATATCAAGATCATTGAAGAAGAGTACCTTGAGTTCAACGAGGACTTGGTGGTGGTCCTGTATGAACCCGATTACGAAAGGCTGGAAGAGGGGCAAGACGAAACAGGGGAGGATCCTAATGACGGTGGAGATGGAGATGGAGATGGAGATGGAGATGGAGATGGAGATGGAGATGGAGATGGAGATGGAGATGGAGATGGAGAAGAGCTTCAATTCATCAAGCCGGGAACGTCCCTTGGGGTGCAATACTGGGCGACTGTTACTATTGAAAGCGGGGCAGGAGCGATTGCAGGCAGCGCCATACCAGAATTTGTGCCGTCCATTAACAACGATGTTTACGATATGGTGCTGATTCGAAAGGGTCTCGATTCCTCGACGGAAAATCAGGATTCCAAGGAGGAAAAACTAGTGCTGGTGGGTGATTTTACTTCGATTAGTGCGACCCCCTTAAACCGCATCGGTAGGGTTATGGCATTGGATGGTTCTATTGATAAATCTTTCAATCCCGGCACCGGTGCTGATAGTTATATAAATTCCATAGAATTATCACTTTTTGCGGTCGAAGGCGATATACCTCAGCAACAGAAAATCATTGCGAAGTATGTCATTGGGGGTGGGTTTAGCTCCTATAACGGCCAACCGAGGAATGGCATAGCCCGGATTGAGGCTGATGGATCGGTGGATTCGAGCTTTGTCCCCGGAAAGGGAATCGAGGATGGAACAGTCTTTGACGTGTACGTTCAGCAGGGGAATCAGGTTTTAGTCGTTGGCGAGTTTGCTACTGTCGACGGTTTCAGTAGGAATTCGATTGTTCGGTTCAACGAAAATGGTGAAGTGGATGAAAGTTTCGACATTGGGGAGGGGCCTGATGGCCCCATTTATGCCGTGGCCCAGTTGCCTGACGGTCGAATTGTGATTGGCGGCAGTTTTTCCGTAATCGGCGACATCCCCAGCAGTTCCCTGGCAGTACTGAAGAACAACGGCCAGTTGGATGAGAGTTTTGAGATTGGCAAGGGAGTGCTTGGTGAGGTCTACGATCTGGATGTGGTGTCCCAGGGGTCAAAGGCACGAATCGTAATTGGCGGCTCCTTTTCGGAGGTAAAGGGTTACAAGATGAACAATATTGCCGTTCTTAATGATGATGGTGCCTTGGATGAGTTTTTTGACGTCGGGGAGGGCGCAGATGGTCCTGTTTATACCGTAAAGATCGATGACAGTGTGAATGTGGTCGCCCGCAACACGTTTCATTTGAAGGAACAGGATGCGTTGATGAAAGATCTGGCGGACACCAACCAATCCGACACTGATTTTGATACGGACGTTCTGATGATGGAATATTTGCAGAACTATGAGGCCTATGGTGGCTATATTCCGATCTACCTACAGGATTGGATTCGGCGAGAAATTCAAACCCCAATGTACCGAATTCTGATCGCGGGTGATTTCCGTTCATACAACGAAACCAGACGGATGGGGTTGTCGCGACTGAATCCGGATGGGTCGGTGGACACTTCATTTTTAGACACAGCGTTCAATCAGTATGCGGGCCTTACGGCCGGAACTTCTCGTCAGCCGACCGGGTTGATCAACTCGATGGTTCTTGGTGGTGGTGATGAAAAGCAGCCCAGCCTTTATATCGCGGGTAATTTCAGCCGGATTGGTGGCGGTTCATCCCGAGCGAGTTCTCTGCCGGTTTCAAATGTCGCCAAGCTCGCGTCGGGTGAAACATCCGGTCCTGGCGAGTTGGAGTTTGAAGAGGAGGAGTATCGCATTGATGAGGATAAGATTACTGGTCAGATACTCGTTCGAAGGAAAAACGGCAGAAAAGGTTTTGCCAGCGCGATTATCGAGACGGAAAACTTGAAACCAGGCGCTGGTGCGGCCGTGGGAAGCGACGTGGTGCCTGCCGAGGAGGCGGATTATCTCACGCTGCAGGAACCCGTTATTTTTGAGCATTATGTCAACATGGTGATTCCTCCGACCAGCTTATATTACTGGTCCTTCTGGAGCTACGCTAACGACTTCGTGGATGCGGCGTATTACGGTGTTGAGGGTGATATTTACCGTGCCCTGCTGCCCCATGAATTTGAACCTCCTGAAGGTGCAAATGGGATGAATGCCTTTCAACGTCTGCCTTCTCAACAGCTGTTGGATTCGGAGGGTAATTTTATCACACTTTTCAATGAAGAGGATAGCCTGACACCTGCATTTGGATTTGAGGGTCTGGGTTGGCAGTTGCAGGATGGCGAGGATGGTGTCAGGTCGTTTGATATTGAGTCGGTCAAGGATTCTTTGATCGAGGGTAATGAAACTGCCAAGTTGAAGTTGGCGGTGCCAAGAGGTTACATCAATCTGGGAGGGGAATATATTCCTACGGGGATTGCCCTGGGCAGAACCGAAGCCAGGCTAGTTATCATCGATGATGATTTCAAATCTGGTGAACTGCAGTTTTCTTCTGATAATTTATACTTCAATGAGGCGGATCGAACCGCCACGCTGAGAGTGGATCGGATTAATGGCGTGAACGGAAGCATCTCGGTCCAGTACAAGACAAGGGCTGGAACGGCTTCTTCACCTTTTGACTTTAATTCCAAGCAGGGAAGCCTTCGTTTTTCCAGCGGCCAGGACTCCAGGTCCATTACAATCAAAATCGTGGATGATGAGACCCAAGAGGTGGATGAATTTTTTGAAGTCGACCTGTTTAATGTCACGGGTGGGAGCAAGCTGGTGGGTGATAGCGAGGTCCTGACGCTTAGGATTTTTCTAGTCGACAACGACCTTAAGGGAGGCAAGGCCGAGTTTTCTGCCGATGCCGGGCAGGTTCGGGAGGGTGAGGGTGAGGTATCGATTGCTGTCAGGCGTGTCGGGGGGAGTCGCGGCCAGGCTAGCGTGTCCTATTCGACGCGTTCGATTACTGCGAATTCCGGTGAGGACTACCAGCCACGCCAGGGAGTCCTGACTTGGGCGCATCAGGACGTTGAAGAGAAATGGATATCAATCCCCATCCTTAATGACGATGTTGTGGAGGAGTTGGAAACCTTTGAGGTTACGCTAGCCAATCCAATGAATGTCATCCTTGGGCAGCGAAGTCAGCTTGTCGTGTCGGTCGAGGACGATGACGATCCAGGTGAGGTTGCTCTTGGGGAATCAGATTACTATGTGAATGAAAACGGCGCAGAGCTGGTAATCTACGTCAAGAGACTTGGCGGGGCAAAGGGTGATATCCAGGTCGATTACCAACTGAGTGACGGAACAGCTTCCTCAGTGGGCGACTTTCCAGATTATGTCCAATCCAGCGGGACCCTTTATTTTGAAGACGGCCAAACGGGACACGCAATAACACTAAATATTCTGGATGATTTTGCGAATGAAAACACCGAGTTCTTCAGCCTGACGATCAGTAACCCGACAGGCGGGGCGTTGCTCGGTTCCGTTGCCCAGGCAAAAGTCAACATTGTGGATGATGAGACTGTGAACGTCCCGGCCGGTAGTATTGACACATTCTTTGATACCGGTGTCGGCATCAGGGTCAACGGCCCTGTTGATGTGATCAGGCGCGACAGTGAAAATAATTTGCTGCTAGCAGGCGAGTTTAGGGTGATCAATGGGATTATCCGTATCGGAATTGCCAAGCTTAACAACAAGGGCATTCTGGATAATGAGTTCGAGGTGAGGGAAGGTACCAACGGCTCGATCAAGGATATTTTACCCCTGCCAGATGGTTCAATGATCATCGTGGGTGATTTTACCACTGTCAGTGGAACGACGAGGAACCGAATTGCCAAGATCAACAGCGACGGCTACCTCAATGACTCGTTTGATCCCGGCTCCGCGTTTGATGGAATTGTTCATTCCGTTCAACAACTCTCCGATGGAAAACTGCTGGTGGTTGGAGGGTTTCAGAACTACAAGGGCAAATCCCGAAGAGGTCTGGTCGTCTTGGATTCTAATGCTCTTGATGTCACTCCCTGGGGCGGAAATGTGGGTAGTGCGGGGGTTATCTACCATGCAGTGCAGCTGGGGGACGGGTCGTTCATTCTCGGCGGAGATTTTGAGCAGTTCAGCAACAACTCATTAACACAGAAGGTGGCGAGGATTGATGCAAAGGGAGTTCTAGACACCCAGTTTACGGAAAATTTTTCGAGCATTTACCAGCAGAAGAAGTTCAAGCAAGGGATTGTCAGAGAGGTTTTGGAGCATCCGGATGGGAACCTCATTTTGGTGGGTGACTTCAACATTAACACCGGGTCGGGACGACGTTATACGAACATCATCAAGATCAGCCCGATGGGTGAGTTGATAACCGGAGCCTCCCCTGAGGATATCTTGGCCGCGGATGAGGCAAGGGTGGCTGCGGAGGCCGTTGAAGCTCAATTGGCAGCACTTCAGGCAGAGTTGGAGACCGCAAATTTGGCGCTTGATGACGCGCTGGCTGCGGTGGAGGGCGCCACGCCTGAGGATATTGCTGCTGCTGCTGCTGCGAAGATTGTCGCGGAGACTGCTGCTGCCGAACTTGCAACGATTCAGGCCGATTTGGAAGCGGCAACGGCAGCGCTGGAGCAGGCCAATGAGGCGTTGGCCTTGGCGGATGCAAAGGCCGCGGCGGCGGGTGCCACGGCGGCGGATATTGCGGCTGCTGCTGCTGCGAGCCGAACTTGCAACGGTTCAGGCCGATTTGGAAGTGGCAACGGCGGCCCTGGAGCAGGCCAATGAGGCGTTGGCCTTGGCGGATGCAAAGGCGGCGGTGGAGGGCGCGAATTCCAATGTGGAAGCGGCAACGACAGCGCTGGAGCAGGCCAATGAGGCGTTGGCCTTGGCAGATGCAAAGGCGGCGGTGGAGGGCGCCACGGCGGCGGATATTGCGGCGGCGGCAGCGGCGAAGATTGTCGCGGAGACTGCTGCTGCCGAACTTGCAACGATTCAAGCCGATTTGGGAGCGGCAACGGCGGTCCTAGAGCAGGCCAATGAGGCGTTGGCCTTGGCGGATGCAAAGGCCGCGGCGGCGGGTGCCACGGCGGCGGATATTGCGGCTGCTGCTGCTGCGAGCTGCCGAACTTGCAACGGTTCAGGCCGATTTGGAAGCGGCAACGGTGGTTCTGGAGCAGGCCAATGAGGCGTTGGCCTTGGCGGATGCAAAGGCGGCGATGGAGGCAGCCACACCAGCGGACATTGCGGCTGCTGCTGCGGCGAAGATTGCAGCGGAGACTGCTGCTGCCGAACTTGCGAGAGTTCAGGCCGACTTGGAGGTTGTAAATAATATTTTAGCAGACACTCAGGCTGCGCAACAGACTGTTGTCGATGCGCTCGCGGAGGCAACGGCGGCTCTGGAGCAGGCCAATACGGCGTTCGCCATGGCCGATGCAAAGGCAGCGAAAGGGGACTACCTTGCCTATAGCTCAACTGAAACGGGTGGGTCGAATTTCATGAATGGAGAGGTGCTGGATGCCGAACTGCAGCCGGATGGGAAATTGGTCCTTGTCGGAAATTTCACTGAGGTTAGTGGTAGAAACAGGAACCGGATCGCTCGCCTGACACTGGAAGGCGTTCTGGATCCCACGATTAATTTTGAACTTGGGGCGGACGACACCATACGCACCTTGGTGATTCAGAAGGATTACAGGATACTGATCGGGGGTGATTTCACAGCCTTCAACAATTTGGTAAGCCGTTATATAGCCAAGGTCTATGGCGGCATCAATTATGGGGGTGGCCTTGTGTCATTCACATCCCCATCTGTGAGTTATGCCGAGAACGAAAATGGACGTGAAATAACGCTAAAAAGACAACTGGGCCTGACCACCAACGGAAGTTGCAAGTTGAGAATCCAAAGCGACAGTGCCACCAAATGGATTCCAGGGGGCAATCCCTATGCTGTTTATGATTACGTGGCTTTTTCGGGTCAGGAGGAGCTTGATTTTCTGCCCATTGAGTTCGGTGTCGGCGAGGTCTTCAAGGATATACGGGTCATGTCAATTTCGGATGTTTCAGAGATCGACGATCTGGAAAACATGAGGCGGGCGGTTGATGGAGACGGGCCAGTTATTTATATCATTGACGACCTGTTTGCTGATGAACCGGATGAAACGCTGACATTAATCCTTGAGGATTTTGAGGGTATGGCCGCTGGCACCCAGTCGATGGCCGACCTGTTAATCGAGAACAACGACAGTGCGGTCCGATTTGCGGCGGTTGATGAAGACGGCCTGAAGTTTGACTATCTGGTGGATGAATCCAATCAGGAGAAGGTGGCCAATTTCCATGTTGTCCGTACTGGGGCGATAAACCGGATGGTCTCGGTCAATTACTACACCGAACCCGGTACAGCGCGTTCCGAGTTTCCAGGCCAGGACTATGAGGATGTATTCGGGACAATCGTGTTTAAACCGGGAGAGAGTGAAAAAACAGTTGCCATCCCCATTTTTGACGACTTCAGACACGAGGGTGTGGAGAGTATTGTGGTCCGCCTGAAAGATCCCAAGCCTGAAGGATCGGCTCTTTTGCTCGGGTCCCGAGCCGTGGAGTTGCTGATTGATGACAGCGACAAGGATTTGGCCAGGACACGAGTTGCGTTCGAGTACTCCCAGTATGGACTGGATGAAAGAGGAGGTATGGTGGGCTGGAGGACACCACAACTGTGAAGTACAAGACCATCGATATGAACGCTCTGAGTACCGGGGATAGCCCCGACTTTGAGAGTGTTGATGGGGAACTGTTCTTCAAGGCGGGTGAGTCTGAAAAAAGTGTCAATCTGAAAATTATCGATGATTTTAATCAGGAAAATACCGAAGAGTTCGTAATTGAGCTGTATGACTCGGTGGGAGCCAAGTTGACGGACCAATCCGAGGCAGTGATTCGCATTCGGGACCGTGAAGCCGGGACCGTGATGTTCACCCACTGGAATGATCTTGAAGATAAAGACTTTTTGCATGCGGCGGGCTCGGTGGACTTCTTCAGGAATAACACCTACAGAGTGAACGAGACTGAGGGTAGCTTCCTCAATCGGTGGTATGCCGGAAACTCCATTGCGGTGGATGAGGAAAACCCGCAGGATGGATTGATCATGGGCGATGACCCCGGGATTCGAGTCACCATCACGAGGATGGAGGGAGTCCATGGGCGTATCAAGATGGATTATACCACCCAGGATGGGATCGCCAGGTCGGGGGAGCACTACATTTCACAGTCCGGCACCCTGGTCATGGAGGAGGGACAGACCCATGCCCATGTCACCGTTCCCATTTTGCCTTTTGGTGAATGGACTACCTATAACACGGACGATTTGGGTTTCCTTATTTTTGATACATTCAACGAGGCTTCATTTAGGCTGAACCTGTACAACTTGAGGAGCGATGATGGGGAACCGGATTATGTCAGGCCCCAGTTTAAGAACGAAAACTGGCAGTCGAGCGGCGAAATCAGCGCCACTATCATTGTGGAAAGGCAGCCATATGTAAGCCCTTATATCAGTGACCTTGATATTATCGATCCTGATGCAGTCGTTGATGGTTGGCACTTTG
>LWDU01037387.1_pt1 | contig 20169 bp, 18 predicted proteins | sample 727161 | NCBI WGS metagenome assembly LWDU01 (sample SAMN04566230, study PRJNA314399) | hydrothermal vent metagenome | isolation source: deep sea hydrothermal plume seawater | place: Mexico: Gulf of California, Guaymas Basin | collected 2004-07-11
TCCTGTATCGAATTTGTTCGGTGGATGTCGTTACCCGCGATTCATTGAGTTTGTCTCAACACAGCCGCAGACCGGCGACTGACGATCGCGTGATCGGCGTCCTAGCCGCGGCGACGCCAGTAATCCTGGTTCTCGGGTAGGGCAGGGTCTGTGACGTTCCGGATATCGTTTGCCCGGCGGGCCTGCGACGTGCCTTCTTCAAGGTCTTCGATGGCGCGGCGTGCAAAGATATGGGCGCGGGGATAGTCGCCAATATGATAGGCAGATTCAGCGGTCGCGAGCTCTGCTTCGGCGCGCCGTCCCTGCTTTTCCAGCGCAGACGCGAGCTGGTTCCAGGCGAAGGAATTGTCCGGCTCCTTGATCAACGCATCGCGCAAGGCTTCTTCGCCTGCCTCCAGATCGCCTTCCTCAGCGCGGGCAATCAGCGAGCGACCGTAATTGATGAGCAGGAGCGGGTGGCCGGGCAGATATTCCAGTGATTTCGCGTGCGGTTCGACCGACTCAGCGGCGCGGCCCATCTCGAACAGGGCCTGACCTTTCAGCTCCCAATAATAGGGATTCTCTGGGAACTCTTCGAGCAAAGAGTCGATTTCGGTCAGCGCTGCGGACATGTCCGATGACTGCATGGACGCGATTGCCCGGGCGTACCTCGCAGGCTCGCTGTCATCGCCGCGCGGATATTTCTGATAGACCCGTGCGAGCGGCTCAAGAAAGCCGATCAACTTGGCCTGCATCAGTTCAAATTCGCGGACGGTTTGTGGGTCCGGTTCGACATCCATCAGGCCTGTATCTTCTGCCAGGGCACGCGTCGTCCTGATCCGGTCGGAGGCGAGCGGGTGAGAGCGGAAATACGGATAGCGACGCGATTCCGAGAGGACTTCCTGAACGCGGTACTTGTTGAAGAAGTCGACGATGCCACGCGGTGACTGGCCGAGTTGGGCCAGATACGAAACGGCTGCTGCGTCTGCCGTGGCTTCTTCGGCGCGGGTGTGGACGAAGAAGTTCAGCGCTGCAAACTGCTGTGAGCTTGCGATCAGCGCAGCGCCCGCGTCCCCCGCGCCAGCGGCCATGGCGAGGACACCAAGGCCGATCGAGATGAGAGCCGGGCGGCTGGCCACATTTGCGGCGCGGGACCGCGAGATGCTGTGGCCGCAGGCAATATGGCAGGTCTCGTGGGCGATCACACCCTTGATTTGCCCGGGCGCGTCGGCGGCAATCAGCAGTCCGGTATGAAGGTGAATGCGCTGGCCATTCGCGACGAAGGCGTTCAGCTCCGGGTCGTTGATGATGTAAAGGCCGACATCGTCGGGGTCGAGACCGGCCACTTCCAGGATCGGATCGGTCCAGTTGCGCAGCGTCGTTTCGATTTCGGCATCGCGGATCAGGCTCTGCGCAGAGGCCGTCATTACGGCAGCTGCGGTGAGCGCTGCGGCAAGCGCGCCCTTTAGAAAACGTGTCGGCATGGAACCTCGCCTCTTATTCAGGGGAAAGCCTATGTGATGATTGCGGCTTTGGCGAGGCCAGCAGCAGCAGCTTACTGAAATGTCAGACAGATACGGTCTGCGGGGCAGCGAAGACGAATTCAGGCGCGAGAGAGACCGCCAGCTTGTCGCCAGCTTTTGGCGTGAACGGGCCAAGCGCAAGCGCGTGTATGGTCTCTGCGTCAGTGAGCTTGAGCTCAATTTCGATCAGCGAAGACGTGCGCTGAGCGGCCACGACCTCAAGCATCGCATCACCCGCCGGATCGAGCCGGACCGCTTCCGGGCGCAGGCAGTATGTCTCGGCTGGGGGCACCTTTGCCTGCCAGTTCTCCGGCAGCGCGCCGCGTCGAACCGAACGCAGCGGGCCGAGTGCGCGCGCGACGCTCATGCTCACCGGTTTGAGGTAGAGCGCTTCTGGGGTGTCTTCCTGCAGGATGACACCGTCGGACATGACCGCAACGCGGTCTGCCGCGCGCATCGCCTCTGACGCGTCATGGGTCACTAGAAGGGCAGGGATGCCGGCTTCGGCAACCGCGGCGAGGGCTGTGCGACGAACTTCTGACTTCAGCGTCACGTCGAGGCCTGAGAATGGTTCGTCCATGAGGATCGCTACCGGTTGGGCAGCCAGCGCACGCGCGATCGAGACGCGCTGCTGTTCGCCGCCAGACAGCTCGTGCGGGTAAGCCTTAGCGCGATGGGACAGGCCGAGGCGATCAAGCCAGTGACGGGCAGATTCGCGCCGTTCGTTCTTGCTCTGCCGCGTCAGGCCAAACCCCACATTGTCGATGGCATTGAGGTGCGGAAACAGCGCGAAGTCCTGAAAGATCAGACCAATCTGCCGCTCTTCTGCGGGGACATGCTTGGACAGGCTGGAGACAGGCACATTGCCATGCAGAATCTCCCCTGCATCGACCGGCTCAAGACCAGCAAACAGGCGCAGCAGGGTCGATTTGCCCGCCCCGGACTGGCCGAGCAGCGCCGTAATCTTTCCAGGCTCAAGCGTCAGCGAAGCGTCTTGCACAACGGCACGGCCATCATAGCGGCGGGTGACGCCGCGCGCGTGAATTGGTTGAAGAATGCTCATCCAGCCGCCCTTGATTGACCGGCACGTGTTAGCTGCAATGAGAGGAGAACAACAGGGCCAAGTCCTGCTGCTGTGATGAGAAGCGATGGAAGTGTCGCAGCCGCGAGACGCTCATCCGAAGCATAGGCGAAAGCCTGCACGGCCAGCGTATCCCAGTTGAAGGGACGCAGCATGAGCGTGGCGGGCAGCTCCTTCAGCATCTCGACGAACAGGATGATCGCGGCCGCAGACGCCCCTGACATGGCGACAGGCAGCTCGACCCGCACAAGTCGCTGAAACCGGCTTGCGCCGAGACTGCGGGCGGCATTGCCGAGGCTGGCTGGTGCGCGAGAGAATGCGGCATTCAACGGCTCTGCGCCGGCGGCGGTAAAGCGGCTGGCATAGATCCAGACGAGGAAGATGAGCGCAGCCGGTCCGGCAACCGAAAAGCCCGTCCATGACAGGATGAAGAGCGCACCGAGCGCCAGCACGATGCCGGGCGCGGCATAGCCTGCACCCGCTGCAAATCGGCCGATGAACTGGCTGAAGCGGTTCTGACGCGCGCCGATCGTGATGGTGAGCGCCAGCACGAATGCGGCGGCCGATCCCGCGAGGGCGAGTGTCAGGGAATTGAAGAAGGGCCGGAGGATTTGCCCTTGCCCGAGCCCTGTCTCGGCGCTGACCCAGATGAGGCGGGTGACGGGTATAACGAAGCTGAGCAGGAGGACGAGAGAACAGCCAATCGCGACGGCCCAGCCGGAGAGGGCGCCGAGTTTCTGGCGACGCGGCGTGCGCCAGCGTGTTGCCGTTTGCTGAATCCCGCCGCGTCCGCGCGCGATCCGCTCAATGAACTGGAGACCGAATGCGATAAGGATCAGCAGCACGGCCAATCGCGCCGCAACCGCAGGTTCACTGAAGCTGTGCCAGGCGCGGAAGATGCCAACGCTGAGCGTCTGGACGCCCAGATAGCTTGCCGCACCATAATCGGCGGCCGTTTCCATCAGGGCGAGGGCAAGCCCTGCAAAGATCGCCGGGCGAGCTGCAGGCAGCGCAACTTGAAGGAATAGCCTGCGCGGCGATGCGCCTAGGCTGCGCGCAGCCTCCATCGTGCAGAGCGACAGATTGGAGAAGGCCGCCCGCGCCGTCAGATAGGCATAGGGAAACAGCGCGCTTGCCATCACAAAGGAAAGACCGGGCACCGAATAGACGTTCGGGAACCAGTAATCGCGTGCCGAGAGCCCGGTGATATCGCGCAGCAGCGACTGGATCGGCCCGGCGACATCTGCTGCATCCGCCCAGGCATAGGCGAGCACATAGCCCGGCGCCGCTAGCGGCAGGATGAGCGCCCACTCAAAGAAGCCGCGCCCGGGGAACTCATTCAGGCTGACAAACCACGCCGTCGGAACCGCAAAGAGAAGGATCAGCGCCGCCGTGAGCACGATCACCGCCAGCGTCGTCATCGTGTAGCCGAGCAACTGCGTCGATACGATGTGCATCCACGCATCCCCGCCGCCGCCAATGACGCCGGTAAATAGCGCAAACGCGACCGGCGCGCCAATCAGGCAGGCCGCAGCCAGCGTGATCAGCGCGACCGGATTGAGGCGCGGAAGTTGAAATGAGGATGCCCGGATGGCCTGCATATCGAAGCGCTAGTTCCAGCCAGCCTCGTCATAGATGCGTTGAGCTTCAGACTGGCGCTCGCCGAACGTGTCCAGCGGGGTGTCGCTGTCCTCAAACTCCGGAATGGCGTCCAGACCTTCCGGCCAGGTCACATCTTCGATCACAGGGATTTCCTTGGTCTCGTCGACGAGACGGTGCTGGCCATCTGAGGTCAGCAGGTAGTCGACGAACTGGATCGCCTCATCTGTGTTCTGCGCATTTGCTGCCATGGCGACGCCGGTGATGTTCACGTGAATGCCCTCGCCGTCACCAAAGCTCGGAAAGGCGAGCTGCGTCGCAGCAGCCGCTTCGCGGGTCGCATCGGAACCGCTCTGCGTCATGCGAACCCAGTAATAATGGTTCGTGATCGCAATGGAGCAGAGTCCGGCAGCCACCGCTTCAACCTGGTCGGTATCGCCGCCCTGCGGCGTACGCGCCATATTGGCGACAACGGCATTCGCCCAGGTCTGAGCTTCTTCAGCGCCCCACTTTTCAACCATCTCCGCAATCAGCGACAGATTGTAGATGTTAGTGGAAGAACGAACGCAGATTTCACCTTCAAGCGATGGATCTGCGAGATCCTGCCATTCGTCCACCTGGTCCGGGCTGATACGCTCTGGGTCATAGGCGACGCCGCGAATGCGGCGCGCAAGGCCAACCCACTGGCGGTCCGGTTCAATAAGGCGCTCGGGTATAAGCGTTTCAAACTCACCTTCCGGCAGGGGCTGGGTGAGGCCTGCATCCTTGAAGCGCCAGAGGGCGCCAGCATCAGATGCGATAATAAGGTCAGCCGGGCTGTTCTCGCCTTCGGCACGCATGGTTTCCAGAAGCTGGTTCGCACCCGCCTCGCGAAAGCGCACACGAATGCCGGTCTGCTCTTCAAATGCCTCATACATCAGCTTGTCGGAGTCATAGTGACGGGCGGAGTAGATGTTCAGCGTGCCATTGCTGCCAACTTCGACAGGCGCGGCCGTTGCACTGCTATCCTCGGCGCTTTCCGACACTACATCCTGACTGGTTGAGGCAGGCGCTGCGCCGCCGTCCGAGCACGCGGCGAGCAGGGCCGTGAAGCTGACGCTCGCAATTGTTTTCATCGTCGTTTTCATGGACTTGGCTAAAACACAAATGAGAAGCAATCGCAACTAGCGGCCGTCAGCCTGACGATGATCAAGTCAATCTGTCGCGCTTCTTGTGAGGCAAGCTGGTTGAGCGCAGCGGCTGGCTTTGCCTAAAAGCGAGACATGACCGCAGAGCGCGCCTCACCTCAGACAATTGCCATCGCTGGCGCGGGCCTCATTGGCCTTAGCTGCGCGTTTGAGCTGACCGAGCGCGGGCATGACGTCACGCTGTTCGATCCCAACCCGGCAGAAACGTCGACGGGCTGGGCAGCAGCTGGAATGATCGCGCCGGCCTATGAGCTCATGCTGCAGGCTGGGCCAGTGGACACTGCTTTTGCCGCCTTTTGTTTCGAGAGTGCCAAGCTCTGGTCAGGCTTTGCCCAATCGATCAAGCGGCACACGGGTATCCCCGTCGCGCTCTCAAACGCTCCAACACTGGCGCTGGCCAGACATGCCGACGAGCAGACGCACCTCCATGCTCTCGCTGACGTTCTGGATGAGCTTGGGCATCGCTCCCGCCGCATTTCAGCAACGACACTTCAGAACCAGTATGGTCTCTCACCCGCGGTCGAGAGCGGCCTGCAGCTGCCAGACGACACCCACGTCGACAATCGCCGCGTGATCAGCGCGCTGCGGTGGTTTTTCGTCGGGCAGGGCAAAGTTGTGTCTGCAGCGGTCGAGACGCGAAGCAAGATGGAAGAACTGGCAGGCCAGCGCTTTGACGCCGTCATCTGGGCGCGGGGCACCGCAGAGACGGGATCCGAAGCGCAAGTCAAAGGCCAAGCTATCTCGCTCAGCCCCGTTCAGGGGCAGCCATCCACCGTCCTGCGCTTTGGTGCTCGGTACATTGTGCCCAAAGCCGACCGCACGATTATCGGGGCGACGAGTGAACCAGATTTCGCAAACAAGGGTGTCGACCCGGCGGTCGCCGATATGCTTCACGAAGAAGCGGCGCGCGTGCTTCCACAATTGGCGCAAGCGAACAGGCTTGAACACTGGGCCGGTTTCCGCCCGCTGGGAACGGCAGAACGCCCGCTCATTGGCCGCAAAGCTGCTGGCGAGTTTATCGCGACCGCGCACTACAGGAATGGCGTACTACTTGCGCCTGCGACCGCGAAGCTGATTGCCGATCAGGTCGAAGGCCTTACTTACGAAAGCGCTTATGACGCGTTCGCGCCGGCGCCCGGAAGCGGCGCGACGGCGTGACACTGGTTCAAACGACCGCGCCATGTTTAGACAGGCGGTTCGAGGAGGAAGAGAGATATGCATTCGATCGGTGAAATGACTGAAGACCAGCTTGCCATCCGGGATGCGGTCGAGAAGACCTGCAGCCAGTTCGGCGAGGATTACTGGGCCAAGACAGACGAAACTGGCGACTGGCCGGAAGAGTTCTGTAACGCCATGGCAAAGGGCGGCTGGCTCGGCGTTGCTTTCCCGGAAGAATATGGCGGTGCAGGCCTCGGTCTCACCGAAGCAGCGCTTGTGATGCAGACCGTCACGCGCTCTGGTGCCGGCTATTCAGGCGCCTCGGCCATCCACCTCAATATCTTTGGCCCAAAGCCTCTCGAGAAATTCGGCACGCCGGAGCAGAAGCAGGAAAACCTGCCGCGTATCATCTCCGGCGAGGAGAAGATGTGTTTTGCGGTGACGGAGCCAAACTCCGGCCTCGACACATCCAGCCTCGAAACCAGGGCTGAGCGGACGAATACCGGCTACACCATCAATGGCCGCAAGATCTGGACGACGGGCGCGCAGCGCGCTGACAAGATTCTGATCATTGCGCGCACCACGCCAAAGGATCAGGCCTCGAAGCCTTATCTCGGCCTCTCACTCTTTTACACCGACTTTGACCGCGGCAAGATCGACGCCAAGCCGATCCCAAAAATGGGTCGCAAGGCGGTAGAGTGTAATATGCTCTATCTCGATGGCCTCGAAGTGCCGAAAGAGCACCTGATTGGCGAAGAGGGCCAAGGCTTCAAATACCTGCTTCAGGGCCTCAACCCGGAGCGCGTTCTCTTTGCGGTAGAATCAGTCGGTCTCGGCTTCGCAGCGCTTGAGCGCGCCACCACCTATGCCAAGGAGCGTGTCGTCTTCGGCCGTCCGATCGGCCAGAACCAGGGCATCCAGCACCCGCTCGCCCAGCGCTGGGCAGAGCTGAAAGCCGCAGAGCTTCTGGCTTACAAGGCAGCCGGTCTCTACGATCAGGGCGTCGATTGCGGCGCGGAGGCGAATGCCGCCAAGCTGCTCGGCACCGAAGCTGGCTTCAAGGCGTGCGAAACCGCTGTCCTCACCCATGGTGGCATGGGCTATGCCAAGGAGTATCACGTTGAGCGCTATATGCGCGAAGCCATGCTTGCCCGTATCGCGCCGGTCAGCCGTGAGATGATCCTCAACTTCATCGCCGAACGCGTGCTCGGCCTGCCGAAGAGCTACTGATCAATCCCGCTTCAGCGGGCGGCGCATGATCGTGCCTGAAAAGTTCAGGCAGGCCTTGCCGTCGCCCGTGATGAGTCCCCGCACAAATGTCAGATTTCGGCCAGAGCGCAGCACTTCGCCGCGCGCTTCCATATAGGCGCCTTCGGCTGGGCCTGACAGGAATTCGGACGTAAAGGCGACGGTCACGCCGTATTCGCCCTCCAGCTGTTCGTGCGCGATGGCGAAGAGAGAAAAGTCGGCGAAGGCCATCAGGCAGCCGCCATGCACGACGCCGCCCTTGTTCATATGTTTGCGTTCTGCCCGGAAGGCTGCGACCGGGCCTTTCTCGTCGACGCGGAAATAGAACGGCCCGGCCGTCTCGAACTCAAACGGTTCATCTGGCCATGTTGACCAGCCTTTGAACTCTCCGTCATTGCAAACTTCCCCAGTCACCATCCGTTTTCCTCCTGCATTCATGTTTCCCAGACGTCCTAGACGGGTGAGGGGGCTGCTGCCAAGCGACGCGGGGCTTTCCCTTCGACATGGCCGCCCCCGAGGCCTATGTTGGCGCAAAACCGGATGGGAGAATGAAGATGGCTTTTGATGCTGAAATTCGTCAGGCGCTGATTGAGCAGGTTCGCCGTTTCGTGAGCGAGAAATGTATCCCGCTCGAAGGGCAGGTCGCTGAAAAAGACGAAGTCCCGCAGGAAATCGTCGATGAGATGAAGCAGCTCGGCCTCTTCGGCCTTGCCGTGCCAGAGCAATATGGCGGCCTTGGACTCGATATGGAAACTGAGTGCCTCGTCGCGTTCGAGCTCGGCCGCACCTCGCCAGCCTTCCGTTCTGTCGCTGGCACCAATATCGGCATCGGCAGTCAGGCGCTCGTCCTTTTCGGGACGGATGAGCAGAAGGAAAAATGGCTGCCGGGCATCGCGGCGGGCGACCTAATCTCCAGTTTTGCGCTCACTGAGCCTGAGGCGGGCTCGGACGCGGGTAGCCTGCGCACCAAGGCGATCCGGGATGGGGACCACTACGTCGTGAACGGGGCCAAGCGCTACATCACCAACGCGAACAAGGCCGATCTCTTCACCGTCATGGCGCGGACTGATCCGGACACGCCGGGTGCCAAGGGTGTTTCGGCATTCATTGTCGACCGGAATACGCCCGGCATCACCGTCGGCAAGCCGGAGAGCAAGATGGGCCAGCAGGGCGCACATGCCTGTGACGTCATCTTTGAAGACGTGCGCGTGCCGGCAGAAAACATGGTCGGCAAGGAAGGCGAGGGCTTCAAGGTTGCCATGAGCGTGCTCGACAAGGGGCGGCTCCACATTTCCGCCGTCGCAACCGGTGCGTCCGAGCGGCTCATCAAGGAAATGGTCAATTACGCGATGGAGCGGGAGCAGTTTGGTCAGCCGATTGCCCAGCACCAGCTGATCCAGGCGATGATGGCTGACAGCCAGGCCGAGACCTATGCGGCGCGCGCCATGATTCTCGACGCTGCGCGCCGACGCGATGCGGGCGAAAACGTCACCATGCTTGCTTCTTCGACCAAGCTCTTTGCGTGTGAGGCAACGGGGCGCGTCGCAGATCGCGCCGTCCAGGTCTTCGGCGGGGCTGGCTATATCACCGATTATGGCATTGAACGCTTCTACCGCGATGTGCGACTGTTCCGCCTCTATGAGGGCACCTCGCAGATTCAGCAGATCGTCATTGCGCGTGAGCTGATGCGGGCGGCAAAGGCTGACCAGCTCTAGGCAGGGTAAGTGGCGCGGGAAGGAAGCGGACACAATGACAGAGAATGAAGATGGGATTCAGGCGTCTGACGTCGGCCTGAATGAAGAGCGGCTGAAGCGAATTCCCGAATTCTTCGCCGACAATTATCTCGACACGGGAAAGCTGCCTTGTGTAGCGACTCTGATCTCCCGTAACGGACAGATCGTGCACGAAGCTTATCGTGGCCGCGATGAGCTCGATGGCGGCGATCCGATCGGGCCTGACACTATCTTCCGGATCTATTCGATGACCAAACCGATCACGTCGGTTGCGGCCATGATGCTGTTCGAAGAGAGCAAGATCCGGCTCGATCATCCGGTCCACAACTACATCCCTGAATTTGCCGATACCGAAATGTGGGTGAAGGGAACGGTCGATGATTATGAGACCCGAAAACCGCTGCGCCCGATGGAGATACGTGACCTCTTCACTCACACATCAGGGCTGACCTATGGCTTCCTGATGCAGCATGAGGTCGATGCCCTCTATCGGCGTGAGAAGATTGCACGCCCTGATGAGAGCCTCGAAGAGATGTGCAAGCGGCTCGCAAAGCTGCCGCTTCTCTTCTCGCCCGGCACGCGTTGGAACTACAGCCATTCCACTGACGTGCTCGGTCGCGTGGTCGAAGTTGCTTCAGGAATGAAGCTCGACGAATTCTTCCGTGAACGGATCTTCGGGCCGCTGGGCATGGTCGATACCGACTTCTTCGTGCCGAAAGAGAAGATCCATCGTCTCATGGCTTGCTATTCTCGCGACCCGCAGACAGGCAAGATCAGCGAGAGCGATGGCAAGGGTGAGGCCTCGCGTGCCTATCGCCACCAGCCGCCGCTTCTCAATGCGGGCGGTGGGCTCGTCTCCACATTGCGTGACTATCACCAGTTCTGCCTGATGCTCCTTCACGGCGGCGCGCTTCACGGCACGCGGCTGCTGAGCCCCAAAACGGTTGAGTTCATGCGCATGAACCACCTGCCGGACAATCGCACGATCAAGCAGATGGGCGACAAGACCTTCTCTGAGGCTCGCATGGAAGGCAACGGCTTCGGCCTTGGTGGCAGCACGATCGTCAATGTCGCCGATTCCATGCAGCCGGGCTCGGTTGGAACGTTTAGCTGGGGTGGCCTCGCCAACACTTTCTTCTGGATCGACTATGAAGAAGAGATGATCGCTATCCAGGCGACGCAGATGATCCCTTCGGGCTGTTATCCGCTTCGTCCGCAGTTCCAGCAGCTTGCCTACGCAGCCATCGAGTGGTGAGCGAGGAAGACCGCAAGCGGCGCCAGAAAGCCTCGCTCGATGAGCTGATCGTGGAACTCGTGTCTGAGCGCGGCGTCGACAAGACCGTCTGCCCGTCTGAAGTCGCGCGCGCCAAACGCGACGAGAATTGGCAGCAGCTCATGGGCGAAATCCGCGTACGTGCGGTGAAACTCGCAGATGCAGGTCAAATCGCGATCTACAGAAAAGGAAAGCCGGTAGACCCCCATGACTTTAAGGGTGTCTACCGGCTCGGTCTTCCGGGTTCGGAATAATGCCCGCTTAGGCTTTCTTGAAATCTGCCGGGCGCTTTTCGAGGAAGGCTTTCACGCCTTCTGCAAAGTCCGGTGAGCGGCCAGCCGTGCGCTGTGCAAAGCGTTCGGCCTGAAGCTGGGCGTCAAAGTCATTGTCTTCCGCCTGCCAGATCAGGTCGCGGATCAAGGCCAGCGCCGTGGTCGGACCATCGGCAAGCTGCTTGGCGTATTTCTTGGCTTCGTCGAGCAGGCTGTCATCCGAAACGACACGGTTCACAAGACCCCATTCCAGCGCTTGGGCGGCCGGGATCTTTTCGCCGAACAGCGTCATCTCCATGGCGCGGGCGCGGCCAATGGCGCGGGTGAGGAGATAGGTCGAGCCACCATCAGGCACGAGGCCGATGCGGCGGAAGGCCTGGAGGAAATAGGCGCTTTCGGCTGCGACGATGAAGTCGCCAGCGAGCGCGATGGAGCAGCCAACGCCAGCCGCCGCGCCATTCACAGCCGTGATGACCGGATGTGGGTGGGTGCGGATCGCCTTGATAAAAGGATTATAGATGCGGTCCAGCTCGCGGCCTGCATCTGGCTTACGCTCAGACTTGCCGCCGCCCATATTGCCAGAGAGGTTCGCGCCAGAACAGAAGCCGCGGCCATTACCCGTGATGATCGTGCAGCGTGCCGCATCACCAGCTTTTTCGAGCGCCAGGCTCAGCTCGTCGACGGTGTCGACACCGGCAGCATTCATGGTCTTTGGATCGTTGAACGCGATGATCGCGATATCGTCCTGGACCTCGTAAGTGATCTTCTCAAAGCTCATCGCAGCTCTTCCTCCTGTGAGATTTGGAGGCGACTGTAGCGTGCTGCGATGGTGGCAAAAACCGTGACGCCGGGGCAATCTTTGGATTGGGCGCTAATTCCGGTACACTGCGCTCTAATCATATGGGTTTAGGAGGAAATCATGGCACTTGAAGGCGGACCAGGCGAACTCGGTACAATCCTCGCAAAACAGAAAGCCGCGCACCTGCGCGATGGCATTCCGTCGGTCGAAAAGCGGATCGACTGGCTGGATCGCTCCATCGATCTTCTGGCGACCCATGGTGACAAGCTGAACGAAGCGATGCGCGAAGACTTCGGCCATCGCTCCATGGACCAGTCCAACTTCACAGATATCGCGGGCTCCATTGGCGCGCTGAAGCACGCCAAGAAGCATGTGAAAACCTGGATGAAGCCAGAGAAGCGTTCGACTGACTTTCCGCTCGGCCTCTTCGGTGCGAAAGCGCGTATCCAGTATCAGCCAAAAGGCGTGATTGGCGTGATCAGCCCCTGGAACTTCCCGGTGAACCTCACCTTCACGCCGCTCGCTGGCGTTTTCGCGGCTGGCAACCGCACCATGATCAAGCCTTCTGAGTTCACAGAGCGCACGTCCGAGCTCATGAAACAGCTTTTTGCCGAGTATTACTCGGAAGAAGAAGTTGCCGTGGTGACCGGCGGGCCGGACGTGGGTGCGGCTTTCTCCAAGCTCGCTTTCGACCACCTCCTCTTCACTGGCGCGACCTCCATCGCCTACCACGTAATGCGCGCGGCTGCCGATAATCTCGTGCCTCTCACGCTAGAGCTGGGCGGCAAGTCACCGGTCATTCTCGGCGAATCGGCAGATCTCGAAAAGGCCGCCAAACGCATCATGGCGGGCAAGACACTCAATGCCGGCCAGATCTGCCTTGCGCCGGACTATGCCTTTGTACCGAAGGACAAGACGCAGGACTTCATCAAGGCCGCCAGCGCTTCGGTGCAGAGCATGTTCCCGTCGGGCGTAAAGGACAATGATGACTACACCTCCGTCATCAACCAGCGTCACTTTGAGCGTCTGAACAGCTATATCGACGATGCCCGCTCTAAAGGCGCAGAGATCGTGGACCTCAACCCGCAGCAGGAAGACCTGACCCAGCAACCGCATCACAAGATTGCGCCGACCATCATTGTCGATCCGACCGACGACATGAAAGTCATGCAGGATGAAATCTTTGGTCCGATCCTTCCGATCAAGACCTACGGCTCCACACAGGAAGCCGTCGATTACATCAACGCGCATCCGCGCCCGCTCGGCCTTTACTATTTCGGCCAGGACGCAGATGAGCGCGAGCATGTCCTGAACAATACAACTTCAGGCGGCGTCACCGTGAACGACGTCATCTTCCACGTCGCTCAGGAAGACCTCCCGTTTGGCGGTGTTGGGCCGTCCGGCATGGGCAGTTATCACGGTGTCGATGGCTTCCGTGAGTTCAGCCACCGCAAGTCGGTCTACACGCAGGTCGGCCCGGATCTGATGGCGATTGCGCGCCCGCCATATGGCGAGAAGTACCGCAAACTGGTCGCCGGAAGGCTCAAGAAATAGGCGGCGCGAAAGCGCGTGCCTTGAGCAGAGATGGGCCGGAACGATAGTTTCGGCCCTTTTTTGCGCGCACAGGTAGATTCACTATTTTATTTTCCGCTGGATGTTGTTCTATCTCGCGGGACTGGCAAGAGGACCTCGCCGCTTGGAGAACAATCGAGAGAAAATCCAGCTCGCTGTGCTCGATCAGCTCGGGGAGGGCATCATCCTTGCCGACAAGGATGGCAAGATCGTCACGGTCAATCGCGCAGCTGAAGTCATCCACGGCCGAAGCAAGCTGGACGTGGAGCCAGATGATTACAGCGAGAGCTACCAGTTGCTGACGCTCGACGAGGACCCCTATCCGCCCGAGAAGCTGCCGCTCACTCTCGCGGTCAAAGAGGCCCGGACAGTCACCGATGTACCATGGAAGATCCGACGCCCGGATGGCTCGATCGTGATTGCCGTTGGCACAGCGCGGCCAGTCTTTGGCAAGGATGGAAGCCAGATCGCTTCGGTCCTGACAATGCGCGACGAGACCGCCCGTTATCACGCCGAGCACAAGCTTAAGGATGCGCTCGAGGTGAAGGAAACGCTGCTCTACGAGGTCAACCACCGCGTCAGGAACAGCCTACAGGTCGTCTCCTCGCTCGTCGCGATGCACATGCGCACGGTCGAGGATGCGGACGCCCGCGAAGCGCTTGACGCCGCACGCCGCCGCATCGACGTCATCACCGCCACTCATCGCAGCCTCTACGAACTTGGGACCCATGACTGGGTGGATTGTTCGTATCTTCTGCCGGACCTCTGCAAGCAGATCGTCGACACCTTTTCTGCCAAGCAGAATATCGTCCTGAAGACCCGCAAGACGGGTGTGGTCGTGCTCGCGGTGAGCCAGGCCGTCTCGCTCTGTCTCGCCGTGACCGAACTCATGATCAATGCCTGCAAGTACGCCTTCAAGGGGCGCGCAGCCGGTCGCATCAATCTCGTCATGGAATGCTGTGACGATGACCGGGTGACGGTCAGTGTCACTGATGACGGCGTGGGCATCGAGGAAACAGATAGCAATGGCCGAAAGGGCATCGGCTCGATGATCGTGTCCAGCCTGACCCACAGCCTCAACGCGACGGTGGAGCGGGAAACCGGCCCGCTCGGCACGACGTTCACGATCAGCTTTGTGCGGGTCGAAGAGGGCAATCGCACTGCGCTCGGACTTCCATCCTCACCGCAGAACGATCCCCTCGGTCACTGGCAGAAGAACCGGCTGGCGTAACGCTGTTTCGCTAGCGCTTCAGGAAGTCCGGAACATCGTCGCCGAACCCGCGCACGCCGTCAGAGGCGGGCTGAAGCTTGTCGGACTTGTCAGACTTGTTCGAACGCCCACCGCGCGATGATGATCTGGAATTGCGCGGCTTTGCGTCCTTTGCAGGCCGCTCATCCTTGCGCTCTTCCTTCTTCGCGCTCTTCTTTTCAGGCGTGTCATTGGTCTTGGCTTCCTGCTTTTCAGGAGCGCTTTCATTGGATGACGCCTTGTCGCCGCCACGCGAGCGACCACGTCCGCCGCTGCTGCGACCACCACGTCCACCGCCGCTGTCGCGGCTTCTGCCACGCCCGCGTCCACGACCACCTGCATCTTCCGGTAGATTCTCGATCTCTTCAGCAAGACCTGGCACGTCGAGGACTTTGACCTCCTGGTCGATCATTCTCAGGACGCCTTCCCAGGACTTTTCATCTTCCGGTGTGACGATGGTTACGCTCTCGCCCTTGCGGCCAGCACGGCCCGTACGGCCGATACGGTGGACATAGTCCTCATCCTTCGGCGGCGGGGCATAGTTGAAGACATGGCTCACATCCGGCACGTCGAGACCGCGTGCGGCAACGTCAGAGGCCACGAGCAGTTTCAGGTCGCCATCGCGGAAACGGTCCAGCGTCTGCGTGCGGTAGGCTTGCGGCAGGTCGCCATGGATCGCGGCAGCATCAAAGCCATGCTTGTTCAGCGATTTGACAACAATATCGACATTTCGCTTGCGGTTACAGAAGACGATCCCGTTCTTCACCTCACGCGACTCGATAATGCGGCGCAGCGCCGTGCGCTTCGCCTTGTCGTCATTGCGCGACAGCTTGACCACAAATTGCGTGATCGTTTCCGCCGTCTGGGCCTGACGTGCGACCTCGATCTTCATCGGGTCCTTCTGGAAGCGCTGGGCCAGCTTGTTGATCTCTGGCGGCATCGTTGCCGAGAACAGCAGCGTCTGGCGGCGCGGCGGCAGCAGGGCGCAAATCTTTTCGATATCTGGAATGAAGCCCATATCGAGCATCCGGTCGGCCTCGTCGATGACCAGAATCTCAACTCCGGTGAGCAGGATCTTGCCGCGCTCGAACTGGTCGATCAGTCGGCCAGGCGTCGCGATCAGCACGTCGACGCCGCGCATCAGCTTCTGTTCCTGCTCCTTGAACGATACGCCGCCGATCAGCAGGGCCATTTCAAGCTTCAGGTTCTTGCCATACTTCTCGAAGTTCTCAGCGACCTGCGCGGCCAGCTCACGTGTCGGCGCAAGGATCAGCGTACGCGGCATGCGGGCGCGGGCGCGGCCACGTTCCAGACGGTGGATCATCGGCAGCACGAATGCGGCCGTTTTGCCCGTGCCGGTCTGTGCAATGCCGGTTACATCACCGCCAAGGATAACCTGCGGGATGGCCTTCGCCTGGATCGGCGTTGGCGTGTCATAGCCGGCTTCTTCAATGGCTTGCAGGATTTTGGGACCAAGGCCGAGGGCAGCAAAGGTCGTCTTCGGGATTTCGTTTTCGGTGTCAGTCAAATTTTGTCTCTTTTCCGGAGATTGGATGAATTACGCTCGGGGTGGGAGCCGTCCGTATGACGGCCATGGACCGGGCGCTTATCCTTGCCCGGAAGAACATATGGCGCCGCAATAGCCGAATTTCCGCGGGTGCGAAAGGGTCTGCGTGTCGCGCAAAAGAATTGGCCCGCTTCCAAGGTGGAAGCGGGCCATTCAAATACTGTCGATACAATATCGACTAGCTCGCGTCAGCGAGGTTCTGGTTTGCGAAGTCCCAGTTGACCAGATTTTCCAGGAACGCGTCCATATAGTTCGGGCGCGAGTTCTGGTAGTCGAGGTAATATGCGTGCTCCCAGACATCCATGGTGAGAAGCGGCGTCGCGCCGTCTTCGGTCACCGGGGTCTCGGCGTTTGGCGTCTTGCGAATGGCGAGCTTGCCATCCTTCAGGACCAGCCATGCCCAGCCGGAGCCGAACTGGCCGCCGCCAGCTGCCTTGAATTCTTCAGCGAACTTTTCGTAGGAGCCAAAGTCCTCGTCGATCTTATTTGCGATCGCACCGGTCGGCTTGCCGCCGCCGCCTGGCTTCATGGAGTGCCAGTAGAAGGTGTGATTCCAGACCTGCGCGGCGTTGTTGAAAAGGCCGGCCTTGGAGCTGTCGCCTGAAGCATCCTTGATGATCTTCTCAAGCGGTGCGTTGGCGTGGTCGGTGCCTTCGATCAGCTTGTTGAGGTTGTTCACATAGGCCTGATGGTGCTTGCCATAGTGAAAGTTGAGGGTCTCTTCGGACACGTGCGGTGAAAGGGCATCGCGGGAATAGGGAAGAGGTGGAAGATCAAATGCCATGTGGTCACTCCTTGCTGTATTGCTGCCTTTTATAAAAGGCGTTTGCTCACAGATATGGTTGCCATGACGATTAGTTCCACCCCGCCGGACCCTGAAATATGGGCGACTATCGACAGAAGGCTGCGGACAGGCGACGAAGACCGCTGGCTTTCGTCGCGCTATGCAGAGCCTGACGCACGCAATGATCTCATCGCCCTCTATGCCTTTTGCTGGGAGCTGGCGCGCGTCCGCCTCATCGTGACTGAGCCGACGCTTGCCGCCATTCGTTTTCAGTGGTGGCGAGACGCCCTGGCAGAGCTTGAAGAGGGGCGTCCGCCGCGCGCCCACGATGTGGTCTCAGTGGTCGCTGTGATGCTGGATCGGTCCGCTCTGACCACGGCCGATCTCGTTTCGATCATCGATGGATACGAAGCTGCCTTCGAGCAGAACGACCGCGCGCTTGAGCCGGAAGCCGTAATCGCCCGCTATGCCTCAAGCATTGTCGCGCCGTCAGTCGACCTCGGCTCCGACGTCGAAAACCTCGCGCTCGAATTCGCTGCAGCGCGAAGAGGTGACGCAGTGGCGTCACCCGCGCCGATCACGCCCCTGCCGTCTTCTGTCCTGCCTTCGCTTGCGCATCTCCGATTGCGCAAGCTGTATGCTCGAGGCGCTGCGCCGCGCCCGCTATCGAAACGGCTCAGCGTGTTCCGAGCCGTGCTTTCCGGGAAAGTCTAGGCACATCCAGCTTGGCGCGTGACATCGAAAATCAATAAAGCTAAAGTCTTTTGATCGGGCCGTCGTCGGCCACGCGCCGCACGCTCCGGCGCATCAAAACTCGATCGAAGGACACGTCATGAAGCTCAGGGCCTGCACAGCGCTTGCAACCATTCTCACACTGGCCGTAACACCTGCGACGGTCGCCGCGCAGCAGGCCGAGTCTGTCGAGGCGCAGACCAGCGTCGCAGAAGAGGTCGCTGCGGCACCTGAGTTTGAAATCGAGTTTGAGAAATTCACGCTGGAAAACGGCCTCGAAGTCATACTGCAGGTCGACAGGTCTGACCCAATCGTCGCCTTCTCCACCGTCGTCCATGTTGGCTCTAACCGCGAGCGTCCGGGCCGGACGGGCTTTGCACACTTCTTTGAACACATGGCGTTCAACGATTCGGAAAACGTGCCGCGCGGCTGGAACCGCAAGGCCATCCCCGATTGGGGCGGCAGCCGCAATGGCGGCACATGGTCGGACGGCACCATCTACTATGAAGTCGTCCCGAAAGACGCGGTCGACAAGATCCTCTGGATCGACTCCGACCGTCTTGGCTACATGATCAATACGGTGACCGAAGCGGCGCTCGAGCGTGAGAAGCAGGTCGTCAAGAATGAGAAACGCGAGCGGGTCGACAACCAGCCTTATGGCTACACCCAGGAAGTCATCCGCAAGGCGCTTTACCCGGAAGGCCACCCATACAGCTGGACAGTGATCGGCCAGCTGCCAGACCTGCAGGCTGCGACGCTCGATGACCTGAAGGAATTCTATACCGAATATTACGGGGCAGGGAATGCGACGCTCGCCATTGTTGGTGACATAGACATCGAAGAAATGAAGGGAAAGGTCCAACGCTGGTTCGGCGAAATCCGCCGCGGCCCAGATGTTGAGCCACTCACGCCGATGCCTGTCTCGCTCGAAGAGACCAAGTCCTTCTGGTTCGAGGACAATTTCGCGACACTGCCAGAACTTCGCCTGACATTCCCGACGGTCGCATCCTATGACGAAGATGAGCAGGCCCTGAACGTCCTCGCCCGCCTCATCGCAGGCACGAAGAACTCACCACTCTACCGCGAGATCGTGGAGGAGCAGGCGCTCGCCCCGGATGTCTCGGCCTATAATAACAGCATGGAACTCGCCGGGGAGTTTGTCTTCCGTGTACGTGCAAAATCCGGAACGGACCTTGATGCCGTCAAGGCGGCGCTCGATGCCGCGCTCACCGACTTCGAAGATAATGGCGTAAACGAGCTCGACCTGGAGCGTATCAAGGCCGAGCAGGAAACAATTCTGTACAATAAGCTTTCGACCGTTCTGGGCAAAGCCAACCAGCTTGCCACGGATAATGAGTTTGCAGGCGACCCGGCCAACTCAATCCGCACGGCGGAGTTGCTGCGCGCTGTGACGGCTGAAGACGTGATGCGGGTCTACGAGACCTATATCAAGGACAAGCCGTCCATCATCACCAGCTTCGTGCCGCAGGGCGAAACGGCTCTCGCGCTGGAAGGTGCTGAACAGGCCGAAGTCTGGATTGAGGATGTGCGCTCTGACGTCGCCAGCGAGGAAGTTTCTCAGGGCGAAGAGGCTGAATATGAGAAGACGCCAAGCCAGTATGACCGCTCCGAGCCGCCCTTTGGTGAGCTTCCGCTGATCGAGATGCCCGAAGTCTGGCAGGCATCGCTCGGCGAAGGCGCCCGCAGCAATGTATTGCGGATTGGCCTGGCGGTCGCGGATGGTCGTGAGGGCGGCTGACTTCTCACGCTCGAAGTCTTCCTCAGGATAAGGTAGGCACGGCAAACCTTGTCGCGGAAATGCTGAATGAGGGCACGGCTACGAAGACACCAGCCGAACTGGAGCAGGCCATCGGTCTTCTCGGCTCCGGTGTGAGCATCAGCGCTGGCGCGACCAGTGTCACAATCAGCGCGACATCCCTTGCCCGCAATTTCGAAGAGACCGTCGCGCTCATCGAAGAAATGATCTCGTCGCCGCGCTGGGGTGAGGAAGACTTCGAGCGTGAGAAGTCAGCCGCCCTCACGACCATCCGCGACCGCCAGGCCAATCCGCAATACATTGCTGCGGGCGCCTTCGCGCGCGGACCATCCGCAGGGGCGCTTCAGCATTGGAACGGAAGAGAGCGTCAGCGCAATCGAGCTTGATGATCTCAAATCCTACTTCGACCAGATGCTGGCCAGCGATGTGCGCATGCATATTGCCGGCGACGTCTCGCAGGCCCGCGCCGAAACCGCCTTTGCGGGCGTCGCAGGCTTGCTCTCTAATGAAGACACTGCGCGGCCAGACTACGAGGTCGCTGAACAGGACGATGAGGGCAAAGTCTACTTCATCGACGTGCCAGGATCGAAGCAAAGTGTACTGAATATCGGTAAGCTGATCGTCCCCACGACCGAT
>LWDU01039398.1_pt2 | contig 20163 bp, 17 predicted proteins | sample 727161 | NCBI WGS metagenome assembly LWDU01 (sample SAMN04566230, study PRJNA314399) | hydrothermal vent metagenome | isolation source: deep sea hydrothermal plume seawater | place: Mexico: Gulf of California, Guaymas Basin | collected 2004-07-11
CCCACCTCGCGCTTCGCGCTGTGGCTCGGGGGTGGGGCGTGCAAATGCACGCGGTGGCGTCGGGCTGGCTTTGTGAAAGTGCATGCGGGGAAGTGAACGATCGTGACAGATCATTTGAAAGTACGAGGTGGCGACGTCGTTCCTTCGCTGGACATCGATGGGTTGCGCGAGCGCGCAGCGCTCGGGCTCGAGCGTGCGTTGGGTTTCGTAGAGCAACACGGCAGTGCATTGTCCAAGTTGCGCGCGCATATCATGGTCGGGATCGAGCCGGTCTCGCAAGGCCTTGCACGTCTAGCCGATCAACAGACTCCCGCGGGTTCGATGCTGAACGTGGGCCAAGTGTTTTCCGGTCCGATTGCCCGCAACTTGCTGGCCTTTGACCCTGAAGGCGAAATTCGTGGGACGCTCGAAGCCCTGTCGGTGCTCGCAGATTGGTCACACCTGTACGATGCCCCCTGTGATCGCGCAGTCGAGTTTTTGTACACAGCCCAGCAAGCAGACGGGGGGTACGGTGACGCGAGCGAAGCGTCGGTCAATTCGCCTGAGCGAGTCTTCACGACCGGAATGCTTGCGGGCTTCCTCGGTCGAACGCGCAGTGTGCGCCCCGAGACGCTAACGGCGGCGGGGCTCTACATGAACCGCTTCTGGTCCGTCGATTATATCCGTCAAAACGCGTGGCCCTCCGTCGCGTCCTTTACTCACTATTTTACGAACGTGCACGACGAAGAAGGCGAAGCTGCGCTGCCTTGGTGCGCCCGCGAACTTGAGCGCGGTGGGCTCGTCGGTGAGTACAGCGCGTCCGAACAGCTTCGCGTTCTTTTCTACTGCGAAGCGGAGGCGCTGCCGGGGGTCGAGTTCAACACGAACGCGTTGCTGGACCAGTTGCTAAACGAACAGCGCGACGATGGGAGTTGCCCAGCCATTGTCCCAGCGGAGGACCCTGCCGAGGAACGCGTCGGGCCGACCCTAGACGGCATGCTGTTCATGCTTCGGTTGTGCCGGGCCGGCGGGCAGTAGACGTTCTTGAACGTCGAGTCGGTGTCAGGGCGCAGCGACTGCTGGGCCACGGCGTTTTAGTAGACGCCGGCCAACTTCGAATGATCCCAGGTCACGAACCGTTCGGGTTGAATCACGATGGCGGTCTTCTTTGCCACCATTGAAGCGGTGGCCTTTTCAAGCAAGTCGACCGGTACTTCGGGTTGGTTGCGGACGAGCACGGCCATATGGAGACGGTGCACTTCTTCGTGCTCTTGCACCAACTGCGCTGTGCCTCGAATCGAAACGCCCTTGAGGTCGTTGTATTCGTCACCGTCTTCGAATAACACGCTAATTCGTGCGTCTCGTTCGAGGTTCACGACCTTTTGTGACTTGGTGAAGGTCTCGAGTACGACTCGGCCGTCATCAATCGCGAACCACAGGGGCATGACGTGGGGTGTGCCGTCCTTATTGATCGTCGCCACCTGAATCGTCTTCTGCGACTCAATGAATTTCCAAATTTCTTCTTCGCTCATCTTCACGATGTCGCGGCGCTTGGGCACGATGGACTCCCGGTTTGTGTTTGAAGGTTCGAGTGGGCTGGTTTGCTTCCATTGCGTCGAAAGCGAGCGAACAATAGAGGCTTAGCCTGAAAACGTCCCGTTCGTTGCGTGCTTGAGGCGTGCCGGTATGAACCCGGTCTGCCACGTGATGGGCATGCGAGCAGACACCGTAGGGGGCCGATGTTATGATCGGCGATAGCCGAAGGATGAGGGTACTGACGGGTACAGCGCGCCGTGCATGCCCCATCCCATGTGACCCAACCCAACCCGACTCACGAAGGACCCCCCAAAATGGAATTTAATCTCGCAGACCTATTTGAAAACGCCGTCGACCACTTCGGAGAGCGCGAATACGTCGTCGCAGATGGGAAGCGCTGCACGTACGCCGAGATGGACGCTCGTGCCAACCGACTTGCGCACCACCTTGCGGCGAATGGCGTCGGTGCCGGAGATCACGTTGGAATTTACGCCTACAACTCGATCGAGTGGGTTGAGACGCTGTGGGCTGTGTTCAAGATCCGTGCAGTCTGGGTGAACATCAATTTTCGCTACGTCGAAGACGAGCTTGCCTACATCTTTGACAACGCTGACCTGAAGGCGCTGGTTGTGGCGCGCGAGTTTTGTCCTCGCGTTGCTGCGGTGCGCGACAGCCTCAACGTACTGAAGCACGTGGTTGTGATTGACGACGGCACCGAGACGGTTGCCCCCAGCGGGTTTATCGCGGTCGACTATGAAGAGGCGATCGCCGGTGGTTCACCGGAGCGGGGCTTTGGACCGCGCTCCCCCGACGATCACTACATCCTTTATACCGGCGGAACGACGGGGATGCCGAAGGGCGTGGTCTGGCGGCACAAGGATGTGTTCTTTGCACTGGGGGGTGGCAACGACGCCCAGACGGGCGAACGCGTCGAGCGCCCCGAAGAGATAATCGAATGGGCGAAGCGCGATCCGAATCAACGCTGCACGTTGCCGATCGCGCCGCTGATGCACGGCGCATCACAGTGGGCGGTGATGGGCGGGAGTTTCGTCGGTGGGAAGATCGTGTTGATCCCAAAGTTCGACGCTTCGGAAGCCTGGCGACTGGTTGAGGAAGAAAAGGTCGGGGTCCTCATGATCACCGGCGACGCCATGGGGCGTCCCCTCGTGGAGGCCCTGTCAGGGGACGGCGACGACCGAGACATCTCGTCGCTATTCCTCGTCGTGAGCACGGCAGCCGTTTTCTCACCGACTGTAAAAGATGACTTCTTCGAATATTTTCCGAACCTGCTCATCATTGACAGCATTGGTGCTTCCGAAAGCGGAAACAACGGCATGGCGCTGATCACCAAAGGAAACACCGCGATGCTCGGTGGGGGCCCAACGGTGAAGGCGGGCCCAGACACCACCGTGCTCGACGAAAAACTGGAGCCTGTAAAGGCGGGGTCGGGGATCCGCGGGAAGGTTGGGCGCAGCGGCGACATCCCGATCATGTACTACAAGGATCCAGAGAAGACCGCGGAGACATTTGTTACTGCGAAGGACGGTCGTCGCTACGCGGTACCCGGTGATTGGGCGATGCTCGAAGAAGACGGCACGATCACCTTACTGGGGCGCGGGTCGGTTTCGATTAACTCGGGCGGCGAGAAGATCTACCCCGAAGAGGTCGAGGCTGCGGTCAAAGACTTTCCTGATGCTTATGACGCAGTGGTGGTTGGCGTTCCGGACGAACGCTTCGGCAGTCGTGTGGCTGCGGTGGTGCAACCCCGTGACGGCGCGACCGTTGAACTCGAAGCATTGCAGAATCACTGTCGGACCAAGATCGCCGGCTACAAGATCCCGCGCGAGCTTCACATTGTGGACGCCATCGAGCGGTCGCCGAGTGGCAAGCCCGACTACCGTTGGGCCAAGAGCATCGCAACTGGAGAGGCGTAGCCAGCGTCATGTACAACCTGGCTCGACTCCACGAAGCGGTCGCCGAGGTACTCCCTGACAACGAGTGCATCGTCTTCCGCGATCGCCGCTTTACGTGGCGCGAAGTCACCGACCGCACTCGGCGTCTCGCGTCCGTGCTCGCCGCCGCCGGCTTGGGATGTCATACCGAACGCGATGTGCTGTCCAACTGGGAGTCTGGCCAAGATCACGTCGGCCTGTATCTCTATAACGGCAATGAGTATCTCGAAGGCATGTTGGGGGCATTCAAGGCCCGCTGCGCACCGTTCAACGTCAATTATCGCTACGTCGAAAAAGAACTTCTGTATCTCTTCGAAAACTCGCAAGCCAAAGTGATCATCTATCACGCAGCTTTTGCCCCCGTGCTCGAGAAACTTCGTGATCAGCTTTCTGGCGTAAAACTCTGGCTGCAAGTTGCGGACGAATCGGGCAATGCCCTGTTGCCGGGAGCCGTCGACTACGAGGAAGCACTCGCGGCGGCGAGTCCAAAGCCCTTGTCTCCTGCGCTCTCGAACGACGATCTCTACATCTTGTACACCGGCGGAACGACCGGGATGCCCAAGGGCGTGATCTGGCGCAACGAGGACATTTACAAAGGCGCGCTTGCTTCTGGTGGCGTCCCCGAGTCCCTCGAGCAGTTTCAGGAACGCGTGAAAGCGCGCCGACCCTTTCGTGCCCTGCCGACGCCTCCGCTGATGCACGGCGCCGCGCATTGGGTTGCGTTCAATATGTGGCACGTCGGCGCCACGGTGGTGATCCAGTCGGAAGTTGAGCGACTCGATCCCGACGACATTTGGTCGACGGTGGAGCGCGAACGTGTGAACGCCATCACGATCGTTGGAGATGCGTTTGCGCGGCCTCTTCTCGATCAACTTGCAAAGAAGCAATACGATCTGTCGAGCCTGACATTGGTTACTTCCGGGGGAGCCATCTTTACCGCCGCGCTGAAGCAAGATTTTTTGGACGCAGTTCCGCAGATCAAGATTTTGGATGCATTGGGTTCATCGGAGACGGGTTCGCAGGGGACACACTATTCGACCCAAGACTCCGGGGCGACGACCGGCAACTTCGATATGTCGGACCAGAACGACGTGCTTCGAGACGATCTTACGGGCGTGGTCGAAGCCGGGTCGAATGACATCGGTTGGCTCGCAAGGCGTGGACACGTACCGCTCGGATACTTCGAGGATGAAGCGAAGACTGCGAAGACGTTTCCCGAAATTGAGGGCGTTCGATATTCGGTTCCCGGCGATCGTGCGATGCTCGAGGCAGATGGGCGCTTGAAGCTCCTGGGCCGCGACGCTGTCACCATCAACAGCGGTGGCGAGAAGATCTTCGCAGAAGAAGTGGAGCTCGCGATCAAAGGCCACCCCGGTGTTTACGACGCGGTGGTCTGCGGCACCCCGAACGCGCGGTTCGGAAGCCAGGTTACCGCGATCGTTCAACTCCGGACAGGAAGCCAGCTGAGTGAGGACGCGTTGAAGGCGCATGCCAATCAATCGATCGCGAGATACAAGCTTCCCCGGGCCGTCCTATTCGCGGACACCATCGTTCGCGCGCCGAGCGGCAAGGCGGACTACCGCTGGGCACGCGGTTACGCGATGGTTGAACTCGGGCTCGAGGAATAGCAGAGCGTTTTCGTTCCACGCTCGGACATCACAGTCGAAAAGAGGAGACACATATGCCGGACGTTCTTGTAGAGAAGAAGGACTACATCGGAACCGTGACCTTCAATCGTCCCGATCGCATGAACACGATCTCTGGCGCGATGCTTTCCGAGTTCAGTCAGGCGTTGATCGAAATGAATGCGGACCCCGACGTTCGTGTGATCGTCATTACAGGTGCCGGCCGGGGGTTTTGCGCGGGGCTTGACTTGCAAGATCAACAGGACGGAAAAGGCTTCGATACGTCGAGCAGCGGTGGCGGCGTAGGGCAAGCCGCTGCAACGATTGATCTTCGTGACGCCCCGCCCATTGTGCTTCACAATGTGGACAAGCCCACCATCTGTGCGTTGAACGGTGGTGCCGCGGGCTATGGCATGGACCTCGCATTGGGATGCGACATTCGAATCGCGTCGGATGCGGCAAAGATGTCTGCCGCATTCACGAAGCGCGGTGTGATCCCTGAGAGCGGGGGAACGTGGCTCCTGCCGAAGATCGTCGGATGGTCACTGGCATCGGAAATTATGTTTACCGGCCGCAAGCTTTCGGCCGAAGAGTGTCTTTCGTATGGCATCGTGAACCGCGTGGTGCCGGCCGATCAGCTGATGAGCGCCGCGAATGAACTCGCTGCTGAAATTGCAGCGAACGCTCCGCTTGCAGTGCAGGCGACCAAGCGAATGATGCGCATGGCGCAGGCTGAGAGCTTCGACGCCAACATCCATCACGTCTTTCTGCAGCTCTTGCCCTTATTTCGCACAAAGGACTTCGGCGAGGGCATCGCGGCGTTTCTGGAAAAGCGAGACCCGAAATTCCAGGGCAGGTAGCGACGATTCGCGTTTTGGGTGGCGCGGATTTACCGGTCGACCGCAACGCGTCCCTACGGTGTCAGCGCCGCTTCGAACTCTTTGATGCGCGCCGCGTTTACACCAAGGTCCGACTTCCCGTCTCGTGACTTCGAACGGACGTCGACTACCGCACCGCTGCCGTCCGCCCGAACGCGCACGACGATGTCGTCCACAAACTTGAACAAGAGCGACGTGTCTCGCGCATCGATCGTCATGGCCGAAGCATCCTGGTAGACGAGTTCCCAGCCGAGACTCTGGACGGTGGCGACGGACTTTTGGTAGGCGGTCTCTGCATCTAGATTAAGTCGGATTGGCTGGATATCTGCGTAAAACGATCGGACGTCTTCGATGAAGGCCAGGGGGTAGCTCATGTCTCGCCCTTCAAAGTCGGGGACGACCGACGCTTGGGCGAATTGCGGTGGGTCTTCTAGATCGGTCGTGATGTCGTTGATCGGCGGCACATTCATACCGCCGCCCGCACCGGCGACCGTGACCGTCAACATCACCATGCCCGACGCCATTCCAAGCCAGCCAGCCGAGCGTCCGGGGCCCTCGGGGTTGGTGCGTGTGATCACAACGGCCGCGATGCCGAAGCCAAGGGCAAGCAAGCCGGTCAACAATCCGAGTTGGAAAAACAGGAAACCGCCAAGCGGCGGAATGACTCCAACGTGAATGCCGATCAAGCCAGCGAGAACACACGAAGGCGAGAACTTGCCCAAGGTCGAAGCAATTTTTGCAGTGCGGGGCATGGTCGTTTCGGCCATCGGGCTCTCCAAGTTCAAGTCACACGAACGTGTGCGGCTTTGGTGGGGAGCAACCATAACATGCATACGCGATCATTCGTAACCGAAGCACTGTGTTAGCCTCGATCGAATTCGGAGGATCACGGAGTGCCCCTGGAGGTGCGAGCAATCGTGTGGCCTGCTTCCTTCCCGGAGCCGCCGCGCGGCGGTCGAACGCCGGCGTGTGGGAGCCGCGTAATTCTCGGCCGTCCCGCTTGGCCGCGCCTTCTGTTGGTCTTCGTGTGTCTGCTTGCGTTTGCATGTGGAGACGGGCGGCCTCCGATCCAAGTTCAATTGATCGTGACCGGAAAAGCCGACGTCCCCACGGATGTCACCCATTTCGAAATCGACCTGGCGCCCGGGTACCTTCCCGGATCTCTGTCGGTTGTGTTGGATTATCAGCCGGTGAGCGTCGCATCGAAGGGGGTTTCGGCACTCATTCAACCGGTGAGCCTGATCGTGCCGGCGACCGGTGGCCGCCATGTCGTACGGCTCAAGGCCTCGTTCGTATCCCTTCGCGGCCGCGAAACTCACGTTCGGCGGTTTTCCTACTTTGTCCCTAAGCCAGCCGCCCCACCCGGCGCGAGGCTCGTTTCGAGTTGGCCCAGCCAGGGAACCAAGAATCTCGCGCAGGGGGAATGGATTCAGCTCGAGTTTTCCGAAGCCCCCGACGACGAACTCCGCTCATCGTTTGGACTGACATGCGCGAATCGTCCGATTCGCTTTGAAGTTCACCAAGCCAGCGAGACATTCTGGTTCTTGAATCCACACGGGCAGTTGCCGTCAGGCAAACGGTGCAGTTTCGAATGGACGGAAGTCGGTCGATCCCGGCTTCTCGCGTTTACGACTGCGATAGCCGGCAGGCCCGCGTTCGTTGAATACGATCGTGAGCGCAAAGGTTTGTCATCTCCGTTTCCCGATGACTACTTCACCCGCAGCGATCCCACGTCGCCAACAAAACGAAGGATCGACATTCAAACACATGAATCGCAGTCGCCAATCGATCAGTTAGCGGCTCAACTCGAAGCCGATGTCCGCGACCGCGACGGCTTCAGCGCGATGGGACACGTTTATATCGCGTTGTCCGACGGGATCGATCTCGCGTCATTGCCGCAGAGCGCTGCAGAGTCCGTGCACCCGGCTTCTTCGGTGCAAATGTTCGACGTCGATCCGCGCAGCGAAACGTTTACCGAGCGCATTCCCTTCGTGGCCGAAACGAGAGAAGATCTGGGCGTCGGTGGCAAGCGTCAGTACTCGCTGTTGTTGTTTCCCTTGACGCCGGCTCGCGCGCGCGGACGCATCGGCGTCGTGGTCACCCGTGCATTGCGCGTAGACCCCGGGCGCGCGTATCGCCCGTCTCCATTTATGCAGCGTGTGTTTCAACCGCGTTCCGCGGACGACAGCGAAGCCCTACAGCGTGCGCGAAGAAGTTCTGGCTCGGCGTTATGGATTGTTGAAAACATCGCCCAACCTCCGATTCCAAGAGAAGACATGGCGTTGATCGCAAGCTATACGACGGGTTCGTTGGATGGGCTTTCGCGTGACCTGCTTCACGTACGAGCGCTGTTGCAACAGCTCCCGCTCCCGACCTTCCGAGTCGATCGCATCGACCCGGAAGCGGGCGAAGTCGAGGCGGTGGTCCACGGTACATGGCAGGCGCCGCGGTGGCGTGACGGGGCCAACGTGGTGCGGGACGAAGCTGGTTTGCCGGTGATCGTGGGAACGACTGACGTCCCATTCACTTTGGCCCTGCCGCGCGGCGTCGGCGAAAAGGGCGCTCCAATCGTGATCTACCAACACGGAAATCCCGGCGACGCCAAGACTGAAGTTCCCATCGAAGCCCGTCGCGGTCTTGCCGCCGCCGGTTTCGCGGTGCTCGGCTTCACTGACGTGTTTAACCGCGAGCTTGCTTCGGATGCACCCGACGAAACGTCGATTGTCGCGCAACTGGCTGCGAGTTTGGTTGCGCTCGCGCACAACCGACGCATGCCCGAGTATTGGCTCACCACCCACGCCGAACAACTTGCGTTGCTGCGACTTGTGCATGCATTGGGCGACTTCGACTTTCTTTCGCCGCGTGGTGAGCGTGGGACTCCCGACCTGAACGTCGATGCGCCGATCAGTTACTTAGGGGTCAGTGAGGGCGCCAATCATGCGCCTGCGTTTCTCGCCTATGCGCCAGAGGTTCGCGCGGCAGCACTGGTCGCCGGCGGCGCGCCGATCGCTGAACTGCTGACGCACCAGATCGATGCGTCGATCGCACCGCAGCTGTCGCAAACCTTGATGGGGGGAGAAGGGCGGAATCTTTGGTTGGTGTTGTCGCTCTTACAGACCGCCATCGATCGTCAGGATCCGTTCAATCACGCGCGTCATTTATATCGCGATCCCATTGCGATCGACGGGAACTCGCAAAAAGCGAGCGTGTTGCTTATTGCCGGGCTTGAAGATTCTCGTATTCCAAACCGATTTACTGATGCACTGGCGTGGTTGTTGGGGCCGGTCCCCATGCTTGAACCAAGCCCGCGAGCGGTAGACTTTTTGCCGAGTGCCCCAGCACCGATTACCGCGAATATGGGGCCGAACACGAGCGCATCGTACGATCAAGTTGTTCCCGCAGGCATCGCGGGAACTGACGTTGAAATGGGGTGCAGCCCGTACTCGATGAGTGCCGAAGTCGCCACAGAGGGTCACTTTTGCGCACAGGTTTCACCTGCATCAATCGAACAACGCATCCGGTTCTTTTTGTCTGCACTGGAGCAGGAAGCACCCGTCATCACCAGCTCAATCTCTGTTGAGTGACAAGACGAACGGGCCGGCTCGCCGCCCCCCGCTCGCGCCCGACACGAAACGGTGAGCGACATTGATTGTGCGGAGCTCGTGCGTGTCTTCGCCGAGCCCAATTCCCGTTCAACGTCGGGGAGCGGGTAGAGAGCACAATGAGCGTGTCGAGGGCCGAAGCCAGGACTGGGCCGCGCTTTCAGCAGCGCGTACCTTGGCAAATGAGAGACGGCTTCGCTGTGTGCCGGAGCAACGTTCCAACTGCTGCGCTTATTTGGGAAGTAGCTCCAAGACCAACTCGCTCATCGTGACGATGCCCGTTCGAAGCGTTGGCTTCGGGACCGGTGCGTAGCGACTGGAATGCAAGGACGGAAGCGGCGTTCCGTTAGGCGCAGTACTTTCGCGAAGTGCTCTGGGGTCGATCGATCCAAGTCGATACATGATCCCTGGGACGCCCAGTGTTCGGGCATAGCGGCCAAAGTCCTCTCCCCCCATCGAGGGCCGGCGCTCGATGACATTGTGGCTACCCAGTGCACGCCCAAAGACGCGCTTGGCAGTTTCAACCAGCTCTGGGTCGGCATATACCGCCGGGGTGTACTGATCGCGCACGCTGACTTGTGGGGGCTTTGGGCACTGAAATGTTTTGCAGGTGCCTTCGGCGATTTGTCGAATGCCGCTCAGCAGCGTTTCGCGAACGGGGTCTGAATACGAACGAACCGTGAGCTGCATCGTCACTTCGTTGGGGATGACGTTGTGTTTGTGTCCGCCGTGAATCGAACCCACCGTAATCACCGCCGGATCGAGCGGGTCGACACGGCGACTCACAATGGTCTGCAACTGGGTAATGAAAAAGGCCGACGCCGTGACGGGATCAACGGTGGTATGGGGGCGCGCACCATGCCCCCCGCGACCAAATATCGTGACATCTACGGCGTCGACGTTGGCGTGCGACCACCCCGCGGTATATCCGACCGTACCGGCCGCCATCGCCGATTCGACGTGCAGGGCAACCGTGTAGTCGGGACGTGGAAAACGTTCGAATAGACCGTCTCCCATCATCGCGACAGCGCCTCGCCCAAGTTCTTCGGCGGGTTGGGCGATGGCGACGATCGTGCCAGACCAGGTGTCGCGGGCGTCCGCCAGATAGCGCGCGGACCCGATCAAATTTGTGGTGTGAATGTCATGACCGCAGGCGTGCATGACACCGGTTTCGGTTCCGTCTTCGCGGCGACTCGTCACTTTGCTCGCGTATGAAAGGCCGGTTTCTTCGCGTACCGGAAGCCCGTCGGTGTCCCCTCGAATCAAAACCACTGGGCCCGGCCCATTTTTCAGAACGCCAACGACACCATGGCCTCCGACCCCGACTGTGACTTTGTAACCGGCGCTCAAAAATTCTTTCGCGACGCGTGCGGCCGTTTTCTCTTCTTCGAGGGAGAGCTCGGGGTGGGCGTGAAGCTCGCGGTAGGTGTCCACGAGGTCGGGTAAGTTTGAGTCTAGCCAGGCCTCGAGTCGAGGGTTTGCTTCTGCATGAGAAACATCTGCGCTGGCTACGGCGAGCACGCCGAACACGAAAACGGCCGCAACATAGGTCTTCAAATGACGGTCTCCTGATATGGGTTTGATTTTGGACACCCGGTGCATCCAAGCGTCACACACTCTCGGTAGTGAAGCGAGGATCCGCAGAGAAAGTTGGCCGTCCCAAGCGACCGAAAAATTGCGCAGTATCATGGGTGCGCTCGACTCGAGTACAGACCACGAACGGAGAACTCTATGCTGACCAAAGGAACGCATCACGTATCGCTCACGATTTCGGATCTCGACGCTGCCCGTCAGTTTTATGGTGAGTTGCTCGGTCTCCCGGAAATCGTACGACCTGAAATGGGGATTCGTGGCACTTGGTATCAAGCGGGATCTGTGCAGCTCCATTTGATTGAACCGCCGGGGGAGATGGACGCTCCCAAGGCTGAGGGAAACGGCAGCCCAATTGCGAATCACATTGCATTCGAAGTCGAAGACTACGGGGCAACCAAGGCGCGCCTCGAAGAAGCCGGTCTCGAAGTTCTTGGGTTGGGTGACGTGGCCGGGCAGATGTTTGTGCGCGACCCGCATGGCAATACGGTCGAATTCATCCAGCCCGGTGGCCAGGTCGGAACAGTCGATGGAAGACGGGTGTAGTCTCACTTTGACTGTTTTTCATGAACCACGTGATCTCGGATGCGAGGCGTAGATGGATCTCTACATCGTTCGTCATGGTGAAGCGCTTTCGGGCCCGGTCGATGCTGCACGACAGCTGAGTGACCACGGTCGCCGAGAAGTAAACGCGGTAGCCGAGGTATTGCGCGCGCGCGGCGTCAGCGTCAGACAGATTCGCCACAGCGGCTACGAACGTGCGCGCGACACCGCGTCGCTCATCGGTACCGTTCTCGACCCGTCGGCCGGTGTCATCGAAACACAGGGGATTCAGCCCGATGACCCCGTCGCCCCGTTCGCCCTCACATTGTTCGGCGAACGCGAATCACTGATGCTCGTCGGACACTTGCCATTCGTCGCTCGACTCGTGGGGATGCTGACCAGCGGCAATTCGACGCGTACGCCCGTGAGTTTCCCTACGGCGACCGTTGCCTGTTTGCGGGGCGAGGACGATCGGTGGGAACTCGCATGGACAGAACGCGCGCCCCAATCCTAGTTCGCGATGATGCGGCGAATCGCTTCTTCGACGTTTTCGCGCGAGTTGAATGCCGAGATGCGAAAGTAGCCCTCGCCGGAAGGTCCAAAGCCCGACCCGGGCGTGCCGACGACCTGGGCTCGGGAAAGCAGGGTGTCGAAGCAGTCCCAAGAAGTCTGGCCGTCTGGGGTGCGCATCCAAATGTACGGCGCGTGCTCTCCCCCGAACACGGTGAAGTTTGCAGCCGCAAGCCCGTCGCGAATGAGTCGCGCGTTTTCCATGTAGTGGCGAACTTGTTCTTGCGTCTGCGCCTGGCCCTCGGGAGTGAACGTTGCTGCCGCCGCGCGTTGGATTACATACGGGACGGAGTTGAACTTCGTGGCGTGTCGTCGTCCCCAAAGTTGGTTGAGTGCAACGCGTTCGCCCGAAGCGGTTGTGCCTGTCACGGTTTTGGGAATCACCATGTAGGCGCAGCGAACGCCGGTAAAGCCCGCACGTTTGGAAAAGCTGCGCATTTCAATCGCACAGTCTTTCGCGCCTTCGATCTCGTAAATCGACCGCGGGAGCGAATCGTCCTGGATGAAGGCGTCGTAGGCGGCATCGAACAATATGACCGCGTCGTGTTCTTTCGCCCAGGCAACCCATGCTTCGAGGTTCTCTCGGGTTGCGACTGCACCCGTTGGGTTGTTGGGTGAGCACAAGTAAGCGAGCTCGATCGCTTCGGACGGCGGAGTCGGGATGAAGCCGTTCTCTTCGGTTGCCGGCAAGTACTTGATCCCGCCGTAGTAGCCGTTGTCGTCTGCACCTCCCGTGCGGCCCGCCATCACGTTCGTGTCGACGTAGACGGGATAACTCGGGTCGGTGACGAGCAAGGTCGAATCCTGGCCGAAAATTTCCTGGATGTTTCCGCTGTCTTGTTTGCTGCCGTCGGAAACGAAAATTTCGTCGGAGTCAATTTCAATGCCGCGCGCCCGATAGTCGTGTTCGCGAATGCCGTCGAGCAAAAAGTCGTATCCGTTTTCTGGGCCGTAACCGCGGAAGCCCTTGTCGGTGCCCATCTCGTCGACTGCCGCATGCATCGCATCTACGACTGCGGGTGCCAACGGTAGGGTGACGTCGCCAATGCCGAGTCGAATGATGTCGGCGTCGGGGTTGGCGTCCGCATAGGCGCGTACGCGGCGGCCGATTTCCGGAAAGAGGTAGCCGGCGGCAAGTTTTTGAAAATTCTCGTTGATTCGTGCCATTGCTGTTTTGCTCCTGGGGTCTGGTTCTTATGTTTGTGTTGGGTGCGCGGTCTAGCGGGACGGTGCGAGCGCTTCGAGCAAGCGCAGATCAGGGCCTGGCGCCCCGTCCGGTCGGAATGCCTGTATGCAGACGTGGTTTGCACCGGCATCGTGATGTTCCTGGATGCGATCCGCAATCACTTGCTCGTCGCCCCATGCCACGATGGCGTCGACGAGGCGGTCGCTCCCGCCGTCAGCAAAGTCGGCGTCGCCAAAGTCGAACTGCCGCAAGTTGTTCTGATAGTTGGGCAGCCCGATGTAAACCTTGAGTTCCGCGCGGGCGATCGCGCGCGCCTTGGTCGCGTCGGTTTCGAGCAGCACCATTTGTTCGGGACACAGCCATGCGTCGTCGCCCATGACCTGCCTCGCGCGAGCGGTGTGTTCCGGCGGCACCAGGTAGGGGTGCGCGCCCGCGGTCTGGCTTGCCGCCAGACCGAGCATCTTGTCGCGCAGCGCGCCGATCACAATCGGGGCCGACTCTTTTGGCTGCGTGCCCATGTACAGGGCCTGTTCAAGGTTCTGCAAATAGTTCGTCATCGCGGTGAGCGGCTTTTGGTAATCGTGTCCGCGAATCTTGCTCACGAGATGTTGGTGCGAAACGCCAAGCCCGAGCACGAATCGCCCCGGTGCCATTTCGGAGATCGTCTGTTGGGCGGCCTTCATCGTCATGGGGTCGCGGGCGTAAATGTTTGCAATCCCGGTCGCGAAGACGAGGTTTTCGGTTTTCCCAGCCAAATAGCCGATCAATGTAAATGGGTCGCGGCCCACGGCTTCGGGGATCCACAATGCGGTGTAGCCCCAGTCTTCTAGCTGGTTTGCAAAGTTGGCGGCTTCTGGCGCGGAGAAGGCATCGAGCCATGCCCATACGCCTAGTTTGCCCAAATCGGTCGACATCGATCGCTCCTCAATCACACAGGTGAACTTCAGTTTTTGCGGGGCAGCATGCTAGCAGCCCGTCGAAAGAGTCTCGCGGTGGCGGTTTCGAGCTAGAGTCCGATTCAGCGGTATTGAAGACGCGTCACTTCACTGGAGGGAGATCTTGGCGGGTAAGAACGGGTTTCTACTCGTAGCGGTGTTGGGGGTTGGGATTGCAGGGAGCGTCGGCGGCTGGTTCGTGACGGACGCTCTCGAGGCCGACAACGACTTCTGCAATGCCTGCCATCTGCCTACTGGCGCGGTACTCCACGGTGTGATTCGCGCCGGTTTCGACGCGCTTCCAGCACACGATCTTGCGGGGATTCACGGTTCAGCCCAGGTCGGGGATGGGGGCGACACCCGATCGTTTCGCTGCATCGATTGTCACGGCGGTGTGGGTTTTGTCGGGCGGGCCAGGGTCAAGGCGCTCGCTGCAAAAGATGCGCTGGTCTGGCTAACCGGCGACTTCGACGAACCGAATCATATGCAGGTTCCCTTGAATGAGGCAGACTGCCGGCAATGTCATGCGAAGTTCGCGGAGGGGGACATGCCAGATTCTGGCGCGGTGCAGTTTCACGGACTCGCGGTCCACAATGCCGATCTCGGTGTGAACTGTGTTGAATGTCATACCGCTCATGTCGGAGGAGCCGACGAGACATCGTACTTCCTCGACGCGCCCAGCGTGCGCGAGCAATGTGGTCGCTGTCACTCAGAATTCAGGAGGGAATAACATGAACCGTGTCAGTCATCATTCATCCACTGCAGGCATCTTGGTTGCGATCGTCGCGGCGTCGGCCGCCGTTTCGGTATCCGCGTATCCCGGTGGCACGCCTGACTTCCAGACCGACGTGATCCCGTACTGTGCGACATGTCATTCGTCCCTCGACGAAGCTTCGCTGCAAGGGGCGGGCGAGCGGGCGAAGAAAGAAGTGGCCGACCGCAAGCATCTCGCGACGGTCCTCGCGGCAGAAAAAGGCTACGGCGAGTTGAGTGAGGCCGATCGCCAGACGCTCGTGACTCACATCAAAGCGGTCGATGCCAACTCGTCAATCAAGCTCGAGTTTCCGCCTCAAGTCGCAAAGGGGGAAACGTTCCAGGTGACGGTTCGCGTCACCGGCGGCGCGGGTCCCGTGGTGGGTGTGGCCTTGGTGGATCGACCGCATCGCTGGTACGCGCGATCTGCGACGACCGTGGGCTGGAAAGTGATTGGGGCTCCGACCATCATTGGTCCCGATGGATCGCCCCAGACAGAGTGGATCAACAAGCGTCCGGAGCGAGAGGGTCGCAACATTACGTACGTCAACGTGACAGGCGTCGAGTCTGATGCCGTCGCCGGTACGTGGTCAAAGAGCAAAATTATCTTCAACCTGAAGGCACCCGACGAGGTTGGCGAGTACCCACTGGTTGGCGCTTACTTTTACGGCACCGAAAAGGCGACGCCGCTGGGTTACGAGGAGCATCCGATCTACGGCAAGTTGATTCGCGGAACCTACACGGGCAAGTCGGGGCGCGTGCGGTTCACGCCCACAAATACGATCAACGTCCGGTAGACTCGGGCGCCCGCGGCCCGCGGCAATCAGCGCAACCATCCGGGCCAGGAGCCCCCCTCATCCGCGGCTGGGCGCCTGGCTCGAAGAATGCGCATCTCGCAAGAGTAATCGGATGAAAGCCGGGGAACTGTCTGTGTTCACGTCCCAGCTCAAGCGCGATGCGGTGAATGAAGATGCTGCGACCCGGGTTCGCCAATATCGCGACGATCGCCTCGAGTGGATGATGAAAACCGGCGGCGCGAACATCGGGCTCGAAGGCTTGAAGCGGGGCACGATCGGCTTCGCAGGAGAATATGAATGACCGCTGAAACGGTGTCCGCAACGCTTTCGGAGCATGCGTCGAAAAAACTCCTCGCCGGCTACGGCATCCCATTTGCGCGCGAAGAAAACGTAAGTGACGCGACCGCGGCGGTTGCTGCCGCATCAGAAATTGGCTTTCCGGTCGTGGTGAAACTCTGTGGCGACGCCATTGCGCACAAGACCGAACGGGACCTTGTTCGTCTGGGGCTGGGCGCCGCCGCCGCAGTCGCCGCTGCGGCCAATGAACTTCTCGCGAAGGCGGTGCCCGAGGACGGGCCCGTCACGCTACTGGTTGCCGAAATGGTGCAGGCAAAGCGTGAGCTGATCCTAGGTCTAGTTCGGGACCCCCAGTTTGGCCCGTGTGTGCTCTTGGGGATCGGCGGAATTCTCGCGGAGATCCACAGCGATGTGTCCTTTGCGATGGCGCCGGTTTCCCGGGCCGAAGCCGCGCGCATGATCGAATCCCTGAATGCGAGTGATCTGATCACCAAACCGTTTCGCGGTGAACCCGCCGTTGACCAAGAAGCATTGATCGACATGGTCGTGTCTTTGGGGCGCGTTGGACTTGAGCGTTCTGACATCGCGAGTATTGACCTAAACCCGGTGTTGATTTCGGGGAGTGCGCCCGTCGCAGTAGACGCATTGGTCGAACAATATGACGAACAACATGACGCCGCAGCGAGCGAAGCCGCGAGTACGATGCCTGCGGAAATGACGGATGAAGAACTCCTCGAACGCTTTCGTCCGCTCTTCTATCCACGCGGCATTGTGGTGGCCGGCGTCAGCAGCCACCCGGGGAAGTTCGGCTTCGCGACGCTCCACAACCTTCGACGTTTTGGTTACAAGGGAAAGCTCTTCCCGGTAAAGCCCGACGCCGCGGATGTTTTGGGTGCGCCCACGATGTCAAATGTGTCCGAGGTGCCGGACGGCGAGGCCGACCTTGTCTTTGTCTGTACCCCGAACAAAGCCAACATCGAACTTCTGCGCGGATGTGCGGCAAAGGGGATCCGGGCTGCATTCGTCACGAGTGCAGGATATGGCGAAGCCGGCCCCGAAGGCATTGAACTCCAAAAAGAACTGGTCGCGACGGCCAACGAACTCGGCATCACCATGGTGGGCCCAAACGGGCAGGGTGTCATTTCGACAGCGGTTTCGATGTGCGCACAAATCGTCCCCCCCTATCCGCCGGCTGGCCGCATTGCAATCGCGAGTCAGAGCGGAAACTTGGTTTCGTCGTTCTTGAACTATTCATGTGGAACGGGCGTGGGTGTGAGCAAGGCCGTTTCCCTGGGAAACTCGGCGCAGAACTCGCTGTGCGATTTGCTCGAGTACTTCGCGGCGGACCCGGAAGTAGACGTGGTCTTGGCCTATCTCGAAGGCGTGTCAGATGGCGAGCACTTTCGCCGCGCGGTACAGCGACTGACTGCGCGCAAGCCACTGGTGTTGGTGAAGGGAGGTGTGGCCGAAACCGGAAAGCGCGCGGCGGCGAGTCACACCGGCGCGCTTGCGAGTGACTCCAAGGTATTCGAGGGAATCTGTCAGCAATTTGGAGTGCTTCGCGCGAACACCGTCGAAGAAGCTTTCGAGTGGGCAGCCATGTTTGCGACTCAGCCGCTTCCGAAGGGGCGACGCACCGTGGTGTTCAGCACCGTTGGAGGTTGGGGCGTGCTCGCGGCTGATGCTTGCGCCCAAGTTGGACTCGACCTGATCCCACTCCCGAAGGAACTCATCGCCGAGATCGACAAGAGGGTGCCGGCGCGTTGGAGCAAGAACAATCCAATTGATCTCGCGGGTGGGGAAGGGCGAGACACCATTGCTGAAGTGATCGCGATGGTCGCCGCACACCCGGACGTTGACGCTCTGATCCATCTCGGGATCGGGATTCAGGGAATGCAAGCCGGCGCGTATGAAACCGGCCCGTTTTATCCCGATCACGGACTCGAACGGATCGCGACATTCCACAACAAACAGGAAGCGCGCTACGCCGAAGCGGCTCGTGTCGCTTCAGAAAAGTGCGGCATCCCGGTATTGAGCGCGACGGAACTCATCCATGCGAATCCCAACAATCCGGGCCCAGCCGGGGTCATGGCGCAGGGACGGTACTGTCATCCGAGCGCACATCGTGCGGTCCGCGCACTCGCCGCGTTGGTGTCATACGCGGAGTTCAGGAACTAACTGGACGACGATTGGGGTCGGCGAATGCGAGTCGGCTCGGCGTTTGTTCTGACGGGCGATCGAACTACCAGCGGTACATCGCGCCAAATCCGACGGAGATGTAATTCGTCGACTCTAGGTTCGTCGCGGAATACACGTAGTCGGCTTGTCCCGAAACAACCCAGTGGCGGGTTACGTAGAAGTCGATGCCGCCTCCGAAGCGCGCGACCAGATGGCCGTCGTCCTGAGACGATTTGTTCGAGCCTTTGGCGTTGTTCTCACCGCGAACCGACATCGCTCCAACCCCAACGAGCACGAAGGGCTGGACTCGCCCTGTGAGCAAATAGCCTTTGGTGTTGATGGTTCCCGCAATCGTCGAGAACTTGATGTCGCTAGCCACCATGCCATCACTCAGATCGACGACTTTGCCCGCGAAGTCGTCGAGCCATTCCATTTCGAATTCCACCGAAAAACGACTGTGGCAGCGACGGCCAAACTTGCCGCGCACACCTCCGGCATCGTGGTTGTTCAGGCTGAATTCGAGCTTAAAATTCGATTGTGAATCAATATTCCTTTCTTCTCGATCGATGTCGTAATCTTCGCGCGCGTATACGCCTTGAAGGCCTACGAACCATCCGCGCCGATCGTAGTCGTCGTCGCGAGGTTCTACTTCTTCGTCGTCGTCCTCGGTTGCCAGTTCAACGGTCCAGCATGCGATGCCGGTTAGGATGCCCGCCGCGAGCGTCGCTCCGACAGCTTCGGGTCCGTCAAATGGCTTGGCGTTGGCGGTTCCTGAGGTCAGAAACAGCGCGCCCATCGAGGTCATGATCAGGAGTGCAACGGCTTGCCTCACCCTGGTATTTCTCCTTGCCAGTTTTCGCCGCGATTGGTTCGCACACGATTGCCCACTCTGATGAACGCATCGGCGGTCAGCGATGGAACACAATGTCATTCAAAGCCTGTGGACGCAAGGTTGATGCGCCAAGAGGCGTCTGTGCATGGCCAGGAAGAGGTGAATCCCTCTGGGGTTTTTGGCTTGACCCGGGTGTCTGCTTGAAACGGGAACAATATTGCGGGATAATTTTTTGCGGTCATTATATGCTGTTCCAAACGAGCAAGGTAATCTGTGATGGCGAGCAATGCCGCAAGCATCACGTTTGACGCGGCTTCGTCCATCTGCGCTATGCCCAACAAGTCTAGACCTGTTTACTGATCTTGTTCAAAACACTCTGGTGCCACCCGCTTCTTGCAAGCAAGCGAGACGCAAGCTTCGGTTCCGCTCGAACCGACCCTACCTTCGTTAATTTAGGAATTGTTCAAACCATGGCTCATCTGACCGAATCGAAGACAATCGCGCTACTGAGCGTGGTCTTCGTTTTGCCCTTGCTGGTACTTGCGTGTCGCGACTTTAACGACCGCGCGGGTTCATCGGGTTTGACTCCAACGATTGAACTTTCGGCCGCTGGCGTTTGGGAAGGGGAATACAAGGCGTCGATCGGCGTGGGTGATTCCGGCGAGGTGACTTTCGTGATTGAGCAGGACAGCGACGGAACCCTCAGCGGGTGTTCCTGCTGGACCAAGGCCGCTTGTTGGGACGAGGGTCTGTTTACCGGTTCGGTCAAGGGTGATGAAGTCAACGCTGCCACAGTGCTGGATGTGCCAAAAACTCCATCCGGACAGGTCCCGAGCTTTTTAAGGACTGTGGTCAGCGGCAGAATCGACATCATCGGCAATACGATGACGGGTTTTTTTCAGGTGGCACG
>LWDU01031843.1_pt1 | contig 20145 bp, 16 predicted proteins | sample 727161 | NCBI WGS metagenome assembly LWDU01 (sample SAMN04566230, study PRJNA314399) | hydrothermal vent metagenome | isolation source: deep sea hydrothermal plume seawater | place: Mexico: Gulf of California, Guaymas Basin | collected 2004-07-11
ACGCGGGATGAACTTCAACGTCATCGCTGCCGGTGACTCGTACAACGACACCTCGATGCTGGCGATAGCCAATGCGGGCATCTTGATCAACCCTCCAAGCAATGTCATAGACGAGTTCCCACAGTTCCTGGTGACAACCGATTACGCAGGACTGCTCGCCGCAATCGAGGCCGCTGCTTCCGATATCGGCGAGTAGCTCGCCAATCCATTGAAATAAGGGCGGTCGGTCGGCGGGACGCATGGCAAAGTGGCATGGCATTTCGCGTCGCAAACCCTCCGGCGGCCGCTTGAAGCGTCCAAACCGCTACCGAGGCAAGCGCAAGACCGAGATCTCTAGCGAGAACCAGTTCGCCTACGTCGGCGAACAAGACCAACGCAAGAACTACCGCAAGACGGCCGGTTCCCAGACAGTAAGACTCCTTTCCGCTCACGAGATTAATGTCAGTAATTCCAAGGAGGGCAAGACCGTCCGTGCAACTATCAACAACGTTATCGAGAACGATGCAGATCCCAACTACATCCGACGCAATATCGTCACCAAGGGCGCAATCGTCGATACAGACATCGGCCGGGTACGCGTCACCAGCAGGCCAGGCATGCACGGAGTCGTCTCCGGTGTGCTCCTAGAGGACTGAGGCTCGCGAAGCCCTCAAGTCACCCTTCATACGGGGAGGTAACGATAGTATGCCCCACGACCCGAGCAAGATGAGTATCTGGACCGGCTACTTCGACTCCAGACTAAGCCGCTCCGCTGGACGCAGGGTTCCCAAGGAAGCAAGCGCCCCCAACCCTACTCTCGAGACCGTCGCGTGGGCGGCCAAGGCAGTCGGGATCTCGAAGATGAAGCGCGAGACGGATGCCAGTCACCCTTCGCGCCCGCACCTGAGTGAGGGCAGGCTCGTGCTGTCGACCCAGGACGCTCTGAGCGCAACCAATGCTGAGAGCAAGGAAGGCGTCATGCAAACCATCGGATTACGCTTGCGTAGTCAGGCCAAGGAAGCCAAGGAACAGGAAGGCAAGGAGCAGGCCAAAGGCCCTTCGAAGGGCGACCGCCAGAGGCGCGCCCAGCGCAAGTCGTTCAAGCAGAAGGGCGGACAGCGCCGCAAGAAGTTCGGTCGCTGACCGCAATTACCTTGTCCATCCTCCCCTATGGCGTCTCATGGAGTATCGTATCTTCAGATCGAAGACCCTTGAGGGCCTAGAGGAAGATGTCAACGCAGCGATGGCCGAAGGATGGGCCGCAACTGGAGGGCCAATGAATCAGCCATTCGGTTTTGCTGGCTACTTCCAAGCCATGGTTAGAGATTGATTACTCGACGGACACGGTCCATCCGCGCTCGTCAGGAATCTTCCTCTGCTGGATGCCAGTGAGCTCGTCGTACAAGATACGGGTGATTGGGCCGGCTTCGCCATCACCGAAGTTGGCTACCCTTTCACCGTGCTGAATCGAGCCGATAGAGGATATCACCGCTGCCGTACCGGCACAGAAACACTCGTCAGCGTTCAGCACGTAGTCGACATCGACCTTCTCCTCACGGACATCGTAGCCCATATCTTTCGCAATCTCGATGACCGATGCTCGGGTGACTCCTGGCAGTATGGTTCCAGTCAATTCGGGTGTCGATATGACGCCGTCATTGACACAGAAGAAGTTGGCTGCCCCGACTTCCTCGACGTACCTGTGGTGAACGGCGTCGAGGTAAATAATCTCGGCGAATCCCTCTGCCTTGGCATCTCTTGAAGGCACCATCCCGGGAGCGTAGTTACCAATCGCCTTGACACCGCCCGAGCCGCCCGGGGCGGCGCGGTGAAACTCGTCAGAGACTTTCAATGAAATTGGCTTGAGGACGCCCTTGAAGTAGGGCCCTACCGGGGAGACATAGACTAGGAATGTGTACTCGGGAGCAGGGGAAACTCCGAGAATCGCACCGCTGCCCATCAACAGAGGGCGGATGTAGAGAGCGCCCTTGCCCATCGGGGGAATCCAGCGAGTGTTCTCGATAACGGTCTGGCGGACCGCGTTGAGAAACATCTCCTCAGGTACGACCGGAATGCCGAGACGCCTCGCGCCGCTCTGCATCCGCTTCGCATTGCGCTCGGGCCGGAACAGCACGATGCTTCCATCAGTAGCTCGCTGCGCCTTCAGACCTTCGAAAAGGCCCTGACCGTAGTTGAGCACCCCGGCGGCCGGTGATATGTTGAGATTCTGGAAGTCCTGCATCACTCCGGGATCCCACTCCTCACCCTGTTCGCAGTGGGCGATGTACATCCGATCGGTCTTCTGGTAACTGAATATCATGCTGTCCCAGTCGATGGCTGGGCCGTCATTATCCAACACCAATGCACCCCTATTATGCCGCAGGTGAGGGGGTCGGCTTTCAACGGTTCCGCTCTCGCCCATTCCACTATCGTTTTGGGCCCTCGCGATAACATAGATTGAAGGCGTCTGAGCACAGCCTGAGCCCGAGGGACGACCATGCAGTGGGAGGAGGAGATGTGCATTGTCTCTGGTAATAACCGGGCTGTTGATGGCAAGCCTCCCAAGACAGTGGTTGAGCTCTGGTGCCGAACTCGTTCCGGGCACTCAGTCACACTTCTCGTGGACGGCCTCAGGCCCTACCTAGTGGTCGCAGAGCCCGGCAGTCCACGACCTGCTTCCGAGTCAGCAGCTGGGCTGGATTACCTGAGGGACATGGACGAGGTCGTTGAGATTACCTCGGTCGGTGACAAGTGGACGCGCCTAGGTGAGAAGCCCCACTGGAAGATCGAAGTTAGGCAGCCCTACGAAATCCGTAGGTTACGCAAGAGGATACAGGACGCTTGGGTGGTCACCAGCGCTGATATCCTGTTCGTCCAAAGGCTGCTTCTAGACTGCGACCTCGGCCCGCATATATTGGCACGTGGTGAGGTGCTTTGGGCGGGTGAGCGCGCCCCCCTAGAGGCACGGGACGAGCAAACATCCGACCGTGCCATAGCAGCCGGAAGAATAGCCGATGTCGGCGGAGTTGGAATCTATCCAACCGACATGGTTGTCTCGTGCACTCTGGATAATCTCGCTAAGACAGAACCCTTCCGCACACCCTTCGTCACCTTCTCCTTTGACCTCGAGACCAGCATCCAGTCAAACAGAATTCTATGTGCCGCAGCCGTCATTGACAGAGGCGGCGAGCGCAGTGAGCACACCTTCCGGGGCGAAGAGGGCGACATCATGGAGGGTCTAACCAGTCTTGTGCGCTTGGAGGACCCCGATATTATCACCGGATATAACATCGATAACTTCGACCTGCCCCGGATGGAGGAGAGGACAGATGTGCTGGCAGGACGCTCGAAGATGGAGGCCGCAGCGTTGTACGGCTGGGGCAGGGTTCCGATGCTGCAGAGTGAGAACAAGAGACTATTCCCTACTCGCCAGCAGAACCGAGTCTGGAGGATTCCCGGCAGGATACCGCTGGACGCTTGGTGGCAAGTGCATACTTCGACCCTGAGGCCGCAGCGCGAGACGCTAAGCTACGTCTCCAAGCTACTGTGGCCAGAAGATGAGGACAAGCACAAACTCGACATCGACGCCAGTCAGATGGACCGAGAATGGGCTGAGCGCCCCGATGAGGTCCTCGAGTATTGCGTGCGCGACACCGTGCTCCCCCTCGACATACTCGGACGCCTTCAGTCGGTGGCCCGCAAGGAGGCACTGGCCTCAGTATCGATGACTACTGTCGAGACTGCCTCGGCAGGCACCACCAGCCAGTGGATTGACTCGCTGGTGATTCGCCTAGCCGATCGCAGCAACGTAGCGGTGCCGACAACCAACTCAGGTCCACGCAGAAGAGATCAGATAGCCGGTGGCTACGTACACGAGGTGGACGCTGGAATCAGCCCATGGGTCGTCGTACTCGACTTCAAGTCGATGTATCCCTCAATCATGATAGCCAACAACATCTGCCCGACCACGCTTGTTAGGGACGATTCCACTGACGACTCCTACAATGTCTCGCCCACCACTCATACCAGTTACAGGTCCAAGGACGAACGGATCGGCTTAGTCCCGCACTTGCTTGAGCAGCTGATGCAGAGCCGTGACAAGCACAAGGCCGCCCTAACTGCAGCTAGAGATGCGGGTGACGAGGCCGAGGCCTTTTTGCAAGACCAGATGCAGTACGCAGTCAAGATCCTGATGAACTCGTTCTACGGGGTCTTCGCCTCGAGTTTCTATCGCTTCACTCATCCTGACATCGGTGCCAGTATCACTGAATGGGCCCGCCACAACATCCGCGATATCATAGCCCAAGTGGAGAGCGATGGCCATAAGGTGGTCTATTCCGACACCGACTCAATTTTCGTGCGTGCGCCCGTAAACAAGCAAGCCCCAATCAACCGCCCCGATGAGGGCGAGGAGAGCTTCGTTGATTGGGAGGGGGCGAAGAGAGAAACCCTGCAGTTTGGCGAGCGGCTGGCCGAGCGCTTCACCCGTGAGGGTGCCGAACTCGAGTTCGAGACGGCCCTGTCGGCGTTTTTCAGCCACGGCGCTAAGAAACGCTACGTCGGACGCGTCGTGTGGCCGCGAGAGGAGATGCTAATCCGCGGCTACGAGGTTCGCAGGACCGACTCTTTCGCTTTGCTGACTAGTACCATGACTGAGATGTTCGAGATGATACTGAGCGGCGAGGAGTGGGCCGCTGTGGAGATGACCAAGGCAGTCATTGACGATGTGAAGGGGCGCAAAGTCGATGCCGCTGATCTCGTCATCAGTCGCTCCTGCAAGGGCACACTGAGACGCAATGGAACGGTAGATTTCTCCAAGATATACGACAACCCCGATGGCCTGCCTTACGTGCGCGCGGCGAAGGAAAGAATCAGACGTGGTCTGCCATTCACACCAGGGATGAAAGTAGGATACATCGTCATCAATGCTAAGTCGAGTCCGATGACCGTAGAACCCTGGCTGGTTGACGAGATCGGTGAGGACCCACCGAAGTACGACCCCGACTACTACGCGAGACGATTGGCCAAGTCACTGGGCAGAATCACTGAAGCCTTCGGCTGGAGCGAGGCAGAACTGATGTCAGGTTCCCGCCAACAGTCCATTTTTGACTTCTAATCGAGGCATTGGAGGCCTATTCAATGGTCAAGTGCCGAACTCCGAGTAGCGCAGGGTTGATTTCAGCCGGTCTTCCAGACTAGACCGATGACTAGCCTGCGCAAGTTGGCCCCGATGCTCGCCGCAGTCCTCCTCTGCTCCTCAATGGCGGGCTGCCTCGACGCCCTGACCGGCAACGATCCACCCACCGCTATGATGTCCATCGACCCCTCTGAGAACATCAAGAGTGGAGAATCGGTGACCTTCAGCGCCGTCGGCTCGTCCGACCCAGACGGCGATTCGATGACCTTCACCTGGACCTTTGGGGACGGCAACACCGGCACTGGTCTGACCACCAGCCATTCCTACGCCCAGCCCGGCGACTACACCATCCGTCTGAACGTCGGTGACGGCTCTCACGAGGCCACGGCCAGCATGACCATCACGGTGCTTGACGCCTCGGCCCGCGAGCCGCACGCCAAGATTACCGCCGCAAAGGACGACGACTGCGATGGCGAGGAGCCCCCTGGCGGTGACTTCGTGCTGGTCTGGGTCTGCGAGGATGACAAGGACATCAACGACAGGGAGATCAGCGTCTCGACCACGGTGACGCTGGATGGCTCCGGGTCATGGGCCGGCTGCGACCCCGACGACTCTAACTGCTACGCCGAGGAGTACCTCGTCGAGTACAACTGGGACCTCGACACCAACACCGACTCGGATGGAGATGGCAACCCTGAGAACGATGTCGATGCAACTGGCGAGACCTACGATTGGGAAGACCTCCCTGCAGGTGCCTGGGACATCCGCCTCACAGTCAAGGACGACAACGGATACGTCGATCACCACGACTCCACATTGTACGTCAACTACCGGGGGGTCTGGAAGGACTTCGAAATGGACCGTCGCTTACAAGATCCAATAGTCATGACATGGCAGTACCCTGTCACGTATGACGAAGAAACCAAGGACAGAATCCGATATGTCAGAATCAAGCTAACATATCCTGCCGAGGATGACGATCAGATTGGCGGTGGGATTGGGCAGACCACAGCAAACAAGCTGGATCTGTACATGTACAACAGCACCGAAGACGAGATCGCCAACACCTCGTCGATTGACGATGAGAGCAGGGACGCCGGGGACTGCTCTTCCGAAGACCGCTGCGTGTGGATGGTCATCGGTGGTTCGACGGTCAGGGGTTACGAGCCGGGTGACTGGACCACTGATATTGTGAACGAGGAGACTCACACCACTCAGGTTAATCGCATGGTGGTCGAGATGCAATATCGCTAGTGTCCGCGCGCTTTACGCTATGCTGCCCGAAAGTGTCCCCCTTTTACAGGGGGGTGAGATTCATATACGGACCATCGGTCGGCGGCACACTCAGAAGGTGTACATTATGGGTTCACAGTGGGAAGATAAGAAGAAGCCGCATTTGAATATAGTATTCGTTGGTCACGTGGACCACGGTAAGTCGACGACCGTTGGCAGACTACTGCTCGACACTGGTCATATCGAGCAGCACGTGGTTGACAAGTTCGAAGAGGAAGCAAAGGAGCGAGGAAAGGCCGGATTCGGTTTCGCCTATGTGATGGACGGACTGAAGGAGGAGCGCGAGCGTGGAATCACCATCGACGTCGCACACAAGGAGTTCTACACTCCGAATTATTACTTCACCGTCATCGACGCACCAGGTCACCGCGACTTCGTGAAGAACATGATTACCGGCACCAGCCAGGCTGATGCCGCTGTGCTGAACGTTGCTGCCAACGACGGCGTCAATGCTCAGACCAAGGAGCACGCCTTCTTGGCCCGCGTTCTCGGTGTACAGCAACTGATTGTCAACGTCAACAAGATGGACATCAGCGGTGTAGACTGGTCGCAGGACAAGTACAACAGCGTCGTTACTGAGGTCACAAACCTCCTGAAGATGGCCGGATTCAAGACCGATGAAATCCCCTTTATCCCGTGCAGCGCATTCGATGGCGACAACATCTACAACAAGAGCGACAAGTCGCCTTGGTACAGCGGACCGACTCTCTTTGAGGCCATTGATGCAATCAATATGCCCCCAAAGCCTACCGACATGCCTCTGCGACTACCGATTCAGGACGTCTACAAGATTAGCGGAATCGGAACTGTTCCGGTTGGCAAGATCGAGACTGGTGTTCTGAACGCTGGTAAGACAGTCGTGTTCAACCCAAGCCAGCAGTCGGCTGAGGTCAAGAGCATTGAGATGCATCACACTATGGTCGAAAAGGCTGAGCCAGGCGACAACGTCGGCTTCAACGTGCGCGGCCTATCGGCCGATGACATCCGCCGAGGCGACGTAGCAGGGTATACTGACACCCCTCCAATGTTCGTGCGCCACGACGAGACCTTCATCGGGCAGATTCAGCTCATGGACATCCCGAAGGCTATCGGCGTCAACTACACTCCAGTGTTCCACGCCCACACCTCTCAGGTAGCAGTCCGCTTCGTCGAACTGCTGGAGAAGACTACGAAGGGTGTGAAGGAGGCCAACCCGGCTTTCCTGAAGACCGGAGATGCGTGCCTCGTACGCTTCGGACCGACCAAGCCAATGGCGATCGAGCAGATGGATGCGTTCCCACAGCTCTCCCGCTTCGCTATACGCGACATGGGCAAGACTGTGGCTGCTGGCGTCTGCATGAAGGTCGAGAAGAAGTGATTCGGTTAGTGGTGAGTTGATGCCAGTCGTCACCACCATCAAGCTGACTGGAGAGAATCACTCTGACGTTGACGGCGTCTGCGGACAGATTCAGGCGATATCAGAGGAGACCGGTGTCAACCTGCGTGGGCCAATACCGCTACCTACGCGCAGACTAGTCGTCCCCTGCCGCAAGAGCCCAGACGGAGAGGGCGCCGAGACTTGGGACCACTGGGAGATGAGAGTCCACAAGCGCTTAATCGAGCTGGTCACAAACACCGCTAAGGACGAGAAGGCGCTGAGAAAGGTCCTCAGGATTCCTATTCCCGATTCGGTCACTATTGAGATTAACCTGCGCAACCTAGGCTAGACTACCCATCGGGTCCCAGGCCGGCAGCACTACTGGCTCAGCCTCCAATCCTGCCAGCATCTTCTCGTTTAGGTATGAGGTCGGAGCGGCAATCTCGAACATGTACTGGTCGTACCAGCTGTCGTTCATGGTGTAGTAGCCCTTCTGGCCGGTCTTGTCGCCCCACGAGTTCTCGACGCGCCAGCGTCGGGGCCTACCGTTGACCACATCGACTCCGGTGAACAACATCGCGTGCGTCATCATGGTCTGGTTGTGGCGTAACCTGTCGGCCTTGTCCATACCGTATTCGACCCCGTAGAGTCCTTCGACATCGAACAAATCAGCATCCCACAATCCCCTCTTGCGATCCATCTCCTTACCGACGTCGCACCCCATCCATACTGGCATGCCATCCTCAAGCAGCTTCTGGGTGATTGCCTTCATCTCCTTGTTCGGCACGTTGAGGTAGACTACCGGGGGCCCGCCGGCGACATTCTGTAGGAAGTCTATGGTGTAGGTCTGGTAGTACTCATTGCGTGGATCGTTGACGATACAAACGTAGTCCTCCCAGTCGATGTCGACGAATTCGGCGGCGAACTGCTGCGGCGTCATCCTACCATTTCGATGGAACTCGTCATCCTTGTCGCGCCACTGCCAGTTGAAGGTCTTCGGAGGAGTTCCGAGATGGATGCACAGCATATTCCAGATATCCGCTATACGCTTCTCCTTGTGTTCGCGAGCCTCCTCGACGCTGCCACCACCATCGACAATTGCTCTGATTTCGCATGCCGAGCTCCGTAGTATGTTCTTCAGCTCGGCATTCATCCAGCGCGTCGCGCTGCTGGAGTCCGACTCAGGATAGGCCGACTTCGGTACCAGCCCGTGCTTGCGAATCAAGTTCATTGCCATGTTCCACTGGCCGCCATCACCTATCGGATCAGAGAGCAGGAAGTGGATGGTACGGTCGTCGACTGGACGGTCGGAGGTCTCGATAATTGCCTCGAGCAGGTGGTTGGCCCGCTCAAACTTGTCCCAGAAGTGAATGTGGGCCTGGCTGAACTCGAAATTCTTGAGTTTCATCTTCTTCATCGCCCCGACTCTGAGCAGGTTCAGAGTGGCGAAAAGCCAGCAACGACCACTCCTCATTTGAGCCGTCACCTTCCAGTCGTCCAACTTGGTGCTGAACGAGTCGTCGATGTCCTGGACAAGGTCTCTATTCAGCGTCAGGTCCGGTAGCTGGACGTTAGTGACCGCGTTCTGAGCGACTTTGTTCGATGATTCAGCATCGAATCCCTTTCTGAGTTCTGCTACTTGTTTCCTTGTGATTGTCTTGCCCATTGGCTCACCTTTGGTGAGCCACTTTAAGATTCGACGACACTAAGTCATTGGCCTCACAGTGGAGCTGGTTCGGCCAGACCAGCGGCGATGAGATTGTCGGCAATCGGGGCTGGGCATGATTCCACATCACCAGCGGTCAGGGTAATCTCCGAACCATTCTCGGTGATGATAGGCTCGGCGAGATCCTGAAGGATGAGGATCCGGCGCAACCCACTCTCCTCTGGATCTGGCTCCGGTGGCGGAGCAGGAGAGGCCGCGCCGGTGGCGCGGTCAGGAAAAGCATCGATTTGACGAATCCTATCCTCCTCGTCGAATTCAGGATCCTGCCAGTCGCTACTGTCCGGTGCGTTTTCCGTAGCGGGTGTCTGCTGAGACACCGTTTCTTCCTGCTCGACAAACTCAGTCAGAGGTTCGTGTCCACCGACCTTGGGAGGACTTGGAATCTCTATGCTGGAGCCATGTAGTAGGGCGTTCCAGGAGACTTCGTGCTTGTACTTCTCCACGAGATGACCTATTCCAGAGTGGTAGGCTCTCTCGGAGGGATCATGTCTCTCCCAGTCAAGGCTCTGAAAACTCGCTGACATGCTCAGCGCATCGCCCTGTGGTGACTTCAGCAGATTCGAGAGCACGGCGTGCTGAGTGAAGGCGTTGAGACGCAGGCGAGTCAGGTCACTGACACAGGTCCGTATAGTGCCGAGTCTGCGCGACTTGAGCTGGGCCTCTGCAGTCATGCCCCTGTCTCTGATGGTCTCGGCTAGATCGGCCTCCAAGTGTTGCAAGAGTTGACCGACGGAAGACCAGAACGCCGGGACTGGGAGATTGACCGGGACGGCTTGTGACTTCTGTTTGCGAGCGAGCTCGAAAAGCGACTTCTCAATCGAGAGCAACTGATACTTGTTGAGTCTAGATGCAGCACCTTCCTCATCCATCAGAGCAACCCGTCACGAGTGGGACGCAGGGGATTATTGAACAATTCCTCGCTCACCCCCGCAACAGCCCCTGAGGCGCGGGTATCAAGAGCCAAACTTCCCTAGCAGCGCCGCAGGTGTACCCGAGTGGTCAAAGGGGTCGGGCTCAAGATCCGATGCGTAGTGCTTCGCAGGTTCAAATCCTGCCACCTGCACCATGTCTATCAGGGCCTTGAGAAGCTCAACCGAACCCTCGGTCCCACGAGCGTCGGTCAGTAGGTCAGCAGCCTCAGCGACCCCCTCGTAGGCATCGTTGACAGCGACCGAGGAACCGCACATCTCGAACATCGATACGTCGTTGGGCGCATCACCGCAGGCTAGCACATTCTGAGGGTCGATGCCGCGCTGTTCAAAGGCCACTCGTAGCCCTGAGGCCTTGTCAACTCCGGGGGCTGTGATGTGGATGGCGAACCCCGTCGAGACGACGATGAGGTCGGACCACTCGGTGTATGCGAGAAGTTGACGCATCAGTTCCTCGTCCTCTTTTTCGTACAGACACCACTCGGTCTCGCGCCAGCGATTCGATTCGATTCCAACAACATCGAAACCTTCAATCTGAGTCCCCAGCCACTCCGCAGCGTCCCTCGCTCTCGAACCGTCCGCTAGTGCCACTATCTCACTCCCCTCGCCACTATCCCACACCATGCCACCGTTCTCGGCGACGATGAACCCGGAAACTCCCAGAGATTGCTTGATTGGTGTCACATTAGGTAGCGTGCGTCCCGAGGCCAGAGACACCGTCAACCCCCTGGACTCGACCTCGCGAATCAGCGGGATGAGTTCTGGATGGTAGCCGTTTGCGTCCATCAGGGTGCCGTCGACGTCGAACACAAGCATGTCCCATTTGCGGTCTTTGGGCAGTTCGACCATGAGGCTGCGGGGCAGTAAGAGACTGATGACTCCACCGCCTGAGAATGAATCATCATGTTCAAGCAGGACCGCTAGATGGCTTGTTCATGGACGAGGAACGAGAGGAGTTCCTCATTCTGGACGATGATGAAGAGGAGGCCTCGGTTTCTAAGAAACCGGAAGAGGCACCCGCCCCGCCCTCTATGTTCAAACTGCCATTTCTGAAGTTGCCGAGCTTCCTCCGTTCCAAGGCCAACAAGAAGCCCGAGCCTAAGCCCGAGTCGGCGATAGAAGCAGTAGCTGAATCGGCAGTCGGCGTGCTCGATGCAGATCTTGCTGCTGACGGCGTCCACGAGTTCGCGATGAAGGCGACGAGGGCGGTCAGCAGGCTACCTGGCATCGAGCAGTGCAGGGTCTCAGCTACTGAAGGCTCCGTCAGACTCTCGCTCGACGTTGGCAAGGGGCAGGTGTCTCGAGCCTCATCGGTGCTTGAGAACCTTGGACACAGCCCAGAGGCGGACTGGGTTAGCGTCGTAGGCTTGACTCCCGGAGAGGTCGCCGCCAGACTGGGAATCGAACGCCGGGCACTAAGGTCCTCTCTGATGGACATCCCAGGTGTTCTCAACGTCCATCTCGATGACGGTAAGATCGAGCTGCAGCGACTGTGGTTGAGTGACATGAGTCTCAGAGCGCTGTCCGAACAGCGATTCGACAAGGTCCTCGGTTCGGATTACAGCCTCGTCCCCTCGAAGTCTTCCAAGCTCAGGCCTGATCAGATACGCCTACTTGGAGCAGCGATGACAGTCCCGTTGATACTCGGAGTCATTGCCATAGAGCAGATTCACGCCATTCCTGATTGGGTGGCTATGCTGATAGGAGTTTTCGGCGTGTTGTTCGCAGGCTACCAGATGTTTCAGGAGGCCCTCGCCAGCATCCAGAACAGGGTACTCGGTTTCCAGATACTTACCTCTCTCGCCGTCTTCGGCGCGGTATACCTACAGGAATGGGCAGAGGCCCTGATGGTGGTCGGCCTAGTTGGCTTCGCTGCCCATCTCGAAGAAAGGGCCCTATTCAGGGCCCGCGAGTCCATGCAGGGCGGTTTGGATAGGCTTCCGCGCAGGGCGCGGTTGCTAGAGAGCAAACCCGAGGAGAGCGAGGGACGCACATTGAATGTGGTGCAATCCTCCTCCCGATCTCTGACAATGGCACACTGCTACGATGATGAACTGACTCCCGTCGAGGCCATCGAACCCGGCGACATGGTCGAGGTCCGCTCCGGTGAGGTCGTCCCAGTCGATGGTACCATCATCGAGGGCTCTGGATCGATTGACAGAGCCCCTCTGACCGGGGAGCCGATGCCGGTATCGGTCAAACCTGGAGATTTGGTCGAGGCTGGTCTGGTGTTGGTCCGAGGCCCCCTCGTTATCCGCACTCAGGCAGGGGGGGACGACACTAGACTCTCCAGCCTAATTGATCTAGTCAGGCAATACCGGGACCAGCCGACTAGGACCCAGAGCGCTATCGAAAGTTTCACTGCCATTTGGGTACCGCTGGTCATAATCGGCGCTCCTGCCATGGGATTCCTAGTAGCCGGTGCAACCTCGAAGGCCATATTGGTCACTCTACTTCTGTGGGTGGTCTCATGCCCCTGCTCACTTCTACTAGCAGCTCCAGTGCCTCATGCTGCAGCGCTTTCGGCTGCTTCCGCCTCAGGACTCGTCGCACGCGGTGGTGACGTGTTAGAGGCGGCAGCTGGAGTCGAGTTGGCGCTGCTCGACAAGACGGGCACACTGACTAGCGGGAAACCACGGATGACAGGCATGTTCGTCTCCGAGGAGGAGAACGAGTACAGGGCCCTACAGATCGCCGCCGGCCTAGAGCAGCGTTCCAATCACCCTTACGCGAGGAGCATCCTAGCACTTGCAGAGGAGCGCTCGCTGAAGGCCAGCAACGTCATCGATTTGACTGACGGCGACGCAGGAGTCAGCGGCAAGTTGCGTGGCCAAGAAGTGATGTTGGGTCGCGCAGACTGGTTGTTGGAACACGGTGTCGAGATCCCCCTCGACGTGGATTCTGCACTGGCTGGCTCGAGGAAGGCCGGCCATGGCTCCAGCGTGCTTGCCATCGACGGGCGCGCTGTGGCCGCATTCGGATTTGCGCACGACGACGCCCGCGAGGGCGTCGAGGAGCTGATAGCCGCACTCAGGGCGAACAATGTCACGGTCGAGATTCTGAGTGGAGACGAGCAGGCCAGCGTTGAGGCGTTCGCAAAACCCCTCGGAATACCACCATCCGCGTGCAGGGGAGGTGTCGACCCCGAGGGCAAGGCCCAGTGGGTCTCCGAGCGCTCTAAGGCCCGTCGCACTATGATGGCCGGAGACGGCTTTAACGACGCTGGAGCGCTTGCCGCAGCGGATGTGGGTGTGGCGGTAGGCAGCGGTGAGCAGGTCAACCTAGACGCAGCCGACGTGCTGATACCGGGTGAGGACCCAAGGGCGCTGGCCCGATTCATTGAACTCTCAAAGCGGACTCGTAGAGCGGTCTCCACAAACATCGCAATCTCAGTGGGCATTACGCTACTGCTGGTCTGCGTCGTGCTGCTTGGCTGGGAGATCAAGTTGTGGGCAGGGGTGGCTCTGCACGAAGCCAGCGCACTTATCGTCATACTCAACGGCATGTGGGTCACTGGAACTGGACCCCAGAGGATGACCACGATAGTGGACTTGGCTCGAGATTTGCGCAACGACTTGGTGGAGGCACTGAGGGTCGCGATAGGCGCCTCAGACAAAGACTCGTCTGCGACCGCTTGATTAACCCGGCCCGGAATCGAGTGCCATGGCGGATTCGGTCGAGATTGAGTCACAGTACGCACCACCGCTCGCAGAATGCGCTCACTGTGAACACATGCTCCCCCAGGGCTTAGGTGAGAAGGAGTGCAAGGTATGTGGTGCTGTATGCCGTGTCGGCCATCAGCCCACGGTGGACTCCTTGACCGACGAGGCCCTGCCCTGCCCTCATTGCAACACCGTCGTGGTCGCTGGCACTGACGAGAGGCCTGTGGAGATGACCTGTGGGGCCTGCATGAACTCGTTCACCCTGACTCCTAAGATCATCAAGGTCGAGATTGATTGTCCAGGATGTGAGAGGACGTTGAGAATCAGACCTAGGCCCGGAACTCGCGAACTCAAGTGTCCTGCCTGCGAATCAGGGTTCAACGTCACCTTCTAGTCTGGTGACTCCGATAGTCTCCTCAAACTGCTTTTATCGGCCGATTCCGACCCTTCGCTCTCAAATACTCTGAAACGAGCGACAACTTGGGGATGGGAACCCGTGAGTGAGAGCAAGTCACCAGATAACGACGATACCGGAGGTATCGATGAACTGGCTGCGTTGCGTGCACAGCACGCTCTCGCCGCCTCTTCCAGTATGAAGTCGGTGACCCGTGCTAGAGAGCGCTTGGACGAGGAGTCAAGGTTGCGCTCTGGCATCCGACGTGAGCGCCGAATGCGCATCGCTGAGATGACCGAAAGGGTCTCTGGTATGCACGGTGCGATGCGCAAGGCCAACGAGATACTGTTCGAGGAGCGCCTGCAGCAGATCGAGTCCGATTTGAGGGCCGAACTTGAGGACGAGATGGAACGCCTCGAGACCGATGCGTTGGAGCGCGAAGAACGCTTGCTACGTGAGGAGATGCTACACCGTCTGCGCCGCGAGGAGAACCGCCTGCGCGAACAACTCGACCTCGAGAGAGACCGTCGCATAGAGGCCCACTCCACTAAACTTCGAAGTAGGCTAAAGGAAGAGATGGAGACTGAGTACGAGCGCCGCAGAGCATTCCTCGAAGAGCGCTTGGAGCTTGAAGCGGCGCAAGATGTGGAGCGCATGCAGCGCCGTGTCGAGATGGACCTTCGAGAGGCCTTGGAGTCCGGTGTTCACAGGAAGGTCGAGGGACATCGTCTCGAGCAGGAGATGCAGATGCGCGAACGCCTCTTTGAGGCCCGTCGGGCGCGCGAGGCCGAACTTGAGGAGCAACTCAAGGACGAGCGTGAATCGCTTGAGAAAGAGATGAAGGCGGATGTTGAAGTTAGAATCAAGTCACTTGAGGAGGAGTCAGAGCGTGGTGCTCTCGCCGAACTCGACCGCCGCTTCCGAGCCGAGCGAAAGACCATGGAGGCCGCACTTGCCCTGCGTCGCCAGGAGATGGCACTCGAGCAAGAGGTCGAGATGGAGCAGAGGGTTGCCGAGTTCGCCAACAAACGCGAGACTGAGATGATGTCCAAGCTCGAGGAGCAGTTTGCTAAGCGTGCAGACCTTTCCAAGAAGGAAGTCAAGGAGATCCTGAAATCACTCGCTGCTGAACTCAAGTCGAAGTGGGAAGCCGCATTGCTCGATGTGAAACAGTCTGCTCTGGAGAGAGTCGGAGAGGAATAGACGCTGTCAACCGTAATTTCAGCCCCTCAGAGGGTTCCGTTGAAGTAGTATGAGCGGGGCGATGGGGAATTATGCCTCAGGGTACAGTGAAATGGTTCAACCGCGTGAAGGGCTTCGGCTTCATAGAGAGAGAAGAAGGGAACGACTTGTTCGTTCACAAGTCAGATGTGGAGGGAACCATCGACGAGGGCGACACAGTCGAGTACACACTCGGTGAATCCCCCGACGGTCGCGCCTGCGCCACCGATGTTAGCAAAGCCGAGTAGGGCTGCTAGCCACCTCTGATTCTTACGATCCTAGCGTCAGCCTCCTTGGCCAACTCCCAGTAAGCCTTGCTTCCCGGATTGGACTTGTTTGGTTTCTTAGCGATAACTATCGGTGCTCCTTCCAGCGGAGCTTCTGCAATCGCCACCGAGCGCTGTATAGCGGTGTCGAACACCCGGTCACCGAAGTGCTTGCGAGCGCGCTCGGCGACCGTCTCTCCGAGGTTGCTGTTGGTTTGTACCATCGTCAGCACGATGCCAAACAGCCTGAGGTTCGGATTAATCGCCTTCTGGACATCACGAATGGCGTTCATCAGCTGGCCCATGCCCTCTAGGGCATAGAATTCCGCCTGAATCGGAATCAGTACCCAGTTAGCTGCGGCTAGCGCGTTAATCGTGAGTAGGCCGAGCGAAGCTGGGGTGTCCACTATGACCACGTCGAAGTGGCCGAGCGAGTCCTGCAGTGCCAGCTTGAGGCGGTTCTCACGACCGATGCGTGTCGCTAGATCAATCTCGACTCCTGAGAGATCGAGGTCGGCAGGAAGCAGCCAGAGGTTCTCGATCGAGATTCCTTTCGGCGGTCCGCGCTTGCGTTTGGGGTTGTGCAGCTTCCAGGACTCACGCATCGCCTCAGTCAGTATGTCAGGACCGATTAGGCACTCGTTCAGGGTGACCGGAGCCCCATCCACACCTCCCTTGAACAGCTCGTTCATGGTCGGGCCCAGCGATTTCTTGTCTATTCCGAATGTAGTTGCGACGTTCCCCTTTGGGTCAAGGTCGACCAGAAGCACCCTACGTGCATCGATGCCTAACTCCTCGTTGCCCACGGCCAGCGCTGCTGCCAGATTGACCGCAGTTGTGGTCTTGGCACATCCGCCTTTGTGGTTCACCACAGCAATTACTACTGGTCCCGACATCCCGCTCAGTTAGGGAAAACCACGGGACTACCGTGAATCTTGCTAATCACTGGATGACTGGGACGGGTACTTCGGACAGTATCTTGCGGGTGATGTGCCGTCCGGTGACACCACGAATCTTTGATTCGGGCTTGAGAAGAATCCTGTGGCTTACGACTTCGAGTGCGACGTTCTTGATATCATCAGGAATGACGTAGTCGCGTCCGTCGATTGCAGCCGATGCTCGACTGGTCTTGAATAGCGATTGACTGGCGCGCGGTGAGGCGCCAGTGATGACGCGGTGGTCCTCGCGGGTGCGCTGGACCAACTCAACGATGTAGGACATTATTGCAGGGTCGACGTGGACTGTCTCGAGCGCCTTTTGCATGGCGACGACCTTCTTCGGACTGGTGATCTTCTCGATGTCGTATTCGTCCTTGCCACGCAGCTTCCTGCGTTGCAGGATGGCCTTTTCCTCCTGGCGGTCGGGATATCCCATTGACATCTTCATCAGGAAACGGTCCATCTGCGCCTCGGGTAGCGGATAGGTGCCCTCCTGCTCGATTGGGTTCTGCGTGGCCATTGTGATGAAAGGTGCCGGCAACTTGTGGGTGATCCCCTCAATCGTAACTTGCTTTTCTTCCATGGCCTCCAGCAGTGCTGCCTGAGTCTTGGGTGGAGCGCGGTTGATCTCGTCAGCCAACAGGACGTTTGTGAATAGCGGTCCGGGCCTGAGTTTGAACTCGCCTGCTTGCTGGTCGAACATGTATGTCCCCATGATGTCGGCGGGCAGTAGGTCAGGGGTGAACTGGACACGCTTGAACTTGCATCCGAGAGCTGATGCGAAGGTGTTCGCCATCAGTGTCTTGGCTAGACCCGGGAAGTCCTCGATGAGGGTGTTTCCATTCGATAGGATTCCGATGGTGATTCTTCGAAGATTCTCCTGCTTGCCGATGATTACCTTGGCTACCTCATTCATCAGGCCGTTGGAAATCTGCGACACCGTTGCAATCAATTCGCGGGCCTTTGGGTCTGCAGTCTTCGCCATGCCAAATCCTGTCCTATAACGCTTCTAAGGCCCAGTCATTCACTACTTGAGCATTCGGTATACATGAACGCTAAACGCATCAAAACACTCATCGACCCCAGAAGTGCTCATCTTTTCGATGAATGGCTAGCAGTTCGTCGAAAACATCCTGCTCTGCTCCAGTCAGTTCCATCTTCCTGAGCTTCTTCGCATGCGATTCTGGGATGTCCACGAGCAGACTGTCTCCCTCCTCAATCTGGCGTCCAACGGTGACTCCATTGATGGCTACTGCTACCTCGTCTCCTTGCATTGCCTCCTTCATCGAAATCTCGCCTGAGCGGATGGACTTGATGCGCCCAATTCGACGATCTTCCTTGAGCAGGTACTGGCCGACGTGGATGCGCCCGGCCACTACTCTGACACCAACGACGGCAGGCTTTGAGACGCGGAAGGTGTGGTCGGGCAGCAGCAGGATACGGCCCGGATAGACCACCTGCTCGCGGCTAGCCTCCTCAAGCTCTCGCGTGCGCTGCTCGACCCACTCCTCATGCTCTTCGAGGATGCGATAGATGATGTCCGAGCCTATGTGCTTGGCACCGGCCTTGGAACTCTCCACTTCGGTGATTGCATCGGATAGGATATCGGTGCTGAATGCCATTATGACGCGGTGCAGCGGGTTGCTAGCCGCCTCGGTGTTGCGAATGTCTCTGCGGCTGACCTTGCCGATGCTCGCCATCCTGATTGGAATGTCAATTGCATTGAGTTCCTTGGCCAGCGCCTCAAGCCCTCCTACGGTATCCGCCTTGATGCACACACCCTCTTCCTCGAGTGCGATTGAGAGTTCGGACTCTGCTTGTGCGGCAGCAAGCGCCTCGGCGCGTTCGGAGTCGCTGTGGACTACGCGCAGAGTCGTACCTGCTAGCACTCCATCCAAATCTGGAGCTGAAATCTTGAGTCCGCTGGCTGCGTGAGCCTCCTCGGAAGCATCCCATCGGTTGCCTGCGTCACGCATTTCACTCATGCCGCGCGGACTGAACAGTCCCTTGACGCGGGTTGCGCGTCCTCCATCGTTGGTGACGAGGACAATCTCATCACCCTTCTTGATGGAGCCACGGTGAAGGATGACATCGAGCGTTTTCCCTAGGCCACGCTCCTCCTTCATTTCGAGCACGGTACCTTCGCCAGAGCCTTCGATATCCGTGAGTTGATCCTCGAGGTAGCGCTCGGCCAGCCCGATGACGACTGCCAACAAGTCTTGGATCCCTTCACCCTCGCGTGCGGACACGGGAACGAGTGCAATGTCTTGTGTGAAGTCGGTGACGCGGTCATAGCGATCGATGTTGAAGCCGTGTTCGGCGAACTGGCCGACTAAGTCCCAGTAGCGCTGCTCGAACAACCCAATTGCCTCCTTCGACTGGTCTTTCATGGACTCGGCCATAGAGCGGCCGTGCTCGGAGTTCCAGCCATGGATTCGGTCGACTTTGTTGGCTGCGATTACGAAAGGCGTCTTGGCCTCCTTGAGGACGCGCAGAGACTCGATGGTCTGAGGCCTCGTTCCCTCCATCACATCAACAATCAGGATGGCGATGTCTGCTAGTGAGCCTCCGCGTGAGCGTAGTGTGGAGAACGAATGATGGCCGGGTGTGTCGATGAACAGCAATCCTGGTGAATCAAATGTCTTGCCGCCCAAGAGATCTGCGCAAAGTGTGTTGAGAATGTCAGCTGGAACCTCGGTGGCCCCGATGTGCTGGGTGATGCCCCCAGCTTCTCTATCCATCACCGAGGCCCGCGCATCTGTACCGAGGCTGCGGATGTGGTCTAGGAGGCTGGTTTTGCCGTGATCGACGTGACCTAGCACAGCGACGATGGGTTGTCTGCGTCCTGACATCTGACCCACCTCATGCAACCCACTCTTTTCAGTCCTCAAGACCATCGGGGAACCAAAGCCCCAATTCGAAAGCCGCTGTATCTTCGCCATCCGAGCCGTGGATGATGTTCTTGTCGATGCTGCGTGCGAAATCTGCACGGATTGTGCCGGGCTCAGCATCCTCCCAGTTTGTGGCCCCAATCAGCTTGCGCGAGGCTGCGATTGCATCCTCTCCACGCCATGCCATGGCCACTACTGGACCAGAGGTGATGAATTCGATGAGATCTGGGTAGAAAGGGCGCTCCTTGTGGACGGCGTAGTGCGTCTCTGCAATCTCAAGCGAAGGAGTCACGTCGCGCCTGTCTAGCATCCGCAGGCCAATGCCCTCGAAGCGTCCGATTATCTCGTCTGC
>LWDU01039565.1_pt1 | contig 20142 bp, 15 predicted proteins | sample 727161 | NCBI WGS metagenome assembly LWDU01 (sample SAMN04566230, study PRJNA314399) | hydrothermal vent metagenome | isolation source: deep sea hydrothermal plume seawater | place: Mexico: Gulf of California, Guaymas Basin | collected 2004-07-11
CCACCTTAATCGACCCATTACCCGGAGTATTCGCCGGCGCGCCGGCATTGAGCAACACATGCTCGAGCGTCAGCGCAGCGGTCATAGGAGTATAAACCGCTCCGACACTAAAATCGACATTAAAAAGCACCCCATCGGTCATGACCGTGTCTACTGTGGTCGCCCCTGCAACTTTGAGCGTATCGAGCGCAGTGCCAGAGGATATGACCGATGCGAGAAAGCCATTGCTCAACACCCAGTCTTCGAGCATCGCGCCGGTGGTGTCCAGATCAATATAGGTAATCTTCGCCGGATCAAAGGTCATAAACACTTCGACTGAAACAATGGCTTCAAAACCGACGTTGGCGACACTGATCGGGACCCGGACCGTGCTATTGCGCGGAGTCGTCATATTGGCCACATCGACATTTACAGCCGCATGTACAGCCCCTACCGCCAGCGCCATAATGCAGGCGGTGGCGAAAAACCTCCACTGTAGAGAGGTGTTATGTCCGAACGTAGTCTGCTTCATCTATCCTTGAAGCGCTAGTGCTGTTAGCGCAGTAACATCAGTTTGCGCACCTGCCTGAAGTGCGCTGTCTGCAACACGTAAAAATACGGTCCACTCGCTGCCGGGCGGCCCGCTGCGTCGCGACCATCCCAACGCAAGTAATGAAAACCAGCGGTCTTAAACCCATCGCTCAACACCGCAATCTGCTGGCCAAGTACATTATAGAGGCGCAGCGACACCGGACCGGAGGTCGGTAACTGAAAGCGTATTTCGGTCTGAGGATTGAAAGGATTGGGGAAATTCGCCAAGAGCGCGTAGTCCGTCGGCACCAGACGCAGCTGAATCCCCTCGCTGCGACCAGTGGCCATCTCACCATTGCGCGTTGCTATTACTTCATCCAGACGCAAGACGGCCGGCGAGCCGCTGGGAATGGCCTCAAAAAAGATTCGTGCCAGCATCTGTTCACCTAATAGAGTCGAGCCGTCGGTGCGATACCCGCCCAATGTCAGGAAACCGGGTCGGTCTTCGAGCACGGCAAATAGCTCGCCATCCGAACCTTCGGCTCCCACAAAACGCAGCGCTTGCTCCTCGTAGCGCAGGCGCAGACCATAGCCTTGATAACGGTCCAAACCCGCACCGTGAACATCGACATGATAGCGACCGGCATTTCCCGACTGCAAATACAGCTTCGCATCAAAGGGCGCTACGCCGTCGGATGTCGATACCGGGTAACGCGATGCTCGGTAGTTGCTACCAAACAAATCGACGAAGGTGAAAAAGTCGGCAAAGTTAATCTCCCCATCGCCATTAAAATCAAACTCAACATCATAGCCGGCTTCGCCCAGAACGCTTCCGAAGCGCTCAGCCATTATAAAAAAGTCGTCAAGGCCGACCAGACCATCGCCTTGAAAGTCGCCTTGGCCCCGTAGCTCTACGGCTAGAGCAATGACCGACGACGGAAGACTCTCGTTGCCGACGCGATCGACAGCGCTGATCTGGTAGCGATATTCCTCCGATAACAGCAAGCTATTGTCGCTGTAGAATGCCGATTTAATAGGGCCGGCTATCAAGCCGAAGGGACCCGAACCCAAAGCCCTGAAGATGTTGTAACCGACTACATCGGATTCTGGCACCGCCTGCCAACGTAGGGCAACCCATCCCGCACCGGTGTTTTCTGCTGAAAGCCCTGTTGGCGCGCTTGGCGCGGCGACATCGGATTCTGCCAACGTCGTTAAGACCATTACCGCGCTCTCGCTCGGGCCATTCCCGCCGATGTCGATCGAAACCGCCTTAAACTCGTACGTTGTATTTGGCTCGAGGTTGGCCAGGGTCACCCGATGGCTCGATTCGAGCGCAACCCGACCTACAGCATGGTCCATCACCCCACCGATACCATAGTAGACAAAAGCATCGGCGGCCTCGTCGGTTGACCAGATAATGACCGCCATTTGATCCGACAAGGATTCGATTTGAGGTTGGGCCAAAAACACCGGAGCTTGGACGTCGGGATTCGCCGCCGTGGTAAAGCGACGTAGACTACTGACGGCCGGACCGTTTTCCGCCACATCATAGGAATGCACCTCAAATTGGTACGAGGTATTGGGCTCGAGGTTCGTCAACTCGACGCGGTGCTCAGTTGCCAGATCGAGCCCCATGGCACTCCGATTGAGATCGTTCTGGCCATAGAAAACCTCAGCCGAACTGGCTTCATCAGTAACCCAAGTGATGGTTACCACCCGATCCGAAAGCGCAAGCACTTCGGGCTCGACGATCATCTTGGGAATCGCTATATCGCTGCTGGCACTGGTTGTAAACGAGAAGAATGGGCTCAAGCCCGGTCCATTACCGACCGGGTCGGTCGAGGCCACTTGAATGCGATAGGTCGAACCAGCCTCCAGATCGTCCAGCAAGACCTGATGCTCAAAATCGTGCTTGAGAAACGAAGCCACTAGCTCGAATCGTCCATCGCGCTCTAAGAAAAGTTGACTATCACCGATCTCATCTGTTGTCCAGGAGACCAACACTTCGCTCGCACTACGAGAAGTAAGGTGCGGGCCGTCGACAATGGCCGGCGCGACAAAATCCGACTCGGTATCGGTGAAAAAACTGATCTCGCCATTCTGAACCAGCGGCGCGACAATTTTGCCGGCGCCATTATTGCCGACCACTGTTTCGTTGCCACTGAGATCGCGCGAAGTCAGAACAAAGAAATACTCTGTGCCGCGCTCCAGTCCAGTGAGGGTAATATTGTGATCTTCGCTCGCTACGAGCGATTCAAAAAGGTATTCGGCTGGTGTGCCCAGCGTAGCCGCGGTGCCGATCTGCACGCGCGGAAAGCAGGGTTCATCAGTGCGCCAGCGGATCGTGGCCGTTGAGTGACTAACGACCAATGCGGGGCGCTGAACGATGACCGGCGGAGTGAGGTCGGGGTCGGTATCGGTTCTGAAATGCTTATCTTTGGATTTGCCTTCGATTCCTGCCAAGCTTTGCGAAGTCACACGGAAATAGTACTTGGTGTTGGGTTGCAATCCAGAAATACGCGTTTGGTGCTCGCGGGTAAAACTTGGGTCCTCAACCCGCGCCCCATAGGATTTAGTAGTGCCATAATCGACAACGCTAGTGGTCGGGTCACTGGTGTCCCATTCAATCAGTGCGGTGGTGTCTGTAATTTTGCGCAGTTCCACTCGGCGAATCTTCGGCTTTTTATTTTTTGCCGTCTTCCTCGTGCGAAAAGTGAGATCCCGACTGCGCGTAGGGCCGTTGCCCACTCGGTATCGGCCATCAGGTTGGGCAGCGTGACTAGGTGGGTCCTAGCCAAATGGTCAGAAATGACCTCCTGGCCATAGTTGGTATCGGTTCCGTATTCAACGGTTATCTCTGCCAGTTCGTCGATCTGACACATGATAACCGCCTCGTCGTCCGAGTACACGGCAACGGCAGGTCCGGCGTAGATTATGGGTGCATCGGTATCGGCTAACAAGCGAGTAGTGAACGTAATTACCTCACTCTCAACCGGACCATTGCCGAAGGCATCCGTCGAGAATACCCGACCTTGGTAGCTCGTCCCCGGTTCGAGGTCGGTGATTATGATCGTGTGCTGCCGAGTAAGCTCAACATCGCCCGCAGAGCGATCGAACTGACCATTCACCCCGAACTCGACCCTGCTGCCGCTGGCTTCATCCGTGGTCCAGCCAACCACTACCGAGCGATCGGACCGGTGAACGACCGACGGGCCGCCTTCAATGACCGGTGCCGAGCGGTCTCGCTGCGACGCAGTGAAAAAAGTAAAATTCCGGCTACGGGTCGGACCATTGCCCTCGAGATCGACCATGTGAAAACGGCCGTGATAATTCTTACCCGGCACCAAACCTGTCGCGGTAATGCGGAATTCGCGATCAAATGCTGGGATCTCAACCCGGTGGCCGTAGTCAGTAGACAGACCGTATTCCAACCACCCATTGGCCGGTTCGTCTATTTCCCAACCTAGGGTGCACCGATCTGTGCCCCGAGAAACGACCCAAGGCCGAGTTACAATACCAGGCGGTCGGATATCCTGTTGGCCGCGAGTGACAAACGTATGATCTCCACTCTCAATAGTATTACCGGACACGTCCGTCGACACTACTTGAAAATGATACAGGGTCTGCGCGTCGAGATGGGTGAGCAAGATTTGGTGGTCCTGTACCAAATCGTCACTAGCGGCGAAACGGCCGTAGTTGTCATTCTCGCCAAAATTGACCCGGCTCGTCGACGGCTTGCTGGTCTTCCATTCGACACGCGCTTTGAAAGGCGTTCGTAACGTAACCTTGGGGCCATTGATAATGACCGGGGGCTGGTTGTCGCTGCTGAGCGTGCGGAAGTGCCCAATCCGCAACGCCGAAGCATTACCCGAGGCATCGCTAGAACGCACCCGATAGTAGTAGGTCGTGCTTGGATCCAAACCCTCGAGCCAAACCCCGTGGCGAAAAACCAGTGCGTCATTTGTGACGCGGGTTCCATCGGAGAAATCGTCATTGAGCGAGTACTGGACCTGTCCATCGCCCAGTTCGTTGGTTTCCCATGTAACCAGCGCCTTATCGACCGCAGGAAAAGCCGTTGGTCCACTTATAATCACCGGTGGGTCGCTGTCGGGCCGGCTCGAGGTGACAAAAAAGTTACCCTTCCAGGCCGATTCGTTGCCCTGTCTATCAGTCGAGCGCACGCGGTAAATATAAAAGGTAAAGAGCGCCAGATCGCTAAGCGGCACCCGATGCTCTATCACCAGGTCGTCAACAACTTTCGAGTCGCAACTTATGATCAGTGGATAATGCGTTGGGTCGGCAAAATGGGGCAGTTCACCACGCAACAGCCAGCTTCGAATCAAGGCATCGTTCTCATCTTCGTCATCGCCACCATCGTCATCGCCACCATCGTCATCGCCGCCATCGTCATCGCCACCATCGTCATCGTCGTGGTCGTGGTCGTGGTCGTGGTCATCGTCGTCAGAACCAACGACCGGATCATGAGTAGCCCAATCATCCTCGTGGTAGGAGGGACCGTTCCAGTGCCAGAAGGCGGTCGTCTCCCACAACAAGCCACTGGCTGCAACCCCTTGGTCGTTGAGCGTATAGCCATCCGTGCCATCGGCATTGACCTTGACCGCCTGAAGCGTCAGCGCACCATTGCGCCATTCCCCATTCGGCCCAGGAACATTCTTTCGCACATCACCAGTGTTCGTTGGGTGAACGCGCCCCGTTGCAATCCCATTAGCTTCAAAGTGATAAGAAAGAGCGGTCAGTTGGGTAGACCCATCGACTCCGTCCAGACTATATATGCCGCTTGAGTCGCTGCCGTTGTTCACCTGCAAGGTCGCGCCAGGAGAGAGACTGGCATTGGCGATAAGCAGCTTGAATTTCTCGCCGGAAGAGACGTCGGTGGTGATGTTGTGGAGTTTGCTGTCCATCAGATCAAAATAATCAACCACCAACACGTCATACTTATTGTCGTAGGCATGAACGTGGCCATCGGTATCGCCATCGTTAATCGGCGCTATATCGGAGGCGGTATCAATATCGATGTGCCCCCCGATAAGCCCGTCCGTGTCGTCTGGGTCCGGCGGTATGGCCTCCCCCGTCATTTCGCCCAGGGCGATCAATTCAGCCTTGATGAGTTCAATGAGCTCGCGCTCATTCGCCAAATTCGGCCGAACAGTTATCCCACAGTACTCGACTTCGCTGTTGCCTTCTTCATTTGTACGCCAATAAATATTGGTCGAGTTGTGGGTCGTACCCTGAGCGATCGGCCCCTCGATTATTTCGGGTGAACGCTGGTCGGCCTCGACCAGAATGTAGTTTTCTTTGGTCTCGGTATTAGACGATCCTGCGTTGCTGATCGTCAACGACACCGCATATGATCCAGGATCTTGATAAACGTGAAGCGGATGCTGGTCAAAGCTCGTTTGGCCATCGCCAAAATCCCAGGCATATGTGGTAATATCGCCGGAAGATTGGTCTTCAAAATTGACTTCCAGCGGGGCGATACCCGATAGGGGAATGCCGATAAACTCGGCTTTAATGCGATCTTCGACCACGGTAATCGAGCCGTTGACGATGGTCACAATCGGCGTGCCATTGTTTAGCTGTACTTTCTCGATCGCAAGCGGCGAAATCGAGCCAACCACTGCACTCGCGGAGACTTGCATTTCGAGAAAGAAAAAGACGCCTTCACCGCTGATTTTCGCATTCGCCGTTGCCGCGCCAATGAGCAGTTGGCCATCGTTTTCGCCGCCGCCGGGCACGGCGCGCGCATTGACGGCGACGATCCAACTCTCTGCCAAGGAGCCCGAGCGGCTGACGCCGACATCTGTAATCGCGACGACGCTGGCGTCAAAACGCACGTCTATATTGCCTGACAGAACCTCGTCGCCCGCCTCGAATCGACTGACGGAGACCGGCACCCGCACGATTTCGCCACGCGCCGCCTCCACATTGGGCAAGCTGATTTGCACAGCCTGAGCCGTCGGTGCCCATAAACAAAGCGCCAACAACCCGATAAACCATCTGAATAGTACCATATGTCCTCCGACTTGCTGCATGGCCTTAAGGCTTCCCCTATAATGGTATATCGGAACGGGCTACCCAGATGATTAATCTACAGTTAATATATGTTTTGAACATAAGAGAAAAATAAGGGGCAAGGCCAACGGCCTCACCCCTTTTTATTCTTGTCGCCGGGATGTCCTTAGCGAACTAAGGTCATTTTGCGGGTCTGCACAAAGTTACCGGCTTCGATACGGTAAAAGTAGAGGCCGCTGGCCACGGCGAAACCGTGCTCGTTATGGCCATTCCACAACACCGTATAAACACCCGGCGCCTGCATCTCATGGACCAATGTCCGCACTTCCTGGCCCAACATATCGTAGATCACCAACTTGACCTCGCCCGACTGCGGCAATGCATAACGCAGTGTCGTTTCCGGGTTAAAGGGGTTGGGGTAGTTCGGCGCCAGGCTGAAATCAAGCGGCGCATTGGCCATACTCGATTTGTCAATCGCCACCGCCTGGATCCGGCCGCCGTTGAAAGACGCCATCTGCAGTGCCAGCGGCGCCCGATCAGTCGCCGCACCAATCGCCTCGAGCTCAACCTCGATGATCGCGCCCTCGCCGGTGTGCTTGGCCTGGGCACCCGCCAGGGCGACCCGCACCGAGCCGCCTTCGATTGCACTGAATATCAAGTAGTCTTTGCTCGCTTCAGCGGTCTTCACGCTCGAGACCCTGTATTGCGTCGGATCGTAACTCAGCTCGATCATGCCCGAGCGCACGTCGCGCGTTTCGTCCAGCAGGATCGGCACCTTCAGGCTATTGCCGATCTGCACCGCCTCGCCGAAGGCCAGCAAGCGCCGGTCGACGGACTTCTTGTAGGGGTGCGGATCCGGGATGCCCCCCTGGATTGGGAATACACTGATAAGGCCCACCACACGTTGCAAGACCAGCGAAGCATCGTTACTAGTTATGCTAATGCCCGTGAAAATGTTGTCGTGCAAAGACCCGTCGACATTGCCGACCGCAGACTGATATGAGCTGAAGATCGTGATTTCCACCGAGTTCATCAAGATCTGTGCGGCATCGAGCGCGCCGAGCTTGTCGTTGTCGGAAGTATCGCCGAAGCGCACGCCGAGCACCGAAGTGCTGATCACCTGCAGGCCGCCATTGTCATTAAAGGCGTCGGCGTAGCTGACGGCTATATCGTCGTGCGCACTCAACTGGACCGTGCCGTCGCCGGCAGAGACACTACCCGAGGCGGTGGTCGCCGGTGGGGTGGCCTGGAAGACGCCGGTATTAACGCCGGTCTCGAGCAAGGTCACGATCTCGATATCCATATTGTCATTGTTGGTGACGGTAGCAGATGCCGTCTCGGCCGAACTAAAATTTGTATTGAGATCAGCATCTGTGACCTGGATGCGCAAACCGTCGCCGCCCTGGATCAGCCGGCTGGCGATAATTGATCCCGTGGTGCCGCCGGCGGCCGTCGAGGCGTTGGACAAGACCGTCGCGGAACCCCCACCCGATGTAACAGCGTCGATATATTCAGCGCGGACGCTCGACAATGCCATTGTCGGCGATCACACCGCCCAAACCGGAAGTCGCGCCGGAAGCAAATGCGCTGCTGATCGTGCCGGTAAATTGGTTGCTGCTGCCGGTCGCGTTCAGCGTTAGAGTCTCGGTTTCGATCGTATTTCCGTTGCGTATCGAACGAATGGTGACACCGACAGAGCCGCTATTGCCTAAGTCGGCGTCCTTCACGGTGATCGTAAGCGGCGTCGCGCCAACCGAGAAGGTCGGCGTCGGCGCGAGGCTGGCTATGCCGTCGCCGCCACCGACGACATTGATCGTCGACGAGGTTATGGTCGTCGGGCTACCCGATGCGCCGAGGTCATCGGAGTATTCGATGACGACTTGGTCGCCGACCTCGGTTCCCAATGTGCCGTTATTCGACGTCGATGTACCGCCGGCGAAGGCCGTCGAGAGCGAACCTGTGAAGGTGCCGCTGCCAGCCGGGTCCTCGCCCAATACCACATCTTCGGTTTCACCCGTGGTATTGTTTCTGACGGTGACCGTGAGGCTGCCTGCGCCATTGACGCGGGTAGGTAAACTGATGTCGAGATCGGTCAGCGAAATCGCCAGCACGTCGGCAACTTGGATGGCAGCCGGCACGCTGTTAAAGCCGCCGTCGGTGGGGATAATCGAAAGGACGTCGTCAACTGGTGTGCCACCGCTGCCGATCGCATCGTCGTAATCGACGATGATCTGATCTCCGGCCAGTATGTTGAGCGTACCGTCGCCCTGCGTACCAGACGAGCCCGAGGTCGGCACGACCGCTATAAAAATGCCGCTGCCAGCCGGGGACTCGGTCAGCACGATCGTTTCGATCTCTACATTGCCGCCGGCACGCCGAACGATGACGTCGACAGTAAGGGTACCAAGACCGATCAGGTCGGCGTCCTCAACCGTTACGGTCACGCTGCCACCTATAGCGACTGTGGCCGGTGCAGTACTCACCGTACCGTCAACACCAGTGTCAACTATAATGTCGGACGAAGTAATCGTGGTGGTTCCGCCCGCTGCATCGCGCAGATCTGTATAATCGACGACTAACACGTCACCGGGCTTAACGCCCAGGGTGCCGTTGTCATTGGGGTCAGCAGCAGCGGAAAAGGCCGTAGGTATGGTGAAGTTAAAGGTTCCGTCACTGCTAGAGCCACTTATCGTTTCAGTCTCTGATGTGGTGAAGTTCTTGACAGTAACGTTCACCGTAGAAGTACCGTTGATGCGCGAACCATCGCCAATACCGGCGTCGGTAAGCGTAAATACTAGATCGTTGGTAACTTCGATGGTGCCCGGCACGGTGAACGAGCCGCTGGTCTGGGTAATCGACAGATTGCCTGGAACCGGTGCGCCCGTGCTGCCGATCAGATCGTCGTATTTGGCGACGAGTTGGTCGCCGGCTTGCACGTTGAGCGTGCCATCTCCAGGCGTACCAGACGAGCCCGAGGTCGGGATATCGACGCCGACAGCGCTCGAACTGACCGTGAGCGTTTCTGTCTCGACTACAGTCATAAGCCCCGCGGTAAAGCGCACCACGCTGATCTGAACAATGGCGTCAGGAGCGCCCGCGTCATCAATGTCGGCATCCGTGACAGTGACCGTCAGAGGATTGCCCATGGTGATCGATGGTGGCGTAGTTGCAACCGAACCATTCGTGCCACCGACCACATCGATCTCATCCGTAACCGCAGTGCCGCTATCGCCGCTGGCGTCGAAGCCGTCGGTGTAGAGGCCGTCGAGCACATCGCCCGGAATGACCTCGAACGCACCACCAGCAATGACCGTCGCGCCGTAGGTCGTGGTGAAGCCGCCGGTGAAGACGCCGGTCGCTCCGCCGGTCTCGGTCAAGATCACCGTCTGCGTCTCTTTGATCGTGCCGCCCGAGGTGGCCCGGCTGTTGATCGTGACACTAACCATCTCGGCGCTACCGCTGACATCGAGGTCGGCGTCAGTCAGCATAACGGTGACGTCGCGACTCGGCCTGACCGGCGAGGGCGAGAGTGTAAGCGCGCCGGTTACGCCGCCGAGCTTAACCGAACCATTCACTGCCGTCACCGGGTCTTCGTTGAAATCGGCTAATGTAAGGGTCAACGCGCTCGACATCGGGGTCGTTGCGGAGACCGCTTGAAAGTTGAGAGTAAAGAGCTCAGACGTGGCTGAAGCCGGCAATTCAGGCTGTGCCACAGCACCGTCGGTAGCAGCGGAAATGCGTATCTCCTTGACCGTACCCGAAACGACGAACACGTTGTGCGCGATCGACCAACCTTCGGTCGCATAGCCGAGCTGCGTAATCGGTGTGCCGGTAAGCTCAATGACGCTGCTGTCGTACTGCACAATCACGTCAACGCCGACTACGCCGGGGCTGGCATCGGTCGTTCCAGAGATTGGGACTGAACCCGTCTGACCTTGAGCGATAATAAAGTCTGTGGGTGCAGAGATCGTTGCTGCTTCGGCAGCAGAACTTAGCAAGCCGATCATTGAAACACTGCAAAACACTAAGATCATACGCATAAAATTTGTAGCCCTAAGCTTCATCAGGGGCCTCCTGAGGGGAAGAAGAAGATTGAAATAACTTTTTATAATTTCCATGATTCTAACCCTAATGTGATATACTGAAGATATACGGTGATACAGATAAATGCAACAAAAAAGATAAAATATATTAAATAAATGGTAAAATCTTCCTATTTTCTAATCTCAACCAAAAAAATTTCCGGTTTATTACCCAATTAGATAAGAAAATGACTCGTATTTAGATAATTTACCTGATTTTCATTTTTTAGATAATTTAATACCCTATTAAAAAGTTGGTAGTCAGGCGAGTGTTTTGTTGCTCACTGAATGATCCTTCTCTATTTTATCGTCATGCCTTGATTGATCGCACATCAATTATTAAGGCGTTGATCTTTTAATACAACCTTCTACCGCCTCGGGAATACTGCTTCTTGTCCGAAGAAACAAAAATCGATCAACCCTCGCAGCAGGCGATATCCGTGCTCGTCGCTGCCGACGACGACCTCTTTTTGCGTTTCTGCCACAAGATGTTGGAGAGAGAGCAGTTTACCGTGCACACGGCCCGCGATGGCGATGAAGCCATAGCTATGACGGGCCAACATGCCTACGACATAGTTTTGATGGACATCAACATGCCGCTTATGAACGGCCTTGCTTGTCTAGAGGAAATTAAAAAGAGGCACAGCAAAACCGAGGTCATTATCGTAACCGGCAAAGGCGATTTGCAGACGGCCGTTGAAGCAATGAAGCTGGGCGCGGCTGATTTCATGACCAAGCCCTTTCAGACCGGTGCGTTGGTCAATAAGATCGAAAATCTCGTCTCGAAAGCTCGAACAGAAGACCTTTCAGACGACGAGCGTCGACGCACTGACCGTCGTACAGAACGCACTGACCGTCGCACAGAACGCACTGAACGTCGTACGGGCGATCGCCGCGAGGCCAATGAACGCCGCCTGCAAAACGAACGCCGGCTCAGCGAAGACCGTCGATTGGATTCCGACGACCCGGTAATCGCCTATATACAGCAAAATGCTACGCAAATCAGCACGCGACAAGATATCGCCGATGTTATGGAGTTGACCCTTGATCAGGTCTCCGCGCGCGTGCAAGCGGCCACCGGACAATCCTTTCGCCAATGGCTCAACACCTGCCGATTGCAGAAAGCGACCCAGTTGCTCAAAGAAACCGAGATGGAAATCGCCCGTATCGCGCTGGATACCGGCTTTGCCACGGTGCAGCATTTCAGCCGCGTCTTTAGTAATATCACCGGAATTTCGCCACGCAAATACCGTCAACAAAATCGCCAATCCACATAGAGTTCTAACTAAAAAGATGGCGATTTTCACCTCTTTTGTACTATGGCTATGATTAGCCACTATATATTGAGTAACTAATCATAGCCGGATTATCGTCCGTTATAGCACTTATGGAAAATAGATTCCCAACCGCCGAGAGCGCGCAAGACCCGTTGCCGGTCCTCGTTGTTGACGACGATGATCTCTTTTTGAAATACTGTAATCGCATACTCGACGACCGGTCTTTTGCCGTGGATATGGCCGAAGACGGGTTCGAAGCGCTCGAAAAGGTGCAGCAACGCGATTACGCAGTCATCTTATTGGATGTCTCCATGCCGAATATGGACGGCATCACTTGCCTCAAGCGACTGCGAGAAAGGGGCTGTGGCGCGGTAATAATCATGGTGACGGGTGGGGGCGATGTACCGACGGCTGTCGAAGCGATGAAGCGGGGGGCCGTGGACTATATCGAAAAACCTTTTTGCTCCGACAGTTTGCTATCGCGCATCGGCGAAGCCCTGAGTAAACGCAAACAAGCGCAGGATGCCGATTCGGGCGAGCTGTCCCGCGAACCCGTAGTAGCCTATATCCAACAGCACGCGGCACAAGTCAATTCTCGACAAGACGTGGCTGAGGCTATGGGTTTGAGCTTGGATCAGGTTTCGGCCCGTATTCAAGTGGCCACAAGCGTGTCTTTTCGCCAGCTATTGCACACCTGCCGTCTGAAAACCGCCATGCAACTGCTGGAGACGACAGAGATAGAAATCGCCCGTATCGCCTCGCGCACCGGCTTTGCCACTGTGCAGCATTTCAGCCGCGTCTTCAGCAATATTTGCGGGGTCTCACCCCGCAAATACCGCCAGCAAAGCCGACTAGGCGACCCGCCCTCCGCTCTTTGAGCCAGATCGCTTCTTCGTTAGAACTGCCCTTTAAATTCTTCAAAAGCCCGCTGCAACACCGCTAACTCGTCGCGCAGCGCGATTACTTTTTCCTCTAGTGTGGCGATCCGTTCGTTGTCGGCCCGCAGTTCCAAGGCGGCTGGCTCAATGGGCCCTTCGCCTTCTTCTTCGGCCACCGTTTCTGGCTCGCCGCAGAGCAAGTGGGCATAACGCGCCTCCTTGCGACCGGGCTGGCGTTCGAGCTGCATAACCATCGCCCCCCCATCGCATTCGCTCAACGCTTTCAGCGTTTGTTCCACTTCGCCAAGATCGGCAAATTCATAGAGCCTGCCGCTGCGCCCCCTGATTTCTCCGGTGGTCTGGGGGCCCCTGAGCATCAATACGCAAAGGACCGCCACTTGCGGGGGCGTCAATTCGAATCTCTCCACAAAGAGATGATAGTATTTGGGCACACGCATATCGGCCCCCGACACCATCCGCACCAATTCCTTGTCGCGCAGGCTCTCCTGCGCACGCACCACCGTCTTCTCGTCGAAAGCGACGACCGGAAACCGATTCGATTTCTGGTTGCAAGCCGTCGTCAATCCGTTGAGCGTCAAAGGGTAATAGTCGGGCGTGGTAATCTGCTTTTCGACTAGCGCTCCCAAAACCCGCGCTTCGACGGAGTTCAGCAATGCTTCCATATTTATTTCTCCAATGGATGGACTACAAATTCATAAAAGCGGTTTATCCCCTCGTCGAAAAGTACGATTTCGACATGCTCGCGATATTCGGAATACCCGCCCCGATCGATTCCTAGAGGCCCGGCGAATACGATCAGCGGCGCCATGCGGAAATCAAAAGAGGCGCATGTCCGCACCCGCATGTCCGCACCCAGTAAATCCGCAACGAGCATGCTGCTGTAGGTCTCGCCGCCGCGCGGACCGAGCATTTCTTCGGCCGTGGCGTCAGCCGGCACGCGATTGCTGACATGATCCTCTTGTTGGAGCCAGCCGCCGGGATGGTCCCAACGCGGGGATCTAACCTCGATCCAGTCGCCCTCGTTCCATCCTCCAGGCTCAAAGGTGCATTCGTATAACGCGCTAGACATCGCGAAACTCATCAACAACGGCACCGCCCAAATCCGACAGGGCGGCAAAGAGCCGGTTGACCGTTTCCCGCACCTCAAAGACCTCGAGACAAAGGTCGGCTTGCTGCTGATACAATCGCAAGGTCTGCAATAAGGGATTGAGTTGCTCGAAGCGCTCGAGCGGGAAAGGCACAAAAGGAGATGGCTGCGGACCTTTCTCCTGCTGCTCTTGGCGCAAGGCCCAATACATGGCGGTCGGCGGGCCGTGCAACCAGACCAGGGCGGCGCTCTTCTGCACCTGTTCGAGCGCGGTATCGACCAGTGGTGCCGCTGCGCCCAAAATGAGCAAACTGCAGGGCCGCGAGGCCATGGCCCTGGTGATTAGCTCGATGGCCGCTTCTCGCAAAACAGGTTCGCCCTTCTGCTGCAGAGCTTCCCATAGCGACATACCGGCGTGGTGCTCGATCCAGTGATCCAAGTCGACGAGCGGCAGACCTGCCAACGCCCCCAGGCTGTGCCCGACTTCACGATAGGGCGAGCTGGGTATTCCGCCCAATACGACCGGCCGCTCGAGCGCGATCGTGGGATAATAGTCGTAGTAGTCGCTAGGGGGTTGTTCTACCATAATCTCCGCTTCGGTATTTTCGCTATAGCTCTGCGCGTAAAAAAACCAGGGTAGCTCCCCAGCTGCCCTCACCCATCCCGCCCAGGCGATACGAGGAGACCTCGGGCAGGCGGTCGAGTAGCGCGTGTACGGTGCGCCGCAGCTGGCCCGTACCCTTGCCGTGCACGATGCGCACCTGCAATATCCCGCGCGCGCGACAGGCCTCCAGATAATCGGGCACCAGATCCTTTATTTCGCGCGGATGAAAGGTGTGTAAGTCGAGCGTGCCATCGATGGGCACCTCGATCGGATCGGGTTCGGTGAATTCTTCTTCCGGTTCCATAGCTTAGATGAAAATCTAGGCGCGTTGTGGTACCTGCACAACCGCACGAAAATATCTCTCCTTCACCGGCCGCCCCATATTCTGCGCGTTTACCTTGCGCTTCGACAACGGCGCCTATGCCACCCTCAGGCAACGCGCCGACAGCCAGATACGCGCTCAACGCCAACATAGCGTCTATTATGGCAGTGCGGGCACGGCCATAATCCGCGGTTTTCCCTTCCGGGTCAAAATGGAGCGCGATAAGGTGGTCGAAGAATTTCGCGAGGATGAGCTAAAGGATCCGCCGTCACCGGTAGAAGACTTCGTCCGTAGCGCGTTGAGCGAGGGCCAGCCAGAGATCGACGGAAAAACGGCCGTGCACGTAGTGGAGATTATCCAAGCGGCGGCGCGGGAAGGGCGAACGATCCAACTGTAGCAAAATTGTACCGTTTTAACGTAATTTATAATGCGAGATGATGTATCTAATTTATGACGATATCTCGCGAGCATAATTGTCAAAACCCATTTCGTATCTCGTGCGTCTATATACGGAAACGACTTCAAACGCAAGGAATCTCCATGTACCGCTACCTACTCTATGTGTTGTTTGCCGCACCGATGACCCACGCCGCCGACTACCCTCCCGGCGAGATCCGCCTGACGCGCAAAATAGACCTGCATCTCGAAGCGACCCCAGTCGAGGGCCTTGCCGGCCGCACCCTCAACCTGCCGCCCGGGTTCAAAGTCAAGCTCTTCTCCGACCAGGTGGACAAAGCCCGTTTTATGGCCTTTGACGGTCGGGGCGTGTTGCACGTGGCCAATATGAAAACTAGCGGTAGCCAGTGGCGCCCGGCTTCTGGTCGCCAATCCACAGTGCTGGCCTTGCCCGACGCCGATGGCGACGGGCGCGCCGACCGCGTCTATGTCGCCGCCGATGATTTCCACTGGCCGCACAGCGTCGCCTTCTTTAAAGGTGTGCTCTTCGTCGCCGACGACGACGCGATCTATCGCCTCGAAGACCGAGACGCAGACGGCTTCTACGAAGATCGCGAAGTCTTCGCCGAAGTCCCCGGTTTCTTGGGCCGCTCCTCCGAACACGTAACGCATTCGCTGGTCTTCGACAAGGGCAACGGCAAGGTCTACTTCCACATCGGTTCGGGCTGTGATCTATGCCGCGAATCCGATCCCGAACGGGCTACCGTCCTGGAGTTCAATATCGACGGCAGCGGACGGCGAATCTTCGCCTCCGGTCTGCGAAACGCCATCGGCCTCGACCTGCACCCAGTCACCGGCGAGTTGTGGGGCGCAGGCAACGGGCACGACCGCGAGGGCCCGAACCTGCCGCCCGAGTGGATCACCCCCATCCGCGACGGCCGTTTCTATGGCTGGCCGCTGGCCTATGCCTTCCGGGTCTGGACCGATTTTTCCATCAGCGCTTACCAACAGGCGATTTTCCCGCTGACGGAGCAAGACTCATCGCTAGTCGCCGACATCGAACGACCGGCGGCCCTGGTCCCAGGTCACTTGGCACCGATGGGCCTACACTTCTACGCACGCGACCAATTTCCGTCGCAATACGAAAATGCCGCCTTCGTCGCTTTCCGCGCCGGAGTCCTCGGTGACGATCCCGGCTACAAGGTCATGGCGCTCTTTACCGAGCCGGACGGGACGGGACGGGAGACGAGAGAGACAAGAACAAGATCTAACGCGCGCGTTGCCGACTTTATCACCGGTTTTCGTCCCGACCCCCAGGACAATTCTTTCTGGGGTACACCCGTCGGGCTGACCACCGACGACCGCGGCTTCCTCTATCTGACGAGCGACCGTTTCACGCAAGCCGTCTTCCGCATCGAGGCCAGCCCGCTGCAAGGAGCGTGGGAGAACCCACCACCCGATACATTGCTCGCCGACGCGCCGCTGCGCCTCGATTCAGTCATCCGTCTACGGCGACCGCTCGAAGGGCCCGGTGAAGCGCAACTGACCGCTGATCTGAGTGCGGTCAGCGGCCCTGAAGAATTAGCATTGCAAAGAATCGACGATACGACCTTCCGGTTGCGGACCGAGCTTTCCGCTGGCCCTCTCAACGGCCGCAAAGATCTCATTATACACCTTGAGCAAGGCGAAGAGTCGACAAAAATAATCCATTCTCTCGTCGTATTGCCCAAGGCAGACCAGGCCCTCTTCGCCGATGAAATGCTTTGGAAACAAGGCGTACTCTTTGGCGCCGAACTCGACCCGACACAAACGGATACCGTCTTTTCCGGCCAGCGGGCGCTACGCATAGCGGCGAGGGGCTTTACCATCGAATTTCTGCCGCCCGCACCCATCGCCGGTGAAGGCTATACCGCGCTGCATTTGGCCCTGCACCCCGGCGACGCTGTCGGCGGCTTTCGCCCCTCCTTCTCGCTGGTCGCCAACCGCGACGCTCGGGCAGTGCAACTTATTGACCAGATCGACCTGGAAGAAAAACAGTGGCAGGAAATCGAAATCGACTTAAACCTGTTGGCCCTCGACAAACCGATCGAATCGCTGCGCCTGGTCGGCAGCCTGCGCGGAACCTTCTATCTGGACGACATTCGCTTGGTCGCCGCCCGCCCGCCCACCGCTCCAACGGCGGTACATGAGCAAGCACAAGACAGCACACCGCGGGGCTTTGCCCTGGACCCGAACTATCCTAACCCTTTTAATAGTTCCACTACCATCGGCTATCGTCTGGACAAGGCAGGCAAGGTGCAGCTCGAAATCTATGACTTGCAAGGCCAAAAGGTGAAGACGCTCGTCGACCGCAACGAAGGTCCGGGTTTTTACCGGCTCGAATGGGACGGGACAAACACCGGAGGTTATCCGGTCGCCACCGGCGTCTATCTGGTGCGGCTCCAGTCGCAGGAAGCCGTTGAAGTGCATAAGATGCTCTTGCTCAAATAAGCGAGGGCAACGCTATGAGGAAACCTAGTGCAACACCTCAACTTCCCCTCCACCTACACCTTCGATATTCGCGAGGTCGAGGGCAAGCGCGACATACTAGATCCGCTGCGCCGCAAATACGTGCGGCTGACACCCGAGGAATGGGTGCGGCAGAATCTGGTGCAGTATCTGATCGTCGACTTGGGTTATCCGCGCGGGCTGACGTCGATAGAAAAGGGCATCGACCTGCACGGCAAACCCTTCCGCGCCGATGTTATCGTGCACGATCGCCATGGCCAGGCCGTGCTAATGGCCGAATGCAAGGAGCCCTCGGTGCGGATCAGCCAGGACACCTTCGACCAGATCGCCGTCTACAACCGCGTGGTCCAGGCCCGTTACCTGCTGGTCTCCAATGGCCTGGACCACTACTGCTACGCCATCGACCGTGACAAAGAGGAATACCGCTTCCTCGACCGGGTGCCGCGCTACGAGGAACTTTAAGCGCTTTCGCCTAAAGCGTCATAACGTCGCGAGCAGACCGCAGCAACGCGCCGCGACACTAACTTGCATGCGACCCGGATCCGCCAACACATGGTGTTTGCGATCTGCGCCGTTGGCACAAATTCACCGACGAACGCAAAGCACAAGACCTGACCGACGAGCATATGGCCGTGCGGTGCGCTATCGAATCTTATGTCTGGCGCCGACGGCCGGCTTAACACGAAACCACATTAGCCGAGAGTATAAACACGCGCTCGACTAATGCGATAATTATCCCCTTGCCCGGCCTATCCCACCAATGTCCGGCTCTCCGCCTCAGCCAGCGCGATATCCACTTCAAATAATACTTCATTTGACCGGTTCAAGATTCCAATGGCCTCGTTCAATTTCTTTGTCGCATCAACATAAAGCGGCTGTGCCTCGTCGAAAGTCTGCTGTTGTTCAACGCTCCAGCCCTCGATCATCAGGTCAAAGGCCACCAGCCGCAACATCAGCGCCGCACGTACATCGGCGTGTGTCTCCACAAGTTTTTTCGGCACCTTGACCCGATCCAACTCCTCGATGGCCGCCACCAACCTCGGCCGCAATCGCATCGCGGTATCGGATAGGTTATTCCCCGTCGCCTGCCCGGTCGATCCCACCGCCGTTTCCCGAAACTCCTGTTCGATCGCATTGGCCTCGACGATAATATCTTCCACCTCCTCTCGATACGCCCGCACAGACTTTACGCTGCCAAATTCCGTCTGCGGCGCCTTGTCGTCACCACAGCCGATCAGCACGAGCAACAACACAACGCCTAGCCATCTACATTCTTTATTTTTCATCTCTCACTCGCAGTTAATGCTTTAGAAAAGTTCTTAACGTTTCTGCTAGTGGGTGCTCTCCACCTAGGGTGGATGACACGTGCAACAAATGACGTTAGAACATTCTTAGAAAAATAAATCCCGTTACCTTATCAAGAATAACAGCAAAGGTACTCCCTTTCCATCCCAAACTCTCCATTCATATCATATAGATCTAAATCTTAGAATAGACTTCTAACAGGATCGGCTGGAGCGCGCGAAATAGGAGGAATTCGGGGTGTCCTATTGGATCATTCAGGGACACGGTACAGGGGAAATCGGAAGCTTATACTGTGTCATTCGGGGACGCGGTACAGGGGGACCAGAGGTTTTTACTAGGTGATTCGGTAAGTGCGGTGCTTCCACCTAGCTGGTTGCGGAACGCGACGAAGAGTGAAATTCGGGGCGGGGCGGGGCGACGAAGAGGGCCTGGGTTGGGTTGGGAGAGTGGGCGCGCCGTCGCCGCAAGCGGCGACGGCCCTGGGCGTACCATTTCATCCGCCAGACGCGCCCCACAACCAGCCGCTAACTAGCCATTACCACCTTGCCCCCAAAAATCCGAAACCGCACCCTCCCGCTCGATCATTCGTTCCAACGCCAACAAATTCCGCATCACACACCGCGGATGATGATAGTGCTCCTTGCGCCCCACATGCTCAACATAACTCACCTTGCGGTCCCCGCTGTACAAATACAGCGGATACCCGTACTGCTGCAGCGAAAAGTGCTCCTCCACATAGTCGAAGACCCGCGCAAACCATTCACCCGCCCAAGCCCGCATGCTCCGACAGGATCAAGCAGCCGACCAGCACCTCCTCCTGCAACCACAGCACCTTGTCGAAGGTATAGGCCCCGTGCACATTGACCGCGCGAAAAAAACCGCCATACACGTCATCCCAGGCCACTTCGAGGTGACGGCGAAAACGCTCGGCGGCTAAATTGAAAAGCGCACGGTCCTTTCGGCGCATCGCCTCGGGCAAGAGCATCCACAATGTCTCGATCGCGTGGCCGAGGTAGATGAAGTCCTCGTTGGCGTCGGCGGGCCGCTGGTAATCGTGGTCCAGCGCCTCGTTCATCAGGCGATACTCGGGATGCCAATAGTGGTTGACGATGGCATCAA
>LWDU01041191.1_pt1 | contig 20140 bp, 20 predicted proteins | sample 727161 | NCBI WGS metagenome assembly LWDU01 (sample SAMN04566230, study PRJNA314399) | hydrothermal vent metagenome | isolation source: deep sea hydrothermal plume seawater | place: Mexico: Gulf of California, Guaymas Basin | collected 2004-07-11
CCAACCTTTATCACAATTTAATTCGTGAATATTGTTGGTTGAGAAAATTAATTCACCAATTCGGTTATACACATTGAAAGTGAAAGTTTCTTCTCTAATAGCATGATAACTAATACAGAATTTATCATTTATTCCATCCCAATCTGGCGAAAAACTATTAGGAATGTACAACCAATATTCATCTTTTACCCAAAGCTGGTTAAATGTAGTATCCTTACAATTATTGACATCCGTAACAATCAAAGTTATTTGGTATAAGCCGACTGAATCCGCATAGAGATGATATGGATTGTAACTCAAACTATCAAAGGAATTGTCGCCAAAGTTCCAAATCCAATTTCTGATTCTTATAGTATCAGCAATATCCGGGGAAATATTAAACTGTGCAATTGGAGGCATATTTTCCACTACAATTGCTGAACCAGAAGTTACCCCAATTCCTGTTGCATCTGCATAGCTTTGTAGTGTGTAAGTTCCTGCCTGTTTGGTAAAAATTGTATACGGATTATTGGTAGTTGTAATAGAGGGTTGAGTAATACCATCAATTTCATAAACAAAAGTAAAAGGAGCAATTCCATTAAAATCAACATATACTTCTGCAAAAATATCTTCATTAACACAAAGCGTATCTCCTCCACCAATAAAAGATAAGATTGTTGGTTTTAAGATGGTGTGTAAGCGAATTGTATCCAGATAATTAGCATAAAAACTCACTTGCTCTGTATTTGTGTTTGGTATAATAACACTACTGTCAGCTTCCCAATAATCGAAATAGTAAAGCGGTATCGCCAAGTACATAAGTTACAGTGGATGGGAAAGCATTCAAAATAATTCCGTTTGCATCAATAGTTGAATTTGTTCCTGTCGGCACAACAAGATATACAATGTCTTTATATTCTACAGGTGGGGTAAAGTGAGCAGTTACAGTTACATCTCCCAACAAACTTAAAGACAAAGTATCCACCAAAGAATCATAAACATAAGTATTTATTGGATCTACTTCCCAATAATAGAAAGTGCCACTCTTCACTTCAAACGGAAGCGTAACCCCACCAAAATATTGCCCTGTCCAGCCAGAATTATTTTGATCGATTGTAATCCCACTCATTTTCACTTCCCCAATTCCATCAATAATTACCGTTACATTGTATGGGCCTGAAAGTTGCGGATAACAAGGGTTTACAAAAGAGGCATTTATAGTACTACATCTTTGGTTGATAAAATCCCTTAAATCTTGTACATTTTGTTGCCAATCAGCATAAGTCCCGCCACCCCATTGGTTTATCTGTCCTGGCATTTCTGGATCAATAATATTTATCAAGCTATCAAGATAAGTAATCATATAAGTACAATCAAAATAAGTGTTTTTCATATCTGACCAGCGATTAATATAATCATCAAAAAATTCTTGATTAGTTAACAGTGCGTTCCAAATAGGGATATGTCCCTGGCTCCCAGGATCACTCAAACTACTTGGGTCGCAAGGGTCAGCAGCAGGAGTAGTGTTAGGGATGCCTGTATAATTAATATAATGCCCAAAAGTAGCATCCATATCCCAAAGGGTATAACGCCATTTTTTCTTATCTCCATTAGGATCCATTCCTCTCCACCAACCAGTATTCCAATTGAGCCAATCCATACAAACTGTGTACATATTTATTAGAAAATAATCAATCAAACTTCCAGTGTTAAATTGACTTTTTACTATTTGATAATTTGCTTGATTAGACATAGGATTACTCAAGACAAAATTTTTGAAAGTATCCCAATCGTTTTGAGCGGCCGGGCCTCCATATTCCGACCAAGTTCCTCCCCAAGTTTTTAAGTATTGTAAATTGTTCTTATCCTGATCGTAATAATAATCGGTAAAATCATGATCATCTACCTTTTCTCTTAAATCGTATACCCCCCAATAGTTGCCATTTAAATAAACTATACACGCTATGTACGAACGCTCATCCATTCTTAAATCAGCAGTTTGTGATAATGAATGGATGTAAGCATCTCTTATATGAGCCCCATCTTCAAAAGAAAAATTATCGTTTGCAGCAGCTTTTAGGATTAATCGTTGAAATTTATCACGTGACTTGTTAGGGAAAATCTGATCTTTAATAGCATAATTATAACCAAACTGATCTCGCATGATATAGTCAAAGCCTCTTTGGTTATAAGCCCACGAATCATTTCCATGTTTATTATATTCTCCTGTTCCTTTGTCAATTAGCTGACCGTTAGCGTCAAAATACTCTATAGTCCCTTCTGGTTCTAAATTAGAAAACGGCCACCCACTTAAAAGATCATCTACTTGAGTTCCTGAAATGGATAAGATTGGGATAGTGTGAGTACTGTTAATAAAGTAAGTATTAAAGACGATAAAGCTTTGTGGGACATTTGCTGTTGTACTATAAGACACTGCTTTTACCACCTGTGTTGAGCCCACCGTAATCGGACCCGTATATAGGGTTGCGGTATTGTCTGGAAAGTCGCCATTTGTGGTATAGTAAATATCATTATTTAGGGAAGTGATACTTAATGAAATAGGAGCACCATAATACCCAGAATTTAGCGAGAAAACAGGGGCAGTAGCATATTCTTGCATGGCTCCAACATTGTTTCCCCCTGGAGTTGGAGTTTGAAAAACAGACCAATTAGCTGCACCATTTGTCGTTCTTCCTCTGCTGTCGCCTTTTTGGTTAGGGATTATTGTTAAAGAATCTATAACCACTAAGCCAGTTGCATCCGAAAGATAAATCCCTTCATTTCCTTTGGTTTGGGTCAGTTTGAAATTGCTGTGTGCATTTGCGCCAACTATTTCATCCCTGCCTGAACAATACACCAAAACGGAATTCCCAGCTGGGACAATAAAAGAAGAAGGGAATTGCCATTTGCTAAGATTAGAAGCTTTATCGGAAAGATACCATCCATTTAAATCAACACTTGTCCCTGTTGTATTATAGATTTCAATCCAATCCTCATATTCCCCATAATTATCTTGAAAGCTATCGTAATTAGCAGCAGAATACTCATTGATAACTACTTGGCTTTTTGCAATAAAAAAAGTGCAAAAACAAAGTAAAATAAAAAGATATTTTTTCATCTGAAATTCATTCATATCACAAAGATAACATATAATAAATAATCCGATAAAAAAATCAAATAAAATCGTATGTATCCAAAAGAAATATTTGTTTAAAAAGAGCTTTATCAATTTCAATTATTTGTGTTATTTTGCAGTTTTTAAACCATAAAATTTGAAAAATATAGATTACATTATTCCTTTGGCTTGGCCAGAAGCCATGGTACAATCTGCTGGAGGATGGTACGATTTTGTAACTAATACTTTTGGTATAGCAAAAAATGGAAAATACAGAGCTGGGCATTCAGCCGTTTTGCTTGTAAATTCAAAAAAGGGAAAGGTTTTTTATTTTGATTATGGTCGCTATCATACTCCTATTGGATTTGGGAGGGTCCGTGATGAAAAAACAGATCATGAACTGAAAATCACTAATGTTGCTGATTGTAATAATGGGGTAATTAAAAATATTAAAGCGATTTTATTGGAGATAGCAAATAACAAATCCAATCATGGGGAAGGGCAAATGTATGCATCAATTTTGTCAGGAGTTGATTTTGAAAAAGGATATGAATATGCAAAAAAGATGCAAAAAAAAGGAACAATTCCATATGGGCCTTTTATTAAAATCGGAACAAATTGTTCACGCTTTGTAGCATCAGTGATGAAAGCGGCAAGCCCTTCATTAATTAAAATACTAAGGTTAAAATATCCTTTCTGCATATCTCCTTCCCCAAAAAGAAATGTAGGAATTGCTAACCAATCTTATTATATTATAAATAAAAATGATTGTGAAATAGTAAACAGAAATGCTATTCTTGGCTATTTAAAAAGTATAGAAAAATGAAAGGGAAAATAGTCGTCCCAAAAAAAGTAAATGCAATTCCAGAGAAGGCACAGTGGCTTGGCGGAATTGGAGCTGGTTCATGGTTCAGTTTAGAAAAAGAGGAATTAGGGTTTAGAATTATAAGATTTTCGGAAGAAGGAGATTTGGAATGCTCGGGGATATTTAAAGTGCAAACACAAGGATTTGATATTTTGAAGCATTTTCAATTTACCTATTTGTCGCATTGTCAGCAGTGCAATATTTTACAAAATAAAATAGAATATAAATTTAAATTAATAGAAAATGAACATTAAAATTTATGGAGCCGATTGGTGCCCAGATTGCGTAAACGCAAAAAATTTCTTAAAATCAAAAGGAGTGGAGTTTGAATATATCATCATCACAGATAATAAAGAGGCCATCTCTTTTGTAGAGAAAATAAATAATGGAAAAAGGATAATCCCAACACTTGTGGTGGATGGAGAAACCCACACCAATCCAGGAATTAATGGATTAATGAAAATATTAGAGAATAAAGCTTAATTTTGCAGCCTCAAAACCACCCCTATGAGTGATGCCATAAAGCACGAGTGCGGAGTAGCCATGCTCCGATTACTAAAACCATTAGCATTTTACCAGAAAAAATACGGCACAGCATTTTACGGATTAAATAAAATGTATTTGCTCATGGAAAAGCAACACAACAGGGGACAAGATGGTGTTGGTTTGGCAAATATTAAAATTGATGTTCCGCCAGGGAAAAGATATATTAGTAGAAAACGCTCGGTAGCTACCAATCCTATTCAAGATGTTTTTAAACAAGCCAACAAACGCTTTGTGGATTTGCAAGATAAAAATCCTGAAAAATTAAGTGATACCAAATGGTTAAAAGAAAATCTTCCATTTACTGGGGAGTTGTTTTTAGGACATTTGCGTTATGGCACTTATGGTGGGAACAGCATTGAACAATGCCACCCTTTTTTAAGACAAAATAATTGGAAAACCAGAAATTTAGTTTTGGCGGGCAACTTTAATATGACCAATGTGGATGAACTTTTCACCCATCTTACTGATTTAGGACAGCACCCAAAAGAGATGGCCGATACGGTTACAATTTTAGAAAAAATAGGACATTTTTTGGATGAAGAAAATGATAAAATTTATTACAAATACAAGGATGAGTTTACCAAAAAAGAAATCACACAAAAGATTGAACAGGAATTAGATATACAAGAAATTTTGGTGAATTCAGCAAAATATTGGGATGGAGGATATGTGATGTGTGGCATGATTGGGCATGGGGATGCTTTTGCTTTACGCGACCCCTCTGCAATTCGTCCTGGCTATTATTATAAGGATGATGAGGTGGTGGTTGTAGCATCAGAACGGCCAGTTATACAAACCTCATTTAATGTAAAAGCAGAGCAAATAAAAGAGTTAAAAAGAGGGCATGTGCTTATTATCAAAAAAGATGGAAGCATTCAGGAAAAACAAGTTCGTGAGCCACAAGAAAGGAAGGCATGTTCTTTTGAAAGGATTTATTTCTCAAGAGGTAATGATGCGTCTATTTATAACGAACGCCTAGAACTAGGGAAACGTATTTTCCCAAAAGTATTAGATGCTATTGATAAAGATGTAAGAAATACGGTATTTTCTTACATCCCCAATACGGCTGAGGTTTCTTATTATGGCTTAATGAAAGGGGTGGATAGCTATCTTAATAAAGTTAAAACACGAAAAATACAAGCATTGGGGGAAAGCCCTTGTCATGATGCTATTGCTGAAATTATGAAGATTTCTCCAAGGGCTGAAAAGATTGCAATAAAGGATGCAAAACTTAGAACATTTATCACTTCTGATGATAGCAGAGATGATTTGGTAGCCCATATTTATGACATTACTTATGGCACAGTAAATCCTACTGACAATCTTGTTATGATTGACGATAGTATTGTAAGAGGGACTACTTTAAAACAATCTATTATTCGAATTTTGGATAGATTAGGACCTAAAAAAATTATTGTAGTTTCTTCCGCCCCACAAATCAGATATCCGGATTGTTATGGAATTGACATGGCAAAAATGGGAGATTTTATTGCTTTTCAGGCAGCAGTGGCATTGTTGAAAGATAGAAAACAAGAACACATACTTACTGAGGCTTACGATAAATGTAAGGCACAAGCTCATTTACCAAAAGAAGAAATGGTGAATTATGTACAAGAAATTTATAAGCCCTTTACAGCTGAAGAGATTTCAGTAAAAATTAGTGAACTTTTAACTCCAAAAGGAACTAAAGCTGAGGTGGAAATTATTTATCAATCAATTTCGGATTTGCATGCTTCTTGTCCGAATCATTTAGGGGATTGGTATTTTACTGGAGACTACCCCACTCCAGGGGGAGTGAAAGTAGTAAATAAAGCTTTCATCAATTACGTAGAAGGGAAAAACGAGAGGGCCTATTAATTTTTTTTAGCAATTAAATTAAATCCAAAAACAGCTGCTGGCAGATAAAGTATCGCTTCAAGATTAAACCACCAAGGATGAGGCAGCACATATAAATTGTAAATTCCTGCAAGAGTAAAAAAGCTACCAATAATATAAACAGTAAGCATTTTTTTAGATACTAATGCAGTGGATAGTCCTGCTAAAAAAGTACCTCCGATATGTGCCAACATTACCATCAGCAAAGAACCCAATGGTGCAATTTTTACATATTCTGCAATAGCATTCATATCGCTCATATCAGTTCCTTCCGGTAAAGGATAAACTATCATACTTAAATAGTGTAAGCCCATTATTGCAATGTTCCCAACAATAAGCCCAACAAATATCCCTAATATCATCCTTAAGATAATAATTGAGCGTTTGTGTTCGTTTGAGTTACTTAGCCCAACTATGGTTTTCCATACATAACTTAATATAAATACTAAAAATAATATAGGAATCAACCCTCCATAATTCTCCTTAATACCCAGAAGAGTTACTATTACGCCATAAATAAATAATATAAATAAACAAGCTAATATTGTTAATATATAAGGTGCTATTTTCTTCATATTAATTAAAAACTATCTCTTTTCAGTAGTATAGATATTCCCTTTCCAGGAAAATAAAATATTGCTAGCAGAACCAAACTGATTAACTGCCATATCAAATGCCGAACCAAAAGAAGCCATTTCCATTACTGGAATTTCTTGCCCATTAAAATTAACCAGATCTAATTTTTGCACAATGATATAAGGATCTTCCTCTTGCACCTTTTTTTCTTCTTCCACTTTTAGCGCCTCTTCTTCCTCTGCTGTCAATGGTTTTGGATGGGATGGCGCAATAGTCATTTCGTCAATTAAATGAGTTGCTCCCGCATACTTGTCAATAATGAACATGGTATAGCGAATATCTACCGAAATGGTTCTTTGTACCTCATTCTCAAAAGCAATATCACCACTCATTGCTTCCCAATTTCCATCAAAAGCAGTCCCCACCAATTCGCCCCAAGCATTGATAACTGGAGAGCCAGAATTTCCGCCAGTAATATCGTTATTAGAAATAAAGTTAACTCTCAAATTTCCCTCTTCATCTCCATACTGTCCGTAATCGCCAATTTCATACAATTGCTTCAATTTTGCCGGCACAATAAACTCTTCATTTGTAGCATCTTCTTTCTCCATTATTCCATCAATGGTAGTGTAATAGTCGTATTGCATGGCATTTCCTGGCTGGTAATCGCCCACATTTCCATAAGTAAGGCGCATAGTAGAATTTGCATTTGGATAATATTTTTTGTCCGGATTCATTTCTCTTAATCCTGCAATAAAAAGGCGATTTCCTTTTTCCAAATCAGCTCTAATTTTTTTGCGTTTTGGGTAATGATTAGCCAAATAAAAATTATAAATAGACATGATTGTTTTATGTGCAGGATCTTTGGCAATTTTTTTGGCAGATGGGTTATTTAAGAAATCGTAAAATTTTGCACGGCTTGCAAAAACAGATTTTTTGAAAACCTTTTTGGCGTAATAATCAAAGTCCAATTTTTTTAATCCAAAGCGTTGCTTTTCTATTTTTTGGAATATTTCTGGGTGCTGGCTTTTTGGAATATTAAAATAATACATTTCTAGCATTGCAGACAAGAGCTTCTCATCTACATCAGCATTGTAATTTTTGTAGAAATCCTTAGCAGTATTTTTAATATCTTTCAATTGCTCCCTTTTTTCTTTACCATCTTCCTTGGGTAAGGCGCTAAACCCATTATTCATCATAAAGGAAAAATACAAAATTTCTGCCCCTTGAAAAACCGCTTCATTAAGGTAAGTTCTGGGGATATTTATTTTTCTGTTTGCAAAATAGGCATCCTCAATTAAATCCAAAGCATCCCCATATTTTGCTTGTCTTTTATCATCTCCACTTGCCACCCAAACTCTAAAAGTACCCTCTATTTCTCTTTTTTTATCATATACGCGCATTCTTTTTAGCCCCTTGCTTTGCCCTATAAAATATTTCCAATAGTTGGAAGTTTGCGCATATTTTGCGGCATACTGAATTTTTGTTTTACTACTCTTATCCATTGCCTCTTTCATAATGGCTAATTTTTCACTTCTAATATCAACAATTGTTGGCCCTGATTGCTCTATTGCTTCCTGTACTCCATAAGAGGTTAAGTATCTATCTGTTCTTCCCGGAAAACCATAAATCATGGTATAGTCGCCATTATCCACACCATTTAAAGAAATTGGCAAAAAATGTTTTGGCTTATAAGGAATATTTTCTTTGGAATATTCAGCAGGGGTTCCATCTGCCGCCATATAAATACGGAACAGAGAAAAGTCCCCCGTATGCCTTGGCCACATCCAATTATCCGTATCGCCACCAAATTTTCCAATTGATGAGGGTGGTGCACCAACCAAACGCACATCTTTAAAAGTTTCATACACTAATAGATAGTATTCGTTCCCGCCAAAAAAACTTTTAACTTTCGCACCAAAATGATTGCCCTCAGTAGTTTCAGCAACAATTTCTTTTATTGCTTCTCCTATTTTGGCTTTCCTTTCTGTTTCTGATAAGTTTAGTGTATCAAAACCAGCCAAAACTCTTTCGGTTACAGATTCAATACTAATTAAAAAAGTAGCCGTAAGCCCCTGATTTTCTAATTCTGCATCTCTGCTCATGGCCCAAAACCCATCTTCCAAATAGTCGTTAGTTACCGAACTATGTGTTTGTATGGCATCAAAACCACAATGATGATTGGTCAGCATTAAGCCCTCATTTGAAATCATTTCAGCTGTACAAAAGCCACCCAAAGAAACAATAGCATCTTTAAGGGAAGATTGGTTGATGGAGTACAAATCGGCTGCTGTAAGTTGCAAACCATGCGCCTGCATATCCTCTTCATTTAAGCTTTGTAAAAGTTGTGGCAACCACATTCCTTCATCTGCTATTGCGGAAAAAGAAAATATTCCAATAAGTGTGGTAAATAAAATTTTTCTTAACATTTTTTTAGATTTTAATTTCCTGCAAATGTAATGAAACAGAGCATTCTACAAACTTTCAGTTTGCAAAATTTTAGCGTACTTTTGCAAGAAGAATATAAATCATGAGCAACCCTGAATTAACACGAATAAATAAGTATTTATCAGAAATTGGCTACTGTTCCAGAAGGGCAGCCGACAAACTAATAGAACAAGGAAGGGTAACCATAAATGGGAAAATTCCTGAAATGGGAACTAAAATATCAAATGAGGATGAGGTGCGAGTGAATGGTAAATTAGTTTCCCAGCCCAAAAAGAAAAAAATGGTCTATATCGCTTTTAACAAACCTGTTGGGGTAGTTTGCACTACCGACCAAAAAAGAGAAAAAAATAACATCATTGATTTTATCAATTACCCAACACGAATTTTCCCTATTGGAAGATTGGATAAACCCTCAGAAGGACTCATCTTCTTAACGAATGATGGCGATATTGTAAACAAGATTTTGCGTGCACGCAACAAGCATGAAAAGGAATATGAAGTTACCGTACACAAACCAGTTACCAAAGAATTTATTGAGGCTATGACAAATGGCGTTCCTATTTTGGATACCGTTACGCGTAAATGTTTTGTAAAGCAAATGGATAAAAAGAAATTCAAAATCATCTTAACCCAAGGACTTAACCGACAAATCAGGAGGATGTGTGAGGAGTTAGAATATAATGTGAAAAAACTGAAAAGGGTAAGGATTATGAATATAAAATTGGATATTCCAGTTGGTACTTATCGAGATTTTACGGCTAAAGAATTGAACCAAATCAATCAAGCGGTGGAGCAGTCCATTAAAACTTTTGAAGAAGAAAACTAAAATGCAGAGGATTTTAGTAACAGGATGTTGTGGTGCTGGAAAATCTACTTTTTCCAAAAAATTACAATCAATTTTAAAATTAGAACTTATTCATTTAGACCAGTATTACCACAAACCAAATTGGGAAGAACCCGAAAAGGCTGAATGGGAGAAAATAGTTCATACTTTAGTGCAAAAATCATCATGGATAATGGATGGAAACTTTAGCGGAACAATGGATGTTAGAATTAAAAGTGCGGATACAATTATTTATTTAGATTATCCTACATTAAAATGTTTTTGGCGCGTTATTATAAGAATATTCAAGTATCATGGAGTTGTGAGATCCGATATGGCCAATGGTTGTAAAGAGCAATTTAATTTAGAATTTTTACATTTTGTTTTAACTTTTAATAGTAAAAACAGAAAAAGATTTATACAAAAGTTAAATTTAATTAAAGACGAAAAGAAGGTGCTTGTTTTTAAAACTGATAAACAAGCAGACAAGTTTTTGGCGCAAATTTCAGAATTCAAATAGGAAGTTATTTTTTCTTAAAAACAGGAACAGCCGAACAGGCCTCACCGAACATTAAACTACTAACGATAGTTTGTAATTTTTTAGTAATGGCAATATAAGGGGCTTCCGTAAGTGGAACTTGCCCACAACCTTTTACAATTACTTTTTTATTTTCAAACTCAGTAGCGTCAATTGCATCAATATTATCAGAGAATATTTTCTGAAACACTTCTTCTTTTGTGCCAAAATAAATTTCGGTAGCAGAGTTATTTAAATAAGAGGTAAGCAACATAAAAGCCCACATAGGCACAATTGCATCTGCACTACAATTAAGGGCAACAGTTTTGTTTTTATAAATAGAAAAATCAAACTCTTTTAGTGCAGTTCTGAATTCTTTTTCTTTCAGGAAAATCCCTTCAAAAAGAAATTCTTTGATATCCAAAACTGCAATAGATTGCTTTGGTGCATAATCTGCCAAATCAATAGTGATTAAACTACTATTTGCTATTCTATTTACAATTTCATTACTCATTTTATAACATTCCTAGTTCTAATTTTGCTTCTTCACTCATCATTTCTTTGGTCCAAGTGGGATCGAAAACAATTTCTACTTTTACCTTTTTTACAGCAGGAATTACTCTCACTTTTTCTTCCACTTCAAGAGGAAGCGTTTCCGCAACTGGGCAATTTGGGGAGGTTAAAGTCATGGTAATATTCACATCACATTCCTCACTCACCTGAACATCATAAATAAGCCCTAAAGCGTAAATATTTACCGGAATTTCAGGATCATAAATCTCACAAATCACCTCCACCACTTCTTCCTCAATTTTTTGTAATTCTTTTTCTGTTTTCATATTAATTAGATTTGAGATTTTAGACTTGATAAAAAATCTTTTGTCTAATATCTTTATACTATTATCTGTCTTTTAATGCTAAGGCATACAATTTCATTTCTTTTACCATAGAAAGCAAGCCATTGGCACGCGTTTGAGAGAGTTGTTCTTTTAGTCCAATCTTATCAATAAATACTAAATCTGCCTTTGCTATTTCTGCTGCTTTTTGCTTAGAAAGCACCCTAATTAAAATAGCAACAATGCCTTTGGTGATGATGGCATCACTATCAGCCGTATATGTAATTATCCCATTATCATTATCGGCATGAAGCCAAACTCTACTCTGACAGCCCTTTATCAGATTATCTTCTATCTTGTGTTTATCATCAATCATTGGAAGGCTTTTCCCCAAGTCAATAATGTATTCGTATTTTTCCATCCAATCCTCAAACATATCGAATTCTTCCACTAATTCTGCTTGTATTGCTACAATTGTTCCCATTTAAGCAAGCATTGTTTGTGCCTTTTTTATGGCAGTTATACAACTATCAATCTCCTCTTTTGTGTTGTAGATAGCAAAGGACATACGAGCAGTTCCAGGAACTTTATAATGTTCCATTATCGGTTGTGCACAATGATGCCCTGTTCTAATGGCAATCCCCATTTTATCCAATAAAACACCAATATCATAAGGATGCAAGCTCTCAATATTGAAAGACACAAGGGCTGCTCTTTTTTTCGCCTCCCCAATAAATTGCATACCACTTATTGTTAAAAGTTGCTTAGTTGCGTATTGCACCAAAGTATCTTCATGTTTTGCAATGGTTGAAATTCCCAAATCCGTGATAAAATCCATAGCCGCTTTAAAAGCGATAACCCCAGCAATATTGGGCGTTCCGGCCTCAAATTTATGAGGTAAATCGGCATAAGTCGTTTTTTCAAAACTAACCTCTTTTATCATTTCTCCTCCCCCTTGATAAGGTGGCAATTCATTTAACAACGCTTCTTTTCCATACAAAACACCAACCCCAGTTGGGCCATACATTTTGTGTGCAGAAAAGCAGTAAAAATCTACATCCAACCCCTGAACATCTACCAAAGCATGAGGGGTGGCTTGTGCGCCATCAATTAAAATTTTAGCACCTACTTTATGTGTTAAGGCAATCAGTTTCTCCACAGGATTTATTGTTCCTAGTGCATTAGAAATATGTGTAACTGCTACTAATTTTGTTTTTTCAGAAAGTAAATTTTCAAAGGCATCCATATCCAAATCTCCATTATCCAAAATAGGAATCACTTTGAGTGTTGCTCCTGAAACTTCACAGCACATTTGCCAAGGCACAATGTTGGAGTGGTGTTCCATTTCCGAAATAATGATATCATCTCCTTTGTTTAGCATGGAACGATAGCCGTTTGCCACCAAATTAATGGAATCGGTTGTCCCTTTGGTAAAAATGATTTCGCAACTCTTGTTGGCATTGATAAACGCTTGAACCGTATCCCTTGTTTCTTCAAATTTATCGGTTGCTTTTTGGCTTAAATAATGAACGCCCCTGTGAATATTTGCATTATCATTGCTGTAATATTGAGCAATTGCATCTATAACGACTTGTGGTTTTTGGGTACTTGCCCCATTGTCAAAATACACCAAATTTTCTCCATTTACTTTTTGATGAAGCAGTGGAAATTGTGCTCGTATTTTACCCACATCAATCATTAGAGATTAAAATCTAAATCAACTTGTAGTTTTTCAGCAATCAGTTTTTGGGCTAATTCTTTTACTTCAGGAATCGTGAAATTATTTACCGCTTCAGAGGCAAAAGCATAGGTTAAAACTGCCTTTGCTTCCTTTTCTCTAATCCCTCTGCTTCTCATGTAAAATAGCGCATCATCATCCAATTGCCCAATAGTACAGCCATGGCTACATTTTACATCATCTGCATAAATTTCCAATTGAGGTTTGCTGTCAATAGTAGCATTTTCACTCAATAATAAATTATTATTGGATTGAAAAGCATCAATTTTTTGTGCATCAGGACGCACCATGATTTTGCCATTAAAAACACCTTTGGAATTGCCCAAATAAATGCCTTTATACATTTCATTACTTCTGCAATGTGGCTGCTTATGATCCACAAAAGTATGGTTATCGGCAAATTGATTGTTATCCAAAATGGAGATGCCATTCATATTACTATCGCAATTACTTCCGTTTTGCTCAAAATTCAAATTGTTTCTGGTAAATGCCCCTCCAAAAATCAAGGTATTTATAATGGCATTAGAGTCAGATTCTTGCGTAATGTTTACTGCATCAATCAAAATAGAATTTTCTGTATTATCCTGAATTTTGTTGTATTCCACAGTAGAGTTTTCCCCAATCGTTAGCAGAGTAAAATGATTTACAAAACATTTAGCATCACTCAAATTCTGTATGCGCTCCACAAATTTTATTTGGGTATTTTCTTCCACCACAATATTGTTGCGGTATTGCACAAAATTATTGGTTTCCGTGTTGGTAAAAAACAAGATTTCAATCGGATTTTCTACTACCGTATTTTTATCCACTTTTATGGTAAACCCCTTTTTTGCAAGGGATGAATTTAATCCAGAAATAGCATCACTGTTTTTTGTTTCAAATTCAGCAAAGTCTGAAATACTTATTCCCTCTATACTTGGCTTTGAAATCAGAGTTCCACCCAAAAAAACAATTTTATGCTGCAAACCTAAACTGTATTTTTTAATATCCTCTTCTGAAATTGTAACTCCATTTCCTTCCACCAAAAAATCATCAGCAACAATTTTTTTAAGGGAAGTGTATTTCCAATCCTCCGCTTTTATGGTAGGAAATCCATTTGCTAAAAAGGATTGCAATACTTCATTTTTTTCAGCACCTAAATTCTCCTTTTCTGAAAAAGATTTTATGTTTTCAATTAAGCCCACTTTTTATCTTCCTCTTTAGTTATCCAATCGTATCCTTTTTCTTCCAATTCGTGTGCTATTTCCTTCCCTCCTGATTTGATGATTCTTCCATCATGCAATACATGCACAAAATCAGGCACAATATAATCCAAAAGTCTTTGGTAGTGGGTAATGACAATGGTAGCATTCTCTTTGGTTCTTAGTTTGTTCACCCCATTGGCAACAATTCTGAGCGCATCAATATCCAATCCAGAATCGGTTTCATCCAATATCGCTAATTTAGGTTCTAACATGGCCATCTGAAAAATTTCATTTCTCTTTTTTTCTCCACCAGAAAATCCTTCATTCATATTGCGTGATAAGTATCCTTTTTTTATGCTTAATAATTCCATTTTTTCACGCATCATTTTAAGCATTTTAGGAGTAGGCATGGGATCCATTCCTTTTGCTTTTCTTCTTTCATTTATAGATGTTTTTATGAAATTGGAAACTGAAATACCAGGAATTTCTACTGGATATTGAAAAGAAAGAAACACCCCTTTGTGTGCTCTTTCTTCCGGATTTAATTCCAATAAATTTTCCCCTTCAAAATCAATTTCTCCAGTTTCTACTTCATATTCTTCTTTTCCTGCAATTACGCACGCAAGAGTGCTTTTCCCAGAACCGTTTGGTCCCATTATTGCATGCACTTCTCCCGCCTTTACTTCTAGGTTAACCCCATTAAGTATGAGATTATCCTCTATCCCTGCTTTTAAATTTGTTATTTTTATCATTTTCTTGTTTTTATCCTACTGAGCCTTCTAGGCTAATTTCTAGTAATTTTTTTGCTTCTACTGCAAATTCCATTGGTAATTGGCTGAGAACATCCTTGCAATAACCATTTACAATAAGTGCGATTGCCTGTTCTGTTCCAATACCCCTTTGGTTACAATAGAAAATTTGGTCTTCTCCAATTTTTGAGGTAGTGGCTTCATGCTCTACTTTGGAAGAATTATTTTTTACTTCAATATACGGGAAGGTGTGTGAGCCACATTTGTCTCCCATCAAAAGAGAATCGCATTGTGAGAAGTTACGGGAGTTGGTTGCTCCTTTTGAAATCTTCACCAATCCTCTGTAATTTCCATTACTTTTTCCGGCTGATATTCCTTTTGCAATAATGGTACTTTTGGTATTTTCCCCCAAATGAATCATTTTGGTTCCTGTATCGGCTTGCTGGAAATTGTTGGTAACCGCTACCGAGAAAAATTCTCCAATGGAATTATCCCCTTTTAAAATACAAGAAGGATATTTCCAAGTTATTGCAGAACCAGTCTCCACTTGTGTCCAAGAGATTTTCGCATTTTTATGGCAAATTCCTCTTTTGGTTACAAAGTTGAATACTCCACCAACTCCCTCTGCATTTCCTGGGTACCAATTTTGTACGGTTGAATACTTTATATCCGCATCATCCATAGCAATTAATTCTACTACTGCAGCATGCAATTGGTTTTCATCTCTCATTGGAGCAGTACACCCTTCTAAATAACTCACTTGACTACCTTCATCTGCAATTAATAATGTTCTTTCAAACTGCCCTGTCCCCGCTTCATTTATTCTGAAATAAGTAGAAAGTTCCATTGGGCATTTTACCCCTTTTGGGATGTAGCAAAATGAACCATCTGAAAATACGGCAGAATTCAGTGCTGAGAAGAAATTATCTCGGGCAGGAACCACAGTGCCTAAATATTTTTTAACTAGTTCTGGGTGGTCTTGTATGGCATCAGAAATTGGACAAAAAATAATACCTTTTTCTGCTAATGTTTCTTTGAAAGAAGTAGCAACCGACACAGAATCCATCACAATATCTACCGCCACATTTGCTAATTTATTTTGCTCATCAATGGAAATCCCCAATTTGTCAAACATCTTTTTCATTTCCGGGTCCAAATCATCCAAACTATCCAAAACAGGTTTTTGTTTAGGGGCAGAATAATAGATTATATCTTGATAGTCGGGCTTGTTGTAATTGATGTTTGCCCATTCTGGCTCCTCCATTGTAAGCCATGCTTTATAGGCCTTTAATCGGTAGTCCAACATCCACTGTGGTTCATTTTTCTTTGCAGAAATAATACGCACCACCTCTTCACTCAATCCTTTTGGGATGGTGTCCGATTCAATGTCAGTTGTAAATCCGTATTTATATTCAGAAGAAGTTACCTCATTAAGCAACTGCTCTTCCGTTTGCTTTTTCTTTGCGCTCATTTGCTTAAATTATTATAGGGAAAAACTTTCTCCACAGCCACAAGTTCTACTTGCGTTCGGATTGTTAAAAACAAATCCTTTGCCATTGAGTCCGTCAGAAAATTCTAATGTAGTCCCAACAAGGTATAAAAAACTCTTTTTATTTACTAAAAGCCGAATTTCGTTATCTTCAATAAGTTCATCATCTTCATTTTTAGTGTCATCAAAGTCCAATTTGTAACTCAAACCCGAACATCCACCACTTTCTACACCCACTCGAACATAGGCATTTTCCTTCTCTTTCTTATCTAGTAAGTGGAGTAATCTATCTCTTGCTGAATCACTGATATTTATCATCTTATTTTTATTTAATCTAAATGAATGCAAAGGTACAAAAACTTATAACATAATACGTATCTTTGGCGCATGAGTTTATTTGAAGAAAAAGCAGTAAATACTACCCCAATTTCAGCATTGGGAGAGTTTGCATTGATTGACCATTTAACTAAGGGTATAAAAATTAAAAATAAAAGCACAGTAAAAGGAGTTGGAGATGATGCGGCTGTTATTGATATAGGAGATAAGTATCAGCTAATAAGCACTGATTTACTAGTAGAAGGCGTTCATTTTGATTTGGCTTATACTCCACTGAAACATTTGGGCTATAAAGCGGTAGCAGTGAATGTTTCAGATATATGCGCCATGAATGGTGAGGCAAAACAAATTACGGTTGGATTGGCGCTTTCTAATCGTTTTTCTGTTGAAGCATTAGAAGAATTATATAAAGGAATGAATTTGGCCTGTAAGCATTATGGGGTAGATTTAGTGGGTGGCGATACCACCACCTCAACATCCGGATTAATGATAAGCGTTACTGCTTTGGGAGAGGTTGAAAAAGATAAAATCACTTATAGATCTGGTGCAAAAGTAAATGATTTGATAGTGGCTACTGGCGATTTAGGAGCAGCCTATTTAGGGTTACAACTTTTGAAAAGAGAAAAAGAAATATATATAGCAAATCCTAAAATGCAACCTGATTTAGGAGGGAACGATTATGTTTTACAAAGACAATTAAAGCCAGAAGCAAGAATCGACATTGTCAAAAAGTTAAAAGAATTAAAAATAATTCCTACCTCCATGATTGATATTTCTGATGGACTATCCTCAGAAGCATTACACCTTTCAAAATCGTCTGCTATTGGATTGCAAATTTATGAGGATAAAATCCCCTTAGATATAACGGCAATAAATTTAGGAGAAGAATTGAATTTGAACCCTGTTTTGTGCGCATTAAATGGTGGGGAAGATTATGAATTGTTACTCACTATTAATCAGAAGGACTATGAAAAGTTAAAAGCGGATGTTGACTTTACTATTATTGGCCATATTTCTGACAAATCAGAAGGAAATAATTTTATAGCAAAAGATGGGAGTTCGCACCCCTTAACTGCACAAGGCTGGGATGCTACAAAAATAGGCTGAATGCGTAATAATTAAGATATATTTTGTAAAAATAGGATACCAGATTAAAATTTCAAATAAACATAAGGAAGTTATGAATAAAATAGATATGATGAATAAGTAAGATTTACATGTTGACTTCTTTTTTTTGCACAACTTTGTGTTCATTTTTGCACTAAATTATCAACTAAAACTAAAAATCATGAAAAAATTACTATTAACATTTATATCAGTCTTGACAATCTTATTTACTCAAGCACAGTGTCAAGCAGATTTTAGCTACATACAAAACGGACCAACTACTGTCTTTACAGATTTGTCAACTATTCAGTCTGGTTGGTCAACTAATTATTCAGTGAGTTGGTTGTGGGATTTTGGGGATAATTCTGCCCCTTCTTATCAACAGAATCCAACACATACTTATAGTAATGGAATCTATTACCCATGCTTAACAGTTACATTTTTTGATTCAACAATTATGAATTCGTGTACATCTATCTATTGCGACTCTTTACTTATTGGTAATGCGCCTCCTACATCTTGGGATTGTAATCCTGTAACTGGATGTTATGATCCAGGAACTGGTAATGGACAGTATACTACATTAACTGCTTGTCAAAATGCTTGCGGGGTGATTCCATCATGGGATTGCAATCCAAATATACTTGGATGTTATGACCCTGGGACTGGTCTTGGACAGTATACAACATTAGCTGCTTGTCAGAGCGCTTGTGCAGTTACTGCTACATGGGATTGTGATCCAGTAACAGGATGTTATGATCCAGGAACAGGGCTTGGACAATACACTTCATTATCTGCTTGTCAGACAGTTTGTTCTAGTGTTCCATCTTCACCTTGCGACTCAATGACAGCCGCAGGCTCACAATCTCAACTTACGATGCAAATTAACAATCTCAATATTTATGTTGATTATTGGGTGACGACAGCACCAGATATGACTATATTAGGAGAAGATAGTATGGCTATATCACATAATGTATATAATATGAATCCTATCACCTCTCAACCATATGATACAATTATTACTTGTCTTATTTATACTATGAATTCTACTAATGTAATGACTTGTTGTGTAACATGGATTTGGAATGGTTCATTCTGGGCTAAAATAGGTAGCGCAACTTCAATTGAAGAAATAAATTCTACTGACAAGAAATTGATTAAGATAGTAGATATCCTAGGAAGAGATACAGATTATAAGAGCAATGAATTATTGTTCTATATATATGATGATGGAACAATTGAAAAGAAATATAATATTAAATAGTTATTAATGTATAAGAAGATACTTGTTTCCATATGTTGTGTAGTTTTAGTTTCTAAAACTGTAAGTTCTCAGATTGTTAGTGTAGAAGGAGTTAGTCATGCTGATACAGTTCAGTATGTGGCTCCTTTTTCATTACACTTTTGGTTTGTCAATACAGGGAATACATCATTATTTATGGACTCTATTACTGCTAATATATCTATTAGTCCAGTGAGTGTAGTTCCACCAAATTGGCAGATATTAACTTTTACACAAAATATACCTCAAAGCGTCCTTGCTCCTGGGGATAGTATCTTTATGTTAAATACTGTCCTTAATGGTGGGGCACAATTATATCAACAAGCAGGAGATAATATAGTGGTAATATGGCCTTCTTTTATAACTCCGGTTACTATAGACACAAGCATTACGCCATTATATGTTCTTCCAAATCCTTCAGCAATTCAAGAACACACTACAAAAAAAGAACTTTTGCGAACAATAGATGTATTAGGAAGAGAAACAAAAGGAAAGAAGAACGAACCTCTTTTTTACATCTATAATGATGGAACAGTTGAGAAACGAATAACAATAGAATAGTAATTAGTTAAAAAATAGGAAATAGTTTTTACAACTTTGAGCTAAGCCAAGTATTATAATTTATCACATCCACATCATCAGCTGTATCATCCGAAATTTCTGCAACAAGAG
>LWDU01039175.1_pt1 | contig 20139 bp, 15 predicted proteins | sample 727161 | NCBI WGS metagenome assembly LWDU01 (sample SAMN04566230, study PRJNA314399) | hydrothermal vent metagenome | isolation source: deep sea hydrothermal plume seawater | place: Mexico: Gulf of California, Guaymas Basin | collected 2004-07-11
CCGCCTACACCGCCTACACCACCGGGTTCGGCGGGATTCACCCGAGGCTCAAAGGTGCCCGATCACTTCCTCGCCAAAGAGGCGCACCGACGCCTCGGCCTCGGCTTGGGACATGCTGCCGTATTTGGGGATCATCAGGACGTCGTGGTCGCAGCCCAGGATCTCGCGCTGGCTGCGCAACTGCTCGACCACCTGTTCCGGGGTTCCGAAGGTGTTCACCCCGACGTACATGTCGGCCATCTTCTCGAGCCCCATGGCCTCGATGGCCCCGGCGGCGGCGCCGTAGAACTCGTAGCCCTTGGTGTTCTGGAAGTGTGCGCCGCCGATTTCGTAGTGGTGGGCCACGGTCATGAAATACTCGCGGACATACTGGGCGCCGAGTTCCTGGGCGCGCACGGGGTCCCGGTCGCAAAAGACCAATTGCCCGGCGAAGGGCACCGGGGGCTCGCTGTTGCGCAGGGAGCGCCACTTTTCCTGGTAGGGGACAAGGGCGAGTTCGCGGAAGACTTCCCAGGGCTGTTGGGCGAGCACCATGAGCTGGGCGCCGATCACTGCGGCTTGGTTGGCGGATTCGGGTGAAACGCCGATGGAGTAGACGCGATCGCTAAAACCCGCGGTGGGCTTCGGCCGCAGGTCCGTGCGCGGGCGTTGGAAGTACTCGGTGTCGGCTTCGAAGAAACCCTTGTTCAGGGCTTCGAGCACCAGGGCGGTGCCTTGGTCAAAGCGCCCCCGGGCCTCGTCCATGGGGATACCGAACCCCGCGTATTCCCGGCGCGAGAGCCCGCGGCCGAAGCCCAGCAGCGCGCGGCCCTGGCTCTGTTGATCGAGCAGAGCCATTTTGGCGGCGATTCGGTAGGGGTCGTTCCAGGGCACGATCACCGCCCCGGTGCCCAGGCGAATGCGCTCGGTGCAGGCGGCCACCTGGGCGAGCCATTGAAAATTGTCCGGGCACATGGAGTACCCGAAAAAGTGGTGCTCGGTGGCCCAGTAGCTGCCAAAGCCCGTGCTTTCGGCCAGCCTCGCCAGAGCGAGTTCGCCCTGCATGACCTCGGCGTCGTCCTGGCTGTCCAGGTAGTTCTGGAAAATCGAGAGCAAACCGAAATGCATGGGGGATCTCCTGGGCGCGCGGTTTCTGTGAACCCAGGCGTGCGCTTGGGCTTGGAATTGGGCTTGGCATTGGGTGTGGAATTGGGCTTGGAATTGGGCTTGGAATTGGGCGTGAATTGGGGAGAGGGTACCGGAGAGGGCGCGACGACAAGGCGTTCCCCGGCGCCCGAGCATACCGCGACACGGGCCCGGGGTGGGGCGGACAACCGGCACCCGTGCGCTGGGCAGGGGTCCGGGCGTTGATTATGATCGGGCGACTCGCGTGTGTTCCTGCTCACTTCTTTTTTTGAGGGGAGCGCTCGTCCAGGGAGGGTGTGATGAGGATCGTATTGAGGCTCATGGGATGGCTGTTGGGCGCTGTCGTCCTTTTGGCGGCGCTTTCCATCGGATTCTCCGAATGGGGCGAAGTGGTTGTCGTTCGGCCCCTGGGTGTGGAGTCTCCCCAAGAGACCCGGGTATGGATCGTGGAACTTCCCGATGGCGCTTATCTGCGCGGCGGCCACGGCGAGGGCTGGGCCGAGTCCATCGTGATGGCGGGCCGCGCTTCGCTCCAGCGCGACGGCGCCTGGCAGCACTACCAAGTCTTCGACGTGCCCGGCCCAGTGGCGCGCGATCGTGTCAACGCCGCCATGGCGGCCAAATATGGTTTTTCGGACCGCTTCATCGGCTGGACCCGGGACGTGAAGACCACCCGGCCCGTGCGCCTCGAGCCCATTCTTTAGGCCCGGGGCCGAGTCGTTTTTTGAAACGAAGATTCTTCTGGCCCCGGCGCCGTCATTCATAAGTTCTCATCCATAAGCGCTCATTCATAAGCCCGCATCCATAAGCGCTCATCCATAAGCGCTCATTCATAAGCCCTGGTTGATAAGCCCTCATCTATATACCCCCGTCCATGAACTCTCACCTGTGAGTCCTTCGCGATGCAGATGGAACGAAAAAAGCATTTTGTTGATGAACTCAAGGCGCTCTTGTCCGGGACGATTTCCGAGGCGCGGACGGCGGAACTGAATGCGGGAGAACTCGCTGGGAGTCAGCACAGCGAGGTTCGCAACCGGGAAGACGTCAAGGCCGTGGCCGAATCGGGCCGGATGACCCTGGCCCACGGTCAGCGGCGCGAGCGCGCCAAGCGAGAAGTCGATGCGCTGCTCCAATTTGCCGCCACTGGGATGAAGGTTTTTCGTCGCGATGCCCCGGCGGGGTTGGGGGCGCTGGTGGACGTGCAGATCGAAGAGGCCGAGACCGGCGAAACCGAAGAACGAACCTTCTTTATCTTACCCGTGGGCGCAGGGGCCGAACTGGAAGGGCCCGGGGGCGATGGGTTTCTTTCGGTCATCACCCCAGACTCTCCGGTGGGGAAATCCCTGGTCGGCCGACGGGTCGGCGATTCGTTTGAGACGGCGATTCATGGCGTTGAACGCGAGTGGACGCTGATGGACCTGGCGTAGCGGACTCGTCATAAGCGCTCTTTATAAGTGCTCTTTTTATAAGTGCTCTGTATATAAGCGCCCTCTATAAGCGCTCTACCAATAAGCACTCTCTACAAGAACCCTCTACAAGCGCTCTGTCTATAAGCGCTCTCTATAAGCGCTCTCGATGAGTGCTCTGGCCAAGCGGCCGAAGAGATTGGCTTAGGCGATTCCCAACCGTTTCATTTTTTTGTAGAGCCCCTCCCGGGTTACCCCGAGTTTGCGGGCGGTCAGGGCCCGGCGGCCGCCGTTGTGGTCAAGGGCCCGGCGGATCAGCCAAGCCTCGATGCTGCAGAGGCTGGCATGCAGGGACTCGCCGGCGTGGGGGGCCTGGGCGATGGCCTCCATCAGCCCGGTGAGCCGGGGCGAGAGCAGCCGGGGACCAATGCACTCGCCGGTCTCGGCCAGGGCCAGGGCGCGCTGGATCTCGTTTTCGAGTTCGCGCACGTTGCCGGGCCATGCGTGGCTGAGCAACAGCCGGCGGGCCGCGGCCGATAGCTGGCAGCCCGGCTTTTGTTCGCGCTGCCCGTGTTTGTGCAAAAAGTGGTTCGCGAGTTCGAGGATGTCCCCCGGGCGCTCGCGCAGGGAGGGCAGGGTGATGGGAAAGACGGCCAGGCGATAGAAGAGATCCTCACGAAAGCGGCCGGCCCGGGTCTCTTCCCCGAGATCGCGGTTGGTGGCGGCGATCACGCGCACATCCACGGGCCGGGGCCGATTGCCGCCCACGGGCAGCACCTCGCGTTCTTGGAGGACGCGCAAGAGCTTGGCCTGGAGGGCGGGGCTGGTCTCGCCGATTTCGTCGAGAAAGAGTGTTCCGCGGTGGGCGAGTTCGAAATGCCCGGGCCGGTCGCGGTCGGCCCCGGTAAACGCGCCCTTGCGGTGCCCAAACAGTTCGCTTTCGAGCAGGGATTCGGGGAAGGCCGCGCAATTGATGGCGACGTAGGTGGCCTTCCGGCGTGGGCCCCGGGCGTGGACCAACCGGGCGACGAGTTCCTTCCCGGTGCCGGTTTCCCCTTGCACGAGCACCGTGGCTCGGGAGTGCGCGGCGCGCCAGATCAGGGCATGGATATCTCGCATGGCGGCGCTCTGGCCCACCACCGACGGCGACTCCGGCGAGTCGGGGTGCCCGGGTTCGGCGCCCGGGACACCGGACATGGACTGCTCGGGAATGGACTGCCCGGGCATCCCTTGTCCGGACATCCCTTGTCCGGACACATCTTGGCCAGACATCCCTTGGCCAGACATCCCTTGGCCAGAGACGGACTGCCGAGGAGTGGGGTGCCCGGAGAGGGCGCGCTCGGCCAGGGCATCCAGCCGGGCCAGCAATTCCCGGCGCAGGTCGCCGGCCGCGCCCGGGCCTGGGGCCAGCAGGACTTCCTGGGCGCCGGTCTCCAGCAACTGGCGGATGGCCCGGGCGACGCTCTCGGTTTCCTGATCCTCCGCTGGGTCTTTGACTTCCAGCCAGGCAAGGACCGGGCCCGCCCCGGGGCGCCTTTGCCACTGGCGCACTTGGTCGATCAGGACATCGGGGTTTGGACCCGCAACCAGGGCGGCATCCAACGTCATGGGGGGCAGGGCCAGGGCGGCTTCGACACTGGGAACCCAGGTGATGTCCAAAGTGGGGGATTCGGCGACTCGGCTTTCGGCGAGACCCTGTGCGGGGCCGATCCAGAGCAGGGAGCGGATGGGTTGCATGGGATTTCCTCTTCAAGTGGGGGGAACCTTTTTGGGGGCTTCCCCCAGGACACTGCAAGGCGGGTGCCGGGCGCACCTATGGCCTAGAGATGCCCTAGAGATGCCCTAGAGATGGCCTAGAGGCGGCCTAGAGGCGAGGAAACGACGCATACGGCCAGGGCTGCCGGGATCCTCCGGCCAGTGGCCGGCGGACTTTGGCGATTGGCCGGCGAACACACGGTCCCTCGTATTGCGTGGTGGACAGGCCCGACTCGCAGACCGGGCAGTTGAGCCCCGACCTTCAGGTCAACTCCGGCGGACTTCCACGGTTTCGCCCTCTTGGATGATGACCGCGGTTGTCATGGCGACAAAGAGGCCGGTTCCCAGGACCCCGGGAATGGCCAGGATGCGGGTGTCGAGGTCGCCCGGATCCGCAATGGCGCTGACCTGGGCGTCGAGGACGAGGTTTCCGTTGTCCGTGACAAAGGGCGCGCCGTTTCCGTCGTTGCGGATCTCGGCCGGGTAGCCGAGCCGGGCGAGGCGATCGAGAGCCAGGGTTTCCGCAAAGGGGATGACCTCCACGGGCAGGCGACCCCGGGCGCCGAGCCTGGCCACGATTTTTTCGGCGCCCACCAGGATCACCAGGCGATCCGAAGACGCTGCGACGATTTTCTCCCGCACCAAGGCGCCGCCGTAGCCCTTGATGACGTCGAGGTTCGGGTCCACTTCATCCGCCCCGTCGAAAGTGACATCGAGGCGTCCGGCTTCGGCCAGGGAGATCAGGGGAATGCCCAGATCTCGGGCCAGGGCTTCGGTGCGCTCGGAGGTGGGCACGCCGCGCACGGTGAGCCCGTCGGCGACGCGCCGGCCCAGGGCGCGCACAAAGGCCTCGGCGGCGCGTCCGGTGCCCAGGCCCAGGGTCTGTCCGTCCTCGACGAATTCGAGTGCCGCCTGGGCGCTGGCTTCCGGGGCCGGGGCGCTCACGCGTTCTTTGTCAGTGCGTCGCGCTTGGTGGCGACTGCGGCGAGCACCTGGTCGAAGGCATCGCAGAAGAGGGCGCAGCCCTTGGTGAGCAACTCGTCGGTGATCTCCTGAAACTCGATGCCCAGTTCGTCCAGGCTGGCCATGATCGCCCGAGCCTCCTGGAGCGTGGCGTCTCCCCGGCCGCACAGGGCATTCGCCACGGTGCCGCCGGTCTTGAAGGCCTCAAAGGTGGCGGCGGGAACGGTGTTGACCGTATTCGGTCCGATCAGTTCGTCCACGTAGAGGGTGGCCGGGAGATCGGGGTTCTTGGTCCCGGTGCTGGCCCAGAGCACGCGCTGGGGACGGGCACCCTTGGCGGCCAGGGCCTCCCATTCCGGGGTGGCCAGGTCGCGCTGGAAACTCGCATACGCGTCCACCGCATTGGCGATGGCGACCTTGGCGAGCAGGCCCTCGAGCTTGGCCTTGCGGTCGGGTTCGGGGGATTCCTCGAACTCGGTGGCCACGCGCTTTTCGATCATGGCATCGATGCGGCTCACAAAGAAACTCGCCACGCTGGAGACCGTGGAGGGATCGCCCCCGGACTCGACAAAGCGCGCCAGGCCCCGCTGGTAGGCGTGGTGGACGCCCTCGTAGTAGCCCACGGCAAAGAGCAGGGTCGCGTTGACGTTGATCCCCTCGGCGATGAGTTGCTCGATGGCCGGCAGTCCTTCGGTGGTGGCCGGCACCTTGATCATGAGGTTCGGGCGGCCGACGGATTCCCACAGGTGCCGGGCTTCGTCCAGGGTTGCTTCGGTCTCGTAGGCGAGGTGGGGCGAAACTTCCAGGCTCACGTAGCCGTCGCTGCGATCGCTGGCATCGTAGACCGGCCGCAACACGTCGCAGCCGAGTTGAATGTCCTGGATGGCGAGGGCTTCATAGAGGGTCTGGGCATCGCTCTCGCCCTGGCCCACCAGGCTCTGGATGGCGGGGTCGTAATCCGAGGAGCCCGCGATGGCTTTTTCAAAAATGGAGGGGTTTGAGGTGACGCCGCGCACCCCGTCCTCTTCCACGAGTCGGCGAAGTTCTCCCGAGAGCAGGAGATCCCGGCTGATGTAGTCGTACCAGAGGCTCTGTCCGTGCTTTTGGACTTCGATCAGGGGGTTGCGCATGGGTGGGCGGGTCCTCGAGGTTTGGGGGTGCGGGGGGGACGAATCCCCATAATGACATCCCTGGGCGGATCGCGCAGTCGGCGATGGGCCCGGGCGCGGAGTTTTTTTTGAGGGTGCCCCCGAGCGGGACGCTTTCAGTGGCTGTCCCAAAAACGGTCGAAGCCGCCGCAATCGAGCTTCTGGAGCGCTGGGGGCGCTTCGGGCGGATCGGCGACGGGGACGGGTTGGTCGTTTTCGAAACGGAGATCCAGCCGGCCATCGTGGTTCGAATCCTCGTCCTGGCGCACCACGCGCTCGTCGGCGTCCAGGTACTGGACCACGTCCGGGCGGCCCTGGCCCCGGGTGTCGATCTCTACTCGCACCCGCTGGCCGTCCTTGTAGATGTCGCGCTGGTCGGCCCGGGGGTCGCTGGACTGTCCGGGCTGGGAAACCAACCAGGTCTCCCGGAGCCTGTCCCCGTCGCGAAAGAGCACGAGGTCGAAGCGGCCGTCGCCGCTGCTGTCCAGGCACTGGCGCTCCTCGCTTCCCGAGGCGTCGAGGAAGATCTTCTTGGTCGGTCGACCGTCGGGTCCGGCGAGTTCCTGGGAGCGGATTCGGCGTTGGCCATCGAAGCTCACCAGCAGGTCGGCCCGGCCATCGAAATCGCTGTCCCGGGCCTGGCGGGTGAGCCGCCCGCCGTCGTCCCCGCCGCTGGCGTAATAGCTCCAGGTGTCCATCCGGCAGTCGCCGTGGGTGTCCTTTTCCTCGGCGATCACGTCGCCCTGCTTGTTGAGCCAACTGGTGACCTCGATGCAGCCCGGCTTCTGGTCGGCGGAGGGGGGGCGGCGGGTTTCGACCCGGCGCGCCACGCCTGCGCGAAAGTGCACAACGAAATCCGCCACGCCGTCTCCGCTGCGGTCCTCTTCCCGGCGCAGGATCTGGCCGCCCTCGTCGTTGAAGATCCAGATGTCCGGTGCGCCGTTGCCATTCTGATCGCGTTCGCTGCGCCGATGCAACCCATCCTCGAAGAACAAAACCGTATCGAAGCGCCCGTCGCCGCTCGTGTCCTCTTCGATGCGCACGGGCACGGGTTCGCTGCCCGGCGCCTGGTTCGGTGAATGGCTCGGTGAATAGTGGATGACTCGATCGGGTTGGCCGCTCGCGTTGCGGCCCTGGCTGCGGCGAATGGCCTGGCCTTGCTGGTATTCGATCACGTCCTCGGCCTGGCCGTCGCCATCGGCGTCGGTTTCGGTGCGCACGATTTGGCCGCCTTCGTACTCGGAAACCTGCTCGAAGCGGCCATCGCCGTCGGCGTCCACGGCTTCCCGGGCGATGGGGCGCTGGGCGGGAAGGGCGGGAAGGGCGCCGGCGGCGCCCGACTGTGCGGGGGCCGGTCCGGGGGCCGGTCCGGGTGCATAGTCGCGCACGAGGTCGATTTTTTGGTCGCCGTCGGTATCGAATTCTTCCCGAGTGGGTAGGCCGCTTTCATCCAAGCGGACGGTCTGATCGAAGTGCCCATCGCCCCGGGTGTCCCGGCGCTGCTCGACGGCGCGGTCGGCGGTAAACAGCACCAGGGTGTCGAAGCGCCCGTCGCCGTTGCTGTCGATCTCCTGGCGCACCCGGACGCCGTCCTCGAAGCGTGTGACTCCGTCGTAGTTTCCGTCGGTGCGGGTGTCGCGTTCCTCGAGCATCAGGACGCCCCCAGCAAAAGTCTGGCGGAGGTCGAAGCGGGCGTCCCCGGTGGTGTCCAATTCGTTTTGTCGGGGGTTGCCGTCGGCATCGAGGTCGCCCCGGGCGTCGAGGCGTCCGTCGAAATCCCGGTCCTGCTCGTAGCGGGCGGGGGCGCTGCCCTCGAAATGAACCCAGTAGTCGACGCGGTGGTCGCCGTTGCGATCCTCTTCGAGCCTTTGGGGCTGGCCCTTTGAGTTGGCGATGCGCCAGGTGTCGGGGACGCCGTCTCCCCGGGTATCGGTCTCCACCAGGATCGCCTCGGGGCTGTCGGGCCCGAAGCTGAGCCAGCGGTCCACCCGGCCGTCGGCGTCGGTGTCCTCTTCGCGCCGGGCCAAGCCACCGCTCTCGTCGTAGAACACCCAGGCTTCCACCCGGCCGTCCTGATCGCTGTCGCGCTCCACGCGAAGCAATTCGCCGCCCCGGTAGAATTCGACCCGGTCGGGTCGGCCGGCCCCGGTGGAATCCACGCGACGTTGTTGGATGGCGCCTTCGGAGAAGTCGGCTTCGCTCTCGAAGCGGCCGTCGCCGTCGGCGTCCACGGTCTCGAAGACGATGCGTTCCTCGGGGTCGAAGCGGTAGCGGGCATCGGTTTCGCCATCGGCGTTGCGGTCTTCGAATTGCTCGTACTTGAGGCCCTGGCGGTACACGACTCGGGTGTCGAATTGTCCGTCTTTCGAGGTGTCGACTTTTTCCTCGATGATTTGATCCGGGACTTCCGTGCTGTAGAGGGTGATCCGTTCGGGCTGGCCGTCGCCGTCGGCGTCGCGTTCGTCCCGGACCCGTTGGCCCGCCGTATAGTGGCGGGTGACGTCGTGGCGCCCGCTGGCGTTGCTGTCGATGGTCTCGCGCTCGAGTTGGCCACCGGGGAGTAGCCAGGCCATGACTTCCGCAAAGCCATCGCCATCGGCGTCGATTTGGCGGGTGCGTTCGATGCCCCCGTCGAAGCGCGCCACGCTTTCGAATCGGCCGTCGCCGTCGCTGTCTACCTCGCGTCGGATGATGGCGGGGCCTTCGTCGCCGGAATCGCTCGGGGTGTCGGCGCTATAGATGACGACCACGTCGGGCTGTCCGTCGCCCCGGGTGTCTTCCTCCACGCGCTCCCGCACCCCGGCGCGATAGAGGATGGTGATCTCGAAAGCGCCATCGTGGTTTTCGTCCTGACGCTCGACGCTTTTCTTGCCCTGGGCATCGAACTCCGCCTGGGCGTCGACGTTTCCGTCGTGGTTGCGGCGATCGGGCTGGCCGTCGAGGTTGCTGTCCTCGCGTTGGCGTGTGGGTTCGCCCTTCACGTATTCGATGACCACGTCGGCCTCGCCATCGGCGTTGTGGTCCTCCCGGCGCTCGCTGGGATGGAGGCCGGAGATTTCGGTCCAGGTATCGGCTTGGCCATCGCCCACGCGGTCCCGGGCCTCCCGGATCAGGGCACCGTCCTCGCCGTAGCTGAGCCAACTGTCCATCCGGCCGTCGTGATCGCGATCCTGCAGGGCGCGCTGGGGAAGGCCCGCCGCATAGTGGACGACCTGATCCGCCCGGCAGTCGCCGTTGCTGTCGGTTCGCTTTTCGCGAACCTGCTCGTTGTCGTCAAAGAAGAGATCAATTTCGGGGCAGGGCAGGGCACCCTCGGGCGCTTGGTCCGCTGGGTCTTGATCCACAAGCGCTTGTTGACTAAGCGCTTGTTGACCAGGCGCTTGTTGAGCCCGGGCCGGCACCGGGAACACGGGGGCGGCGGCCAGCGCGCCGACTAAAATCCAGGGCCCGAGCGAAAACGCAAAACGGTGCACGGACCCTGGGCTCATGGGTTGGGCACCGTAAAGGTGAGTACGATGCGCTTGTCGGTGAGGCACCGGTTCGCGTCGGTCATGGGCGGAAACGGCGAAGCCGAACCCAGGGCCTGGATCGCGCTTTCAGCCAACGCCGGGTTCTGCTCTCGGCCGGCGTCTTGGGTGTCTTCGGTGTGGGTGTCGATGCCGGTGTCGATGCCGGTGCCGGTGCCGGTGTCGCTGGGGGTGTCGGTGCCGGATGAAAAAACCGCCTGGGTATCCGTTGCCATTCCCGAGGCGTCCACGGCAAAGCGGAGCACGACCTCGGCGTTGGCCGGGACGCCGTTGGGCACGGTCCAGCGTTGATAGGTGCGCAGGCGCAGGCGGTCGAGGTAGCGCTGAACCGACGCGCTCTCCAGGCAGCGCACGGCGCCCACCACTTGGCCGGTGCCACCGCTGCCTGCGCCGCTCCCGAAACCACCGCTGCCGCCCATAAAGCCCTCGGCCAGGCCCGTGTCGAGGCCGCCGTTTCCCGGGCCGGCGAGCACCGCTCCGGGCACCGCCGCGGACGGGTTCACCGAGCCCGAGTAGTCGCTGGCCCCCAGGGCGCGCAGGGATTCCAGGGCGGCGGGGGCGGACAGGTCGCCGAGGCTTTGGGCGTCGATCTCTCGGGGTCCGTCGAGATCGAGATCCAGGGCTTCGAGATCGGCGGGGTCGATGCGCACGGGTTCGAGTTCTTTCATCTCTACGCGCTCGTGGGGCGACACCGCAGCGGCGGCTCGGGCGGCCAGGCGCTCGGCCTGAGCGGGCCGGCGCTCGACTTGGCTGGGCAGCACCGGTTGGCGTTCGGCCTCCACCTGCATTTGCTGGATCGAACGCCGGGCGGCTTCCCGGGCGGCTTCGCGCAGGGCCCGGGCCTGCTCGGCAGTGAGACCGCCGGCCGCGGCCAGGGCGGCGGCGCTGGGCCGCCGGGCGCCCACCGAGCGTGGGCCCGAGGGCGCGGGCTCGGCGTTGGTTCCGGGCAATTCGATGGGCCGGGGGGCGGGCATGAGTTGCACCGGGATGATCCGCTCGATGAGTTCGGGTGGGGCGAGCAGAGCAGCCAAGAGCAGGCCCACCAGGAAGGCGGCATGGAGCCCCGCCGAAATCAGCGCCGACTTTCGTCGGGCCCGGGGATCCGAGGGTTCGGGAAGCCCAAAATGAGGCAGCGGGCCTCGGGCCGGGTCATCGGCCGGTGCCGCAAGCCCGCCGGCGAAGGCCAAGGCGGGCCGCCGGGGGCGGGTGCGCCGGGGCGCTATAACGAGAGACCGTGTCAAGGGGAAACGCTCCGCTGCAGCCGGGCGCCGGGGGGAGGCAACCGGGTCAGGCTCGAAACGAAACTAGCGAAGGGGCCAAGCCCGTGCCGCCGGGCGAATGCAACGCCCGGGCGCGTTGGGTAACGTCGGGAGAATCCGCCGGGCCGGCGTACGCGTGGCCGGGCAATGTGTGCACGTGGGAACAAGCCGGGGGATCATGTTTAACGCCGACCACCTTATCGACCTGCTCATCATGGGCTGGCTCTCCAACGTTCCCCTGGCCATCGGCTCGATCCTCACCCTGGGGGTTTTCTTCGATCGCATCCGGATCTTTCGCGGGCTCGAGGCCAAGAGCCGCGTGCTGGCGACCCGGGTGATCGATGCCCTGGTGGCCCGGGATCTCGACGGCGCCCAGGCGCTCTGCGCCGAATCCAACTTGCCCGTGGGCGCCATGCTGCACGAGGCCCTGCGCTGGCAAAATATCGCGGTGGACGACTACGACCGGATCCTCGCCACGCTCCGGGCGGAAATGGGCAGGGAATTGCGCCGGGGCATTTGGATTATTGGGACCGTGGGCTCCCTGGCCCCCTTCGTTGGTCTCTTTGGCACCGTGGTGGGGATCATTCGGGCCTTTGCGGACCTCTCCGAAAGCGGCGGCGGAGGCTTCGCCGTGGTGGCGACGAGCCTTTCCGAGGCGTTGATCGCGACGGCGGCGGGTCTGGGTGTCGCGATTGTCGCGTTGATCCTTTACAACTACCTGAATACCCGGGTCGGTTCGATTACGGCGACCTATGGCCGGGCCGCCGAGCGCCTGGTGCAGGCGATTCTCTTCGTCGAGTCCGGCGCCACCCGGGCTGGCGAACGCCCTGAAGAAGGCGCTGAAAAAGGCCCTGGAAAAGGCGACGGGTCCTGATGGGGGCGTCCCTGATCGATAGCGGTGGTGACTCCGGGGAGAGCGATGGCATCGTTGCCGAGATCAACGTCACCCCGCTGACGGATATCTTTCTCGTGCTGCTCATCATCTTCATGGTGACCACCACGGCGGTTCACGAGGAGGGCAAGAACATCGATCTGCCCTCGGCGGAAGTCGCCGAAGAAACGCCGCCCGAGGGTGTGACGGTGGAGATCAATTCCCTTGGGTTGCTCAAGGTCAACGCCGAGCCGGTGGCCCGGGCGGACCTCGGGGCCGCTTTGGAAGCCGCCCTGAAAGTGGCCGAGGACAAGGTCGTGGTCCTCAAGGGGGACCAGAACGTTCTGCTTGGCCAAGCGGTGAACATCCTGGACTTGGCCCAGAAGGCCGGGGCCGAGGGCATTGCCATCGCGACCCAGCAGCCGCCGGAAAACTGAGCCGGCCCAGGTGGGGGTGAACGGGTCGGGTTGGAGGCAATGGGGCCGGGTTGGAAATGGGGTCGGGTTGAAAATGGGGCCGGGTTGGAGGGAACGGCGTTTAGGCGTTGCGTTGCCGGAGCCAGACCAGCCCCCCGGCGATGAGTAGAAGTTCGGGAATCAGCAGTCCGGCGCCATAAAGCGATTGCAGCGAGCGCTCCAGGGGAACCGGGAACTGATTGAGTTGGCGGCCACCGCTCTTGGGGTGCAGGGCGATGGCGGTCTCGCGCTCCAGGGCCCAGTGGAAGGTGTTGATCACCAAGTCCAGGTTGTAGAGCGCGCGCAGGTAGCGGTTGTTCGCCAGGTCGGCATCGCCAAATGCGGCGATGCGCGCGCGGCCCGCGCCGCGTTCGATTTCTGCAACCGCCACCAGGGCGTGATAGTCCGGGCGCGCGTCCGGGGGCGGTTCCGGGACGTCGTCGGCCTGGAACCGGTCGGCCGCCGGGTCCGTCCAGGCATCCCGGCTGGTGAGGACCACGCCGCGCAGTCGGTCGCCGGGCTGGGCTTTGCGCAAATTGAACGCCCGGGCGCGGCGAAAGAAAGTCATGCGGTTGGGGTTGAGCCCATGGGTAGACGGATGCTCGGCATAGTTTGAGGCCACCGGGGCGAGTCCCAAGGCTTGGTCATCAAGGGCCAGTGAAGCGGGATCCACCACCCAGCGGTCCGGCGACTCGAGCCCATAGCGGGCGAGCACGGCTTCGAGACCGCTGGAATAGCCGGGCTCAAGAAAGGCCACCAAGGCGCCGCCGCCATCGACATAGCGCTCGATGGCGGCCAGGGCCGTGTCGGGCAGGGGGCGTTCCGGGGCGAGGATCAGCAGCCCCGCGGCATCCGGGGGGATCGCGTCGACCACGGCCAGGGGGAGGCGCCGCACGCGGTAGCCCTCGGTGGCGAGTGCTGCCCCGAGCCCCGAGTAGCCCTCGGCCCCCGAGCGCCAGAGGTCGCCCTCGCCCGCGCCCACCGCGGTGTAGAGAATTCGGTCCGGGTTGACCCGGAGCCCGGCGATGGCCTCATAGAGGCTTCCCTCCCGAGGGCGTTCCACCAGCGCCCAGCGTTCGCCCAGGCTCACCACCACGGAGTTGGAAGAGCCGATACCGAAGCGATCCTCGTCCTCGGGAAATTCGTCGAGGGCCCGGGTGCGCAGTTCGATGGCGCCACCGGCGAGGCCTTGGCCAGGGCGCGCGAATTCCTCAAGGAGTGCTCGGGTATGCCGGACGCGCGGGTCGCCGGCCTCGGTATAGAGGGTGAGAACCAGCGGCTCGCTGAGTTGAGCGAGCAGGCCGAGGCTGGCCTCGGAGAGGGAGTAGCGGCCCTCGAAGGTCCAGTCGAACCGGAAGTGGCTGCGTCCGGCGGCCAAGTAGAGGGCCACGGCCAGGGCGCAGATGCCGGCGCCCCGGGCGAGCACTCCGAGCATGGGGCCGCGCAGCGCGGGTTGGGCGTTGCGGCCCGCGCGCATCAGGGCGGCCAGGCCCCCGGCGGTCAGCGCTCCGGCGCCGGCCATCAATTGGCCCAGGGCGAAGGGCGTGACCTCGCCCAGGGCTTGCTGGCTCGCCCAGCCAAACAGGCTCAGGACGAGCCCCACGAGAACAAGGGCGCCGGTCATCCCGTGAACCTCCGCCAATCCAGGGCGGCGCGTACGATGCCCCCGGCAGCTCCGGCCAGGGCCACGAAGTAGACCAAGTCGGCCAGGGCGACCCGGCCCTCGGAGAAGTGCGCGTAGTGGCCGTGGAGGGCCAGGCCATCGAAGAAGCCGGCGGCGTGGGGGCCGAGGAAACCGTGGGCCCAACCGAAATCGTAGAAGAGATAGGCGAAGCCGACGGTGGTGGCGGCGGCGAGCACTTGGCTGCGGGTGAGCGCCGAGCAGACGAGCCCAATGGAGGCGATCCCCACTCCGAGCAGGAAGAGTCCGAGAAAAACCGAGAACAGGTGGTCGAGGCCGATCCCACCCCGGGCGATGGCGCCGGCGGGGTAGACAAAGCTGACCGCCATCATGAGGAATACGAACCCGTAGGTGACGAGAAATTTGGCGGCCACGATCTGGCCCGGGGAGACGCCGCTGGTGAGCAGCAGTTCGTCGGTGCCGTTGGCCCGCTCCCGGGCGAAGACCCGCATGGTGACGGCGGGAATCGGCAACAAGAGGGTCAGCCCCAGCTGCTCCATGACGGGAAAGAAAACCGTGTCGCGCAGGTTGATGTAGTCGGGAATCGAATCCGAGTCGAAGCCCCCCATGTTGCTGCTCGCATAAAGGAAGAGTTGCTGGTTGTAGAGGCGAAGGTGCTCGAAGAAGAGAATCGACGTGAGCACGGTGATCGTGGTGAGCACCGCGTAGGCGATGGGAGAGGCGAAGAGCACCGCGCACTCCTTGCGGACGAGGGCGAGAAACGCCGTCATGAATCCGCGCCTCCCGACTCGGGCGGACCGCTGCCCGAGCTCGTGTGGACCGAGCCCGTGTGGACCGAGCCCTTGTGGACCGAGCTCTTGTAAACCGAGCTCTTGTAATCAGAGCTCTCGCCGCCGAGTTCTCCTCCGCGAAACAGCGCCAGGGGGTTGCCTCCGCCGAGTAGCGCTTGGCTTTCGCCCAAGGCCACCAGGGCCCCCCGCCTTAGAACCGCGCAGCGGGTCGTCAATGCCCGGGCTTCGGCGAGATCGTGGGTGCAGAGCAGAAGCGTGCAGTGCCCGGCGAGCCCGGCCAGGACCTCGCGGATTTCTTGGCATTGCAGGGGGTCCAGGCCGCTGGTGGGTTCGTCGACGATGAGCAGGGAAGGGGCGTGGAGAAAGGCCTGGGCCAGGGAAACACGCTGGCGATAGCCCTTGGACAGATGGCCGATCAGGCGATGGGAGACCGACTCCAGACGAAACCGTTCCAGAGTTTCGGCCACCGCGCGCTTTCGCTTGGCCCCGGACAGGCCGCGTAGCCCGGCCGCGAAGGCGAGAAAATGTCTGACTCGGAGTTCGGGGTAGAGGCGGGGCGTCTCGGGCACGTAACCCATGCGGGCCTGGACCCGGCGCGGATCCCGGGTGGGGCAGAGCCCGTCCACCTCGACGGATCCGCTGCTGGCGGCCAGGAAACCCGTCAGCAGGCGGATGAAGGTCGTCTTGCCGGCCCCGTTGGCGCCCAGCAGGCCGAAGCTTTCCCCGGGCTCAAGGCGGAGGCTGACGTTGTCCAGGGCCAAGTGGGGGCCGAAGCGTCGGGTCAAGCCCCGTGCCTCCACCCCACTGCCCGGGGTTCGGGAAATCTCGGAGGCGGAGGGGCTGGGGGTCGGTGCGGGTGTGGATGCGGGTGTGGATGCGGAGGTGGGTGTGGATGTGGATGCGGATGCGGGTGCGGATGGAGATGCGGCTGCGGGTGTAGTGGTAGAGGTGGGAGTGGAGTTGGACATGGGTTTACCCGGGGACGTTGACTGACGGGGATGCTGATCGCGCCGAGGCTCTTGGTGCGGTTTGCGATGACAGTGACAGTGACAGTGACAGCGGGAGTCTAGAGCCCGCGAAAAACGTCGAAATAGTGGGGCCAGGTTTTACTCACGCAGCCGGGATCGCGGATCACCACGCCGGGGATTCGCAACCCGGCCAGGGAGAACGCCATGGCCATACGGTGGTCGTCGTAAGTATCGATTTCGGCGCCGTGGAGCGGGCCCGGCTGTATATAGAGGGAGTCCCGGTCGGCGTCGGCCCGGGCTCCGAGCTTGCGGAGTTCTGTTTCCAGGGCCGCGAGGCGATCGGTTTCCTTGATGCGCAGGTTCCACACGTTCTTGATCCGCGTGGGGCCGTCGGCGAAGAGGGCCACCACCGCGTAGGCGAGGGCCGCGTCGGGAAAGGCGTTCATGTCGACTTCGCCCAAGCTGCGAAGTGCGCCGGTGGGGCCGCGCACGGTGACGCGATCGGCCTGGCGGACGACCTTGCAGCCCATCTGCTCGAGCAGTTCCAGGATCCGGAAATCCGCTTGCAGGGTGTTGGGCGGGATGCCGTCCACGCTCACCGAACCCCCCGCGATGGCGGCGGCGCAGAACGGGTAGGCGGCCGAGGAGGCGTCGGGTTCGATGCCGTAGGCCCTTGCCCGGTAGGGGAGGCCCGCGCTCACCCGAATGCAGTCACCGCCGCCGTGGGCATCGGTTTTTTCGACCCAGCCCGCCTGGGCCCCAAAATCGCGCATGATGGCAAGAGTGGTCTCCACGTAGGGGCGCGAAACGAGTTCGCCGTCGAGAAAACTGAGCTCGACATCCCGCTCCGCATAGGGGGCGGCGAGCAAAATCGCCGAGGTGAACTGGCTGGACTGGCGGCCATCGATGCGGCCGGGGCCGCCGGGAAGACCGCCCCCAGCGGCGCGCACCGGTGGGCAGCCCTTCTCGCCCTCGATGCTGAGATCGGCGCCCAGGGTCGTCAGGGCTTCGACCAGGTGGACGATGGGCCGCTCGCGCATGCGTGGGTTGCCGTCGATCACCACCGGGCCCGGGGCCAGGCAGGCCGCGGCGGTGAGAAACCGCGCCGTGGTGCCCGAATTTTGAACGTAGAGCGCGTTGCTGGGGGATCGAAGCCGGCCGCCGGTGCCCACCACCGCCCAGGGGTCGCCCCGGGTGTCGAACTGCGCCCCCAACGTGGTCAGGGAGTCGCGCATGACATCGGTGTCGTCGCTGGCGAGGGGGCCGGCTAGGGTGGTTTCGCCATCGGCCAGGGCGGCGATGAGCAGCGCCCGGTTGGTGATGCTCTTGGAGCCCGGCACCTGCACACGGGCGTTCAGGGGGCCGCGGGGTTCGATGGGCAGAGATTCGGGCAATTGGGCCACGGGCGGGCAGACCTTTCGGGGCACGGCCGCTCCAGCTGGGCCTCTGCCGCCAGGCGCCGACCCTCGGCGGCTGGCGGGGCATGCCCCTGGGCTTGCTCCCCTGCGGAGAGCGAGGCTAGCCCGATGCCGCAGAGGAGCCAGCGCTGAGGGCCAGATTCGTCGGATTTGAGAGGGGCTGGGGGGGCAGCCGAGGTCCCGGGCGTTGACACCTTCCCGGGCCTTCGGCAACATGGGCCGGCTCTAAGTTTTCCTTGCAACCACGTGGTCTTAGCTCCTGCGGCAGCAATTACGGGCACCTCTGGCGCCCGAGCCGCCCGCGGACACTGGGGGAAGGCGGGCGATCCAATCGTCCCCGGGGAGAGACGCTTCGCTTGGGGCTGCACGCGCGGCGACGGAAAACAGGTTCTGGGGTCGGCGCTGGGTCGGACAACAGGCGGCGATAACAGGCGCGAATAACAGGCGGCAACAACAGGCGCGAATAACAGGCGCCAATAACAGGCGCGAATAACAGGCGCCAACAACAGGCGCCAATAACAGGCGCGAATAACAGGCGCGAATAACAGGCGCGAATAACAGGCGCCAATAACGATATCCGCCAACAACGATAGATGAACAGAAGAAGGGCTAAGGCCCAAGGAGAAACGGGTTGACCAAGGTCCTCGTATCGGATTCGCTCGCGCCCCAAGGTGTCGAGGTGCTCGCCCAGGCGGCCGGGCTGGAAGTCATTGAACGTCCCGGGGCAAGCCCGGATGAGTTGCTCGAGTTGATCGGCGACATCGACGGTCTGGTGATTCGCAGTGGCACGAAGGTGACCGCGGACGTGATCGCCCGGGCCGACAATTTGAAGGTGATCGGCCGGGCCGGCATCGGTGTGGATAATGTGGACGTGGCTGCGGCCACCGCCCGGGGCATCGTGGTGGTGAATACGCCCGAGGGCAACAACATCACCACCGCCGAGCACGCCCTGGCGCTGATGGTTTCCCTGGCGCGGCATATCCCCCAGGCCACCGCTTCGCTGAAAGCGGGCAAATGGGAGAAGAAGAAGTTCCAGGGCATGGAACTCTTCAACCGAACCCTGGGTGTGATCGGCGCGGGCAATATCGGACGCATCGTGGTGAGCCGCGCCCAAGCGCTGGGAATGCGGGTGGTCGTGGCCGACCCCTTCCTGACCGCCGAAGCCGCGGCGCGTATGGACGTTGAGCAGGTGGAAATGGATGCACTGCTCTCCCGAGCCGACGTCATCACGGTCCATGTGCCGAAGACCAAGGACACCACCGGGCTCCTCAATGCCGCCGCCTTTGCGAAATGCAAGCCCGGGGTGTTGGTCATCAACGCGGCCCGGGGCGGCATCGTGGACGAAGCCGATCTCTACGCGGCGCTGGATTCTGGGCAGGTGGGCGGCGCGGGTCTGGACGTGTTCGTCGAAGAACCGCCTCCTGCGGACCATCCCCTGGTGGGGCATCCCCGGGTCATTTGCACGCCGCACCTGGGCGCCTCCACCGAGCAGGCTCAGGTCAATGTTTCGGTGGCGGTTTCCGAGCAGGTGCGCGATTTCCTGCTCGACGGCGTGGTGCGCAATTCCATCAACGTGCCTTCGATTTCTCCCGAGATGATGGCCGAGGTGGGCCCCTACCTGGAACTGGGCGAGAAGCTCGGCCGCTTTCAGGGCCAGTTGGTGGACAGCGCCATCGACCAGGTCGAAGTGGAATACGCGGGGGATATCGCCGAGATCAACGTGGCGCCGATTACGATCGCGGTGCTGCGCGGGTTGCTCGAGCGTAGCCATGCCAATGTCAACATGGTGAATGCGCCAGGGATCGCCCAGGAATTGGGGATCAAGCTGATCGAGACCAAGGTTCGCAAGCCGGTGGATTTCGCGAGTTCGGTCAGCGTTCGCACCCGGGGCGCTGCGGTGCGGCTGATCGAGGGCGCGATCTTTCACGGCAACCAGCCGCGGATCGTGCGGGTGGACGATTTCATGCTCGAGGCCATTCCCGAAGGCCCGACCCTGTTGCTCCACAATCACGACCAGGCTGGAGTCGTGGGGACAGTGGGCTCGATTCTGGGCGAGGCGGGGATCAATATCTCGCGAATGCAACTGGGCCTGGTGCCCGAGCGGCAAGAGGCCGCCATGCTGGTGAACGTCGACAGCATACCCTCGGAATCAGTGGTGGAGCGTTTGCGCAACGTGCCCCACATGATTACCGCAAAATTGTTGGAGCTCTGAGATGACCACAGTGGTTGGAGTAGGCGCCCAATGGGGCGACGAAGGCAAAGGCAAGATCATCGACTGGCTGGCTCCGCGGTCGGACTTGGTGGCGCGTTTCCAAGGAGGCAACAACGCGGGCCACACCTTGGTGGTGGACGGAGAGACCACCGTGCTCCACGTGGTGCCTTCGGGCATTCTCCACGAGGGCAGTATCAACTTGATCGGTCCCGGTGTGGTGGTGGATCCCGGGATTCTTCTCGGCGAAATCGACGCGCTGATCGAGCGCGGCGTGCTGCGCGATCCCTCGCGCCTGCGGGTGTCGGGCCGGGCGCATGTGATCCTGCCCTGGCATCGGGCTCTGGACCAGGCGCGGGAGGCCGCGGCCGGCAAGGCGAGTATCGGCACCACGGGCCGGGGTATTGGACCCGCGTACGAGGATAAGGTCGCGCGCCGGGGCGTCCGGGTGGCCGACCTGCTGGCGCCGGACAGCCTGCTCGAGAAACTCGAGAGGGTGGCCGAGGGCCGGAACTTTGAACTCACCCAGTACCACGGCGTTGAACCCGTGGACGTGGCGGAGCTGCACAAGACCGTCACCGAATGGGGCAAGCGCCTGGAGC